>Ga0255347_1001474_pt1 | contig 37810 bp, 35 predicted proteins | sample wastewater_treat_2_FD_192479 | JGI IMG/M metagenome (GOLD analysis project Ga0255347, IMG submission 192479) | Wastewater microbial communities from Lulu Island WWTP, Vancouver, Canada - plant24 | ecosystem: Engineered > WWTP > Wastewater > Unclassified | place: Canada: Vancouver, British... | reverse complement strand
AAATGCTCGGTAATCCTGGCGCTATCGTGCTCTTCCATGCTGACATCCTCCTCTTGGCAAAATCCACCAAGGTAGCTTGTCACACTTGCAGCACAAAGTCCAGCCCTATTACGTGCGATTGCCCTGGTTGCTGCCTTTCATTTGCTTGACAGGATCGGTTTTTTGTGCATAAGAATGAACCCGCACGGTTTTTTACTTGGTTAGGTTCGGTATTTTGGAGCCGATGCCAAATCGGTCCAGCGTTCGCTCAGAACGATTTTGTGGGAGCTCTCAAAGTAACCCAACCGGCTCGCACGGGAAAACAGCAAGAAGGAAAGGATTCTTACAATGCCGGAAGGTCGCGTGAAGTGGTTTAATGACAAAAAGGGTTATGGTTTCATTGAGACAAAGGATCAGGGTGACGTATTTGTCCATCATACCGCTATCGTGTCTGAGGGTTTTCGATCGTTGAGCGAAGGAGAGAAAGTGACATTCGAAGTGGAATCCGGACCTAAAGGTCCCCAGGCCGTTAGAGTCCATAAGATTTAGCGAGATTCCCAAGCCGTTTCACCCAGAAGCCAGGGGCCATCCCCTGGCTTTTTTCATGCTACAGGCCCCATGGCGCCCGAGAAATGCCTCAGAGAAGATTTCGCGCCTTGAGCATCGCGATCAATTCTTCACAATTGCGGGCCGTCAGGTCGGCACCGGCGCGGGCTAAATCCAGTTCTGAGGCGTTCCCGCTCCATACGCCGGCAGTGAGGAGGTTGGCGCTCTTGCCGGTTTGCATATCCAGGGGGTGGTCGCCGACCATGAGCGCGCCTTCGGGCGATGCGGCAAGCGCTTCCAGGGCGCGGCGGGCGTGGTCCGGGTCGGGTTTGACCCGATGGACGTGGTTTCGAGCCAAAAAGGCGGCACAGTAGCGGCCGATGTCGGGAAAAACGATCCGAACGGCCTCTTCGCAATTGCGGGTGATGATGGCGACTTTGACGCGCTCTTCCTGAAGTTCCTGGAGGAGGGCGCGCGTGAAGGGAAAAAGCGCCCCCCGGTGGGCGGCCTCGATTTCGATGGCCTGGATGAGAGCGTGGGCTCTCATCTCGAAGTCCTCAGCGGCAGCTTCATCGCGGTGCTGGAGACGCGCGGTGAGCTCTTCCAGCCATTCGAGCGCCGGTACCTGGGGGGATTCCAGCGGTTGCGGGAAATATTCCTGCGCCAGGAGGCTCAACCGGCGCTTCATGGCCGGGAAATCCAGGTGCAGTTCGGCGAGCGTGCCATCAAAATCAAAGATGATCGCCCTGAGTTTGTTCGCCTGTTTATCGACCAAGCGGGCCTCCCCGTTGCATCACGGCCGTCATTGTCCTTTTCCCTTGCAGAGCCAGGTGCGGTTGGTTATTTTTGGGCAGCTCGCGACGGGTTGCATTGGAGCCACTATAATACGGCGAAAGACGGGCGGCAATGTTCGGAATGAGGGAAGACGGAGCAATTACTGGTGACGGGCCATCCTCATGGTTGTCCTGTCAATTTGACGATCATGCGGACAAGGTGCTCGTATGAGATTTTCCGGCCCCTCCCATTCTGGGTGAGTGGTTGCCCTGAGCCCTGAAAGGTGCTGACAAGCAATGGCAGAAACGGTTGAAACTCTGAGCTTCGAGGCTTTGGTAGCGCGCCTCCGGCAGTTAAAGAAACCTTACCAGGAACATTACCGGGCCATGTATTCGAGCTGGTTTGGCGGAATTGTCACCGACCCGGCGCTGATGATGGTCCCGGTGGACGATCATCTGGTCCACCGGGGGGACGGGATTTTTGAGGCCTTCAAATGTGTTGACGGTAACCTCTACGCCCTGGAGCGGCATCTGAACCGGATGGACTATTCGGCGAAAATCGCCTCTCATTCATTTCCATTCAGCCGCCCGCAGCTGGTGGCGACGATTCTGGCCACGGTGAGGGCGGCCAATCTTCCAACCTGCTCCATCCGCCTGTTTTTTTCCCGTGGTCCGGGCGGGTTTTCGGCCAGCCCGGGCGAATGTCTCGAAAGCCAGCTCTACATCATTGTCACCACCCTGCAGGTCCCTTCCCAGGAAACATACGACCACGGGGTGAGCCTCATGAGCACTCGTATTCCTCTCAAGAAGGAGTACTTTGCCAATATCAAGAGCTGTAACTATCTGCCCAATGTGCTCATGCGAAAAGAGGCCGACGATGCGGGGGTGGATTTCACCGTTTCCATCGATGAACGAGGGTTCCTGGCCGAAGGGCCAACCGAAAACATCGGCATCATCACTCACCAGCGGGAATTCCTGGTGCCTCGGTTTGAGCGGATACTGCGGGGCACCACCGTCAGCCGCGCCATGGAACTGGCTGGAATGCTGGTCAACGCCGGTGATCTCGTGGGCATCGGGGAGGCCGACCTGACTCCCGAAGATGCCTACGGTGCGGCCGAAATGATGATGTTTGGCACCAGCTTTGATGTCCTGCCGGTCGTGAACTATGACGGCCATGCCATCGGGGACGGCCGTCCCGGATCTTTTGCCCGCCGATTTCGGGAGCTGTTTTACGAGGACATGCATACCTGCCGGGAGATGATCACGCCGGTCTGGGAGACCTAGCATGGAACAGGACCGGCACGAGCCGCTCCGGGAAATGGCTGAAGCGGCCTTCCGGGAGAGTATTGCCGTCAAGAATGCACTGTGCCGGGAGGGAACCGATCTGCTCCTGGCAATGGTGGAGGTGGTCACGGCGGCTTTTCGCGGGGGGCAGCGGCTGTTCCTTTTCGGGAATGGCGGCAGCGCCGCGGATGCGCAACACCTGGCAGCCGAGTTTGTCAACCGGTTCGAGCGTGAGCGTCGCCCGCTGCCGGCCCTTGCCCTGACGGTTGATACCTCCATCCTCACCAGTATCAGCAACGACTATGCGTTTGAGGACGTTTTCCGCAAACAGCTGCAGGCGCTTGCGCAGGCAGGCGATGTGGCGCTCGGGATCAGCACCAGCGGCCGTTCCCCCAATGTGCTCAAGGCGTTGCGATGGGCGAAGGAAAACGGTCTGCACACGCTTGGCTGGGCCGGGGCGGAAAAGAGCGAAATGGACTTGGCCTGCGATCTCATCCTGCATGTGCCCTCCCGAGTAACGGCCCGGGTCCAGGAAGGCCACCTGACCTTCGGCCACGTCCTGTGCCTTTTGGTTGAGGAAATCCTCTTCGGTGCGGGGAAGAGCCATCCATGAGCAGTCGTGACCGGAGCATGGAGCCTCTCGATTTGAGTGGGCTTCGGACCACCAGCCTGCACGATCGACCGAGTAAGGTGCGGCGTGAGGATTTCGGCCGGCCCTGGCAGCCGGGGGGATCTCTGGCGGACTTCCTCGGAACATTGCCCAACGTGCTTGCGGCCACCCAGTTGCGTCAGGCGGTGAGCGCCATGGCGGCGGCGGTTCGAGGCGGGCGGACCCTGATCCTGGGCATGGGGGCCCATCCCATCAAGGTTGGCCTCAATCCCGTCCTGATTGACGCCATGGAACGGGGGATGTTCTCGGGCGTGGCCCTGAACGGAGCCGGGATTGTCCATGATGTGGAACTGGCGCTGGCCGGCAAGACCTCTGAAGATGTAGCCGCGCACCTTGACCAGGGCCAATTCGGCATGGCCCGCGAGACGGCGGAATTCATTCACGAGGCTGTTGCCCGGGGCTGCCGGGTCGGCAAGCGCGGACTTGGCCGAGCGGTCGGAGAGCGGCTCCTGGAGAAGCAGGCGCCTTTTGCAGGGATGAGCCTTCTGGCAAGCGCCGCCAGGCTTGATCTGCCGGTGACCGTGCATGTGGCCCTCGGCACGGACATCATTCACATGCATCCGGCCATGGACGGTGCCGCCATGGGAGCATTGAGCATCTATGATTTCAGGCTTTTTTGCCGCCTGGTCAGCTCCCTGGAACACGGCGTGTACCTCAACCTCGGATCGGCGGTGATTCTCCCGGAGGTGTTCCTCAAGGCGGTGAGCGTGGTGCGTAACCTCGGCTATTCACTCGCAGGTCTCACTACCATCAATATGGATTTCCAACGCCAGTACCGCACCCAGGTCAATGTGCTCGAACGCCCGACTCATGGAACCGGGACCGGAATCTGCCTGATCGGCCACCACGAAATCATGTTTCCTCTGCTCATGGCGGCCGTTCTCGAAGAATTGAAGGGGAGGAGCTGAGTGCCAAGACGCATACGGATCAAAGCCGGTGCCGTTTCCCTCATCGCCGAACTGAACGACTCTCCCACTTCGGCCGCAATCCATGCGGCCCTGCCGCTCGAAGCCGCCGCTCAAACCTGGGGTGAAGAGATCTACTTTGCCATTCCCGTTGCGACCGGACTGGATGAAACCGCGGTCGACCTGGTGGCGGTGGGAGACCTTGGCTATTGGCCGACCGGGAGGGCGTTCTGCATCTTCTTTGGGCCGACGCCGGCCAGCCGCGGCGATGAAATTCGGCCCGCCAGCGCCGTCAACCGGATCGGCCGGGTTCTCGGGGATGCCAAAGCTTTTAAGGCGGTCGCCGATGGGGACCTTGTCCGTCTGGAGGGGGAGGGTTAAAGTGCAAGCGGTGAGGAATAGCGGGTTCTCTGGACGCCAGCTGTAAGCTGGTGCCGGTTTCATCATTTGTGATGACCCCTGAGACTTGGTGATCGTCCAGAAACAAGTGTGCCGTTTTCGTAGATGGGGCAGCATGTGGGCACAACCCACCCTGCGATCCTGTCAACCGTGACATTTATTCTTGGACAGTCTCTTATGGTCGGTATTGGAGAAAAGCATGCCCATTTATGAATATGAATGCTGCAAGTGCTGTGAGAGGTTTGAGAAGCTGGTGTTCCGCAGTGACGAAGCGGTGATTTGTCCCAAGTGTGAATCCCGTGAAGTGCAAAAGGTGTTGTCGGTTTTTGGCTTCAAGAGCGGCGGCAACAAGGGGGCTGCCAGCAGCAGGATGGGGTCCGGCGGGTCGTCCTGCGCCAGTTGTCATTCGACCAACTGCAGTTCCTGTCATTGAGGTCGATGGGTTGATGGACCGACTGTTGCGCATTGGGACCCGCGGCAGCCTGCTGGCGCTGACGCAGAGCGAGTGGGTGAAGGCTGAACTCGAACGGCGGTGGCCAGGTTGTCGGATCGAGCTGAGAATCATCAAGACCACCGGTGATAAGATCCTCGATGTGCCGCTCGCCAAGGTCGGCGGCAAAGGACTCTTTGTCAAGGAACTGGAAGACGCTCTGCTGGATGGTTCCGTGGATCTGGCGGTCCACAGCATGAAGGATGTCCCGGCGGTGCTGCCGGATGGGCTCACGATAGGAGCCATCCCCGAGCGGGAAGATGCCCGGGATGTGCTGATCAGTCGCGATGGCCGCGAGCTTTCCGAGCTGCCCGAGGGGGCGCTGGTAGGCACCAGCAGCCTGCGCCGGGCGGCGCAACTGAGAAGTCTGCGACCGGATCTCATCATCGAAAACCTTCGCGGTAATCTGGATACCCGCCTGCGCAAAGTGCGCGAGGGCCTCTACGATGCGGTCATTCTGGCGGCAGCCGGGATTCACCGGATGGGCTGGCAGGAGCAGATCACCAGCTATCTCGAAGCTGCCCAATGTCTCCCGGCCATCGGTCAGGGAGCGCTCGGGATCGAAGTCCGCGGCGACGATCAAGCCGTCCGCAAGCTCCTCGCACCCCTGCACCATCCGGATACGGCGGTAGCGGTCCGGGCGGAAAGGAGTTTCCTGGAGGAACTGGAAGGCGGCTGCCAGGTTCCCATTGCCGGTTTGGCGCGGGTGATCGACGGGCTCCAGGTGGAACTGACCGGTCTCGTGGCTTCCCTTGACGGCAGGACCGTTTACCGCCGGGCCCGGTCCGCCCCCTTTGAAGGAGCGCAGGCGCTGGGCCGCGGTCTTGCACGGGAACTGCTCGACGCGGGGGCGCGCGGCATCCTGGACGAGATTTACCGTTCGGCTCAAAGTCATTGAACGGTTGTTTTCAGCCTTAAAGAGCACTGTCCAAAGGTGAATATGCCATTTTGCAGGGTGGGCTGTGCCCACCGATGATGCCGGCGGTGGGCACAGCCCACCCTCTTGTTTGTGTTCTTCGTGAGTTTCATGGTGGAAAAGAATAGATGGTGAAGGGATAGCCGGTGAGCAAAGGCAGAGTCTATCTGGTGGGAGCGGGGCCGGGAGATCCAGGCCTGCTGACGTTAAAGGGCAAGGCGCTGCTCGAGCGGGCCGAAGTGGTCATCTATGATTATCTGGCCAACGAGGAGTTCCTCGCCTTTGCTCCGCCCGAGGCCGAACGGATCTATGTGGGCAAGAAAGGCGGCGATCACACCATGCGCCAGGGCGACATCAACCGGCTGCTGGTGGAAAAGGGAAGGGACCATGTGGTGGTGCGCCTCAAGGGTGGTGATCCGTTTGTTTTCGGGCGCGGCGGTGAGGAAGCCCAGGAATTGGTCGCTGCCGGGATTCCCTTCGAAGTTGTGCCCGGGGTGACTGCGGCCATCGCGGTGCCGGCCTATGCCGGAATACCCCTTTCGCACCGCGACTACGCTGCCAGCATGGCCTTTATCACCGGTCATGAACGGGAAGACAAGACCGCTTCCAAGATCGCCTGGGACCGGCTTGCTACCGGGGTTGGGACCCTGGTGTTCTTCATGGGGGTCAGAAACCTGCCCGAAATCTGCGGCATGCTGATGGAACACGGCCGGTCAGGGGAAACTCCGGTGGCAGTGATCCGCTGGGGCACCACCCCGGAGCAGCAGACGGTCATTGGCACCCTGCGGGATATTGCGGCAAGGGTGGCGGCGGCGAACCTCAAGCCGCCGGCCATAACCGTGGTGGGAGAAGTGGTGCGACTGCGGGGGGAACTTAACTGGTTCGAGGCGCGACCGCTGTTCGGCCGCCGCATCGTGGTGACGCGGGCGCGAGAACAGGCCAGTGAGTTCAAAGCCATCCTGAGCGAGCTGGGAGCGCATTGCCTCGAGTTCCCTACCATCGCCATTGAACCGCCGCCCTCCTGGGAACCGCTCGATACCGCCATTGCTCACCTTGCAACCTACGATTGGGTGATCTTTACCAGCGTCAACGGGGTGCGCTGCTTCATGGCGCGGCTGCGGGCGGCGGGTCTGGATGGGCGGGGGCTGCGCGGCCTGCAGCTGGCGGCGATCGGCCCCAAAACGGCAGAAGCACTTGAACAGGTCGGGCTCCGTCCCGATCTGGTACCTGGCGAATACCGGGCGGAAGCCATTCTCGATGGCCTGGCCGGCGGCAACCTCCGGGGCAAACGCTTCCTCCTGCCGCGTGCGATGGTAGCGCGCGATGTCCTGCCGGATACGCTCCGCCAATGGGGCGCCGAAATCGATGTGGTTCCAGCCTACCAGACCGTCCTTCCCCGGGAGCGAACCACCGAGATGCTGGAACGGTTGCGTGCCAACGAAATCGATTGCCTCACCTTCACCTCCTCCTCGACGGTCGGCAACTTCTTCAGCCTGTTTGCGGCCGAAACCATCCGCCCGCTTCTGGAAAGCGTGCGCATTGCCTGTATCGGTCCGGTCACCGCGCAAACCGCCGAAGGGCATGGGCTCAAGGTCGATATCATGCCATCCGAGTACACCATTTCGGGTCTGGTGCAAGCAATCAGCGAGCATTTTCGAGGGGCCGGGAAATGATCCCCGGCAATCCGGATGCGGTCCTGGAGCCTACTTGAGGATATCGTTTTCGCGATTCTGCAGATAGGCCTGCCGCATGGACGCATAGGGGTCGACGGCAGCTTTCTTGAAATCTTCGTAATCGCCGATTCGCAGAGAGGTGTTGTTTACAATGATTCCGGTCCTGATGGCAGCGCTGACCCAGAGGTCATGGGGAATCCACCACAGGGGATTGAGGACGGCATCCCCGCCCAGCCCGAAGGTGTCCCGCACCGTCGATGGCCCAAACACCGGCCAGACGATATAGAAACCCGGCTTAACCCCATAAAATCCGAGAGTCTGGCCGGTGTCTTCGTCGACGGTAGGGGTGAGGTTAAACTCCCGGCTGGCAATCTCGAAAAACCCGGCGAAGCCCAGGGTCGAATTGATGAGGAAGCGGCCGGTTTCAATGCCCGCAGCTTTGAACTTGCCCTGGAGGACATTGTTGACGAACCGGCAGGGGAACCGGAGATTGTCAAAGCCGTTGCGAATGCAGATCCTCAAGCCGGGAGGAATGAAGGTGCCATATATCTGGGAGATCGGTTTCAGAAACCAGAAATAGAGTTTATCATTGAAGACGAAGAAAGCCCGATTCATCCGTTCCAGGGGATCGGGGGCAACTTCGGTCTTGGTGGTATCGGCGAAGGGATCGTAGAAATCGTCGTTACTGTCCTCGCCGAGGGTCGGAGCCGCTGCCAGGGCGACCTTATGGAAATCCAGACCGATCAAGGAGAGGCGTTCTCCGTTGTGAGCGGGCATGAGCAGGGAGAGAACCAAAAACGCTGAAACGGCAACCAGTGCCTTGGTTGATAGCTTCATCCAATCGTCTCCTTCCTTGCAGTGGCAATCCGGCTGATAGCCGCACTGGTGAGCCGACCATGAAAGACTCAGGAACGGCATTCTAGCACCCCACGGAAACTTGGCAAGCAAAACTCGTGCAGCCTTGCATCCAGGTAAAGCTATAAGATATGCTTGAACTCGGATCAAAGATACTTCGCCTCGAAACCTACTGTTCCGCCGTGGGCAACGATCGGCCCCAGAGCAGCGGAAGCCGCTGGTGAGACAGCCGAAGGAGAAATGGATGGCAAAGCAATCCAAGGATGACCTCAACCCCATCGAGCGTTTCCTGGAGCGGCTGCGGGGGGCGACGGGCAATGGCGGTTCCGGCTCCCCCGATCCCTCCCAGAAGAAGGTCCATTTTTCGCTCTGGTACTTCATTGTTGCCATGCTCCTGATCACCTGGCTCCAGGGGTATCTGGCCGAGCCGCAACGCGAGAAGATTCCCTATTCGGAGTTCAAACAGTGGGTGCGCACTGGTAAGGTGGTGGACCTTGTGCTCGGGCCCGACCGTATTCGGGGTGAAACCAGGGATGACCGGGGGCAGGCCCAGCACTTTCTCACCCTTCGGGTGGAAGACCCGGAGCTGGTGCAACTCCTGGATGAGAAGGGAGTCAAATACACCGGCTACGCTGAGAATAAATGGGTGGCGCTCCTGCTCTCCTGGCTGTTGCCGCTGGCCTTCTTCATCTTCTTCTGGAGCTTTCTCATTCGGAGGATGGGCGCCGGCCCTCAGGGGGTGCTTTCGGTCGGTAAGGCGCGGGTTAAGATCTTTGCCGAAAAGGAGGTGGGAATTACCTTCGCCGATGTGGCGGGAATCGATGAAGCCAAAGCAGAGCTGGAGGAAATCGTCCAGTTTCTGAAATTTCCCGAGAAATTTCAAAGATTGGGAGGCCGCATCCCCAAAGGCGTCCTGCTGGTGGGAGCGCCCGGTACGGGCAAAACCCTCCTGGCCAAAGCGGTGGCCGGGGAGGCCGGCGTGCCTTTCTTCAGCATCAGTGGTTCAGAATTTGTGGAGATGTTTGTGGGGGTGGGCGCGGCCCGCGTGCGGGACCTCTTCGGTCAGGCCAAAGAACAGGCCCCGTGCATCATTTTCATCGATGAACTGGACGCTCTGGGAAAGGCCCGGGGACTCAATCCCGTGGGCGGCCATGACGAACGGGAACAGACGCTCAACCAGCTCCTGGTTGAAATGGACGGCTTCGATCCCAGGTCCGGGGTGATCATCATGGCAGCCACCAACCGTCCCGAAATCCTCGACCCGGCGCTGCTCCGCCCCGGCCGGTTCGACCGCCACGTGGCCATCGACAAGCCGGACATCCGAGGGCGTGAAGCCATTCTCATGATCCATGCCAGGGAGGTCAGGCTCGATCCCGAGGTGGATCTGAAGAAGATCGCCGGCCTGACCCCCGGCTTTGTGGGTGCCGACCTGGCGAACTTGGTTAATGAAGCTGCCCTGGTGGCCGCTCGACGCGATGCAGAGAGCGTGACCATGGCGGATTTCCAGGAAGCGGTGGATCGCATCATCGGGGGCCTCGAGAAGAAAAACCGCGCCATGAATCCCAAGGAAAAGGAAATCGTCGCCTATCATGAATCCGGTCATGCGCTCGTGGCCATGATCCTTCCCAATGCCGATCCGGTGAACAAAATTTCCATCATTCCCCGGGGTATTGCAGCCCTGGGATATACCCAGCAACTGCCGACGGAAGATCGCTACCTCATGACCCGGGAAGAGCTCCTGGGGCGGTTGCAGGTGCTGTTGGGCGGACGGGTGGCGGAAGAGCTCGTCTTCGGCGATGTTTCCACCGGCGCGATGAATGACCTGCAGCGGGCGACCGATATTGCCCGCAGCATGGTCACCGAATACGGCATGAGTGATCGCCTGGGTCCTCTCACCTACAATCGGGAACCGCGTTCGGCCTTCCTGGACCTCGGGGTGGGGCAGCGCACGCGGGAATACAGTGAGCAGACCGCCGAAAGTATCGATGAAGAAATCACTCGCATCATCGAAGAAACCTATCAGCAGGCACGTTCGATTCTGAGAGGCCGGAAAGAGACGCTCGATCGTCTCGCCAGGATTCTCCTCGAGAAAGAATCCATCGAAGGCGATGAACTGAAAGATTTCATAGCGGGTGTGAAAGCAGTCCAGGGAGCGCGGGAGCTGCCCCACATCGCCACGAGCATCGGTGGTGATATCTAAGAACAAGGCGATGAGGTGTCAGCCAATATTGTAGGTGGGCTGTGCCCACCGATGGCGCTGGGATTATGTGCAACCTTTATTCTTAGACAGTGTCTGAGAACAAAGGGGGTATGGTGTCAGGTGCGAGCCGTGAGGGGGGCAACGGTTCCCCCTCCGATGGCACACTCCATACTTCCGGATCCTCACGGGTCATGGCTCACCAGCCGGGGCAGGGCCTCGCCGGCTTTCCCCAGGATGCTCAGATCGTATATGTCGGAATAGGGGGTTGCCTCCAGGTTGATTTCCGCCACGAAGGCACCCCGCCGTCGGGCGGTTGCTCCCATCGAAGCCGCCGGCTGCACCACACCCGAAGTGCCGACCACCAGCATCGCCTGGCACGCCTCGATGGTTCGATAGGTCTGATCCAGAATCTCCGGGTCCAGCATCTCGCCGAACCAGACCACGTTCGGCCTCAATAAGGCGCCGCAGGCTTCACAGGAGGGCAGCTCAGGAAGAGGCACCCGCCGGTCTTCGGTCGTCTTGCCGCAGCCCGTGCAGCGTACCCACCAGATGTTGCCGTGCAGTTCGACCATCTTCCGGCTGCCGGCGGTCTGGTGCAACCCATCGATATTTTGAGTGATCAGAGTGAAACCAGGGAAATGCTTTTCCATGGCGGCCAGCGCTTGATGACCGGGATTGGGCTGAAGGGGCGCGAGCACTTCCCGGCGCCAGTTATAGAATTCCCATACGAGCCGGGGATCTTCCGCAAATGCCTCAGGAGTTGCCAGCTCAGTCGCGCGATATTGGCGCCAGAGTCCCCCCTCCCCCCGGAAGGTCGGAACGCCGGATTCTGCGGAAATGCCGGCCCCGGTCAGCACTGCCACCCGCTCACATCCGCCCAGCTTCTCTTTGAGCAACTGGATTTTTTCTTCGTTGGACGCTTCCCTCATCGGCACCCCCTTCTCCTGTCGCCCTCTATCTCAATGCTCTCTCATCTACAAATCCGCTTCAATTTAATATAGTCTATTATGCGAACCGGGTGAAAGACTATTTCCCCGGTCACGGTTCGAGGTCCTGCCACCGACAAATTGGCAGGAAACGAGAAAGGATCGCTCTTGAGGACTTCAATTATGGATGAACTGAGGGTGGGGTGTGTTCAGATGGAGGTGCTGCCGGGAAATGTGGCAGGGAACCTGGACAAAATGAAAGCAGTGCTGCCTCGACTCCGGGACCGGGGGTGTCAGCTGGCGGTTCTCCCCGAGATGTGGGCGGGCGGCTTTGTCACCTCGGCCTTGCCCGAAATGGCCGCTGCCACCCCCATGGTCTTGGGGCGCCTGCAGGAATGGGCGGCCCACTACGGGGTGGCCCTCATCGGCAGTCTTCCCGAAGCCGAAGGCGGCAAGATCTTCAACACCAGCCACGTGGTTGACAGCAACGGCGAAATCGTCGGTCAGTACCGCAAGATGCACTTGTTTTCGCTCACCGGAGAGCCGGATCACTTCCAACGGGGGCAGGTTCCCCTGGTCTGTGACACGACGGTTGGCCGTATCGGGGTGGCCATCTGCTACGATCTGCGCTTTCCGGAATTCATCCGCCGGCTTGCCCTCGATGGCGCTCAGATCATCTGTCTGCCCGCGCTCTGGCCGGTGCCGCGGGTCGACCACTGGTCCCTGCTGCTGCGCAGCCGGGCCATCGAAAACCAGCTTTTTGTTATCGGCTGCAACGGCTGCGGGATAGAAGGCAAAACCCATTATGGGGGTGCTTCCGCCATCATTTCGCCTACCGGCAAGGTGCTTGCTGAGGCCAGCCGCGAGGAGGAATTGGCAACAGCTCGCCTGGATTTCGCTGAAATAGAGAGTTTTCGTCGCCACCTGACCTGTTTTGCGGATCGCCTGCCGGGAAGCTACGGGATTGTGTGACTGCAACTTCAGAAGAACCTCTTGACCTGGGCGTTATAATAACACCCGGGAAGATATGAATCTTTCCCCCTCCGGAGAGAGTCAGGTTCCCCCTCCTCCTTCCTGACTCTCTCTTCCCAATGAACCGATACCCCACTCCGAAATACTGCCTTTTTCCGGGGTAAATGGGGGATACACCCAATTCGCGGGGCCCTTGGAGCGGTTATGATGGGGTGAAGGTGACCGGCTTGTTGAGTCACGCCGTTTCTTCTCAGACCTGGGTTGAGCCGGAATCAAATCAGGGAAATGTGGGATTGCTCCCATGCTCGGAACCGGCCAGGGCCGGGTAAGTACTAAGCTCCGGGCAGGAACTTGGAGGAGGTCCAGCGCATGACCAGAGAGGGGGAATTCACGGCCGTGATGCGCCTGATGAATTTTGACCAGCGTCATGACGTCATCTCCAGATATGCTCAAACCCTGGAGAAAACCCGGTCACCAGTGGGCCGGGAAACGGATCTGCCGTGCTCGAAGGTCCTGATCAGAAAAGCCATCTATGAGGAGCTGTGCGAGAATCCGGACTCGGAGCAGCGCAATTTCCTGGAGATCGCATTTGCCCAGCTCGAATGCTTTCTGCCGCCGGATGAGTTCAAGGTCGTCCAGGACTTTAAGAGTACCAGCAGCCGCGCCCAGGAGTTGGCAAGGAGTGGCAGGGCCAAGGATATTGTCGCGTCCGCGGGGATTTTGAAGCAGGCTGAGGGAGAGAAGGCAGTTGGAATCCTTGAGCGCATGTCGAAGAAGATTCGACAAAGGATTCGGGAAATCCGTGCGCTCAAGCGTCCCCACTGCGATTTCAGAGGGTATTGATCCTTGCCACGTCTTTGACCGTCAAGCTCACGCTGTTGCGATAATCGTCCCAGGCCAGCTGGAAAATGACATCCATCAGAGCGCCGTTCTGCCAGTCCGGCGGCAGACAGGTGCTTCCCCGCCAGAAGACTCCTGGAGTCTGCCCATCCAGCAGCAGTTGGAGATGCCGGTTGTCCTTTCCAAACTGCCGTTGCACGGTGACCTTGATCCCGCGTCCGGCGAAGGTGGGGAGGGGATTGCCCACGCCGAACGGTTCGAGTTGTTTGAGCAGGCGGAAGAGTTCTACCGAGACCAGATTCAGGTCGAGTTCCATATCCACCCTGATTCGGGGAATGAAGAGTTCAATGGGATGGGCGTTGACGATCGCTTCAAAGCGTTGGGAAAACGCCTCCAGGTTTTCTTGGGACAAGGTCAGGCCTGCTGCCATCCGATGCCCTCCCCACTTCACCAGGAGATCCTGGCAGGCGTGCAGCGTGGTATAGATGTCGAGACCGGGTATGCTGCGGGCTGATCCGCGGGCCAGGCCGGTAGCTTGGTCGATGGCAAAAATGATGGCCGGTCCATAGTGAAGCTCCTGCTGGACGCGCGAGGCAATGATGCCCACCAGCCCATGGGACCAGCCCGCATCACCCATGACCAGGGTCCGCCGCCGCGTATTTTCGTCGCTATAGCGTGCTCGAACCTGGTTGAGGATGTGATCCTCCTGCTGCTGGCGGCGGAGATTGAGCTGGTTCAGTTCCCCCGCCAGTCGCCCGGCGTCGGCGCCCCGTTCGGCCATGAGCAGGTCGAGGGCCAGACTGGCATCGGCCATCCGCCCGGCTGCGTTGATCCGTGGTGCCAGATTGAAGCCAATGTGTCCGGCGGTAAGGACCTTCCCTGCCAGACCGGCCCGCTGGGAAAGCTCCCTGATCGGGGGATACGGCTCGGCATTCATGCAGCCCAGCCCACTCCGGGTCAGAATCCGGTTGGCGTCTACCAGGGGCATGAGATCGGCTACCGTGCCGATAGCGGCCAGGGTCAAGTACTTGCTTCCCAGGCGGGGCGGCACCGCAAAACGGTTTCCGGCTGCTTGGCGAAGCCGCGACAGAAACAAAAGGGTCAGGCCGGCCGCGCTGAAATCCCGGAACACCGAGCGGGAAGAGGGTTGCTTGGGATTGATCAGGACGGTGGCCGGGGCCACGTCATGGTCAGAGACTTCATGATGATCGATTACAAGGACGTCGGCGCCCTGCCGACGGGCCTCACCCACCGAGCGAAGGTCGTGAGTCCCGCAGTCCATGGCCACAAACAGGCTGGCATCGGGGTGGTGGGAAATGGCCCGGTCAGGTATCCCATAGCCCTCTTCCCGCCTCGGAATGACGACGGCATAGTTGGTGTAGTCCAAATCCCGCAGGAAATGGGCCATCTGGGCCACCGAGGTCACCCCGTCGCAATCGTAATCGCCGATGAGTACAAGCTTGTTGCCAGCGGCGAGATGCTGCACCATGAGGGCCGCCCCTTCGGCCATTCCCTCCATTGCCAGATAGGGTTCGAGGTCTCTGAGACTGCCGCTCAGGAAAGAGTGCCCCGCCCCTCGATTTTCCAGCAGGATCGCTAGAACCTCGTCAAGCGAAGCGGGTTTCGTTCGTCCCGTTATTTCCCACTTGCATCGCACCATGGTCAGTCTCTTCCCAAAGGTCTTCTCAAGGTTCAGCCAGCGCCGAACTATCTACCACAAAAGCCGCCGGTTTATTCAAATTTATGGACAGGACCACCGGTCGGGCACTCATTTCTCCCATTGCACCGGAAAGCGATATTTTCAGCTTGCGTCGAGCACCATGGTGGAATAAAGAAAGGGGGCGAAAGTTGATGGTGGCTTGGGCCGGGGGGCTTTTGGGGCTGGAGTGCGAGGAAAACGCCGGTCCTCGAACCATGAGCTGTAATGGGGGGATGCAGGTTGGCATTATGGGAACTTAAAGAAGGGTCTGGTATCAGGAGCAGTCTATGATGATCGATACGCTCACCTATATGAGGAATTTCCTCCACGACAAGAATGTTGCTTCCATCACGCCCACTTCTCCCTTTGGGGTGAAGCGGGTCTGCAGGAACATCAACTTCGACAGTGGCAACATAATCGTCGAATACGGTCCGGGTACGGGTGTCTTTACCAACTACCTGTTGAAAAACATGAAAACCGATTCCCGGTTGATCCTGATTGAACGGAACAAGAACTTCGATCAGATCCTCAAGCGAACCATCAGCGACCCCCGGGTCGTGATTTTCAATGACAGCGCGGAAAACGTGCTCGAAACCCTCCGTTCGTGTCAGGAATCAGAGGCTGACTATATCGTCTCAGGGATTCCTTTCCTGCTGCTCAACTGCCACTTGAAAGAGAAGATCCTTTTCAATACCCACCGGGCTTTAAGGACGGGTGGCAAATTTCTGGTCTACCAGACCTGCTTCCAGGCGGATCACCATCTGAAGGTCCATCTGGAGCGTTTTTTTCCCGTCGTGCGCACCCGCTTCGAGGTTCGGAACCTCCCGCCTCTGCGTATTTACGAAGCCATCAAGTAGGTTCTTCGACCCGGTCCTGTTCAGAAACGAGGGGATTTCGGAAGGTGCCCGGAGGACAGATTCCCGGCATCCCGAAATCCCTTTTTATTCCATCGGTCGGCTGTCATCCTAACACTGCCCGCAACCCCGGGGAACGAAGCCATGAAGTCGCTCAAGCTCTATACGGGCAACCGGTTGGAGCTGCTCGCCCAGCTCCTGGCAAGAGTCCTGGAAGGGCCGCTGGCCTCGCCTCTGGAACCGGAAATCATCGTCGTTCAGAGCAAAGGGATGGAGCGGTGGCTTGCGATGCAACTGGCGGCGCACTTCGGCGTTTGCGCCAACTGCCGCTTCCCCTTTCCCAATGCCTTCCTGCAGGGGATCTTTCAACGGGTTCTGCCCGACTCTCCCGAATCGCCGCTTTACAACCCGGAGTTTGCCGCCTGGAGGCTCATGCAGCTGCTCCCGGCCCATCTCGATGAGCCGGAGTTCGCCATCCTCAAACACTATCTCAACCGGGCCCCCCGGAATCTCCGGCGGTTGCAGCTTGCCTCGCACCTGGCCCGGGCTTTCGATCAGTATGTCCTGTACCGCCCCGAGCTGATCACCCGTTGGGAGCAAGGTGACGAAGACCACTGGCAGGCTGTGCTCTGGCGCGAATTTGCGAGGGGGCTGGAAAAGCAGCACCGGGCGGCATTGGGGAGGGCGTTTCTGGAACAGATTCGGCAGCTCGATCGCGAGTCCTGCCCTCTACCCCGGCGAGTATCGCTCTTCGGTATTTCCTACCTTCCTCCCTTTCACCTGCACATGCTGGATGGCCTGGCGCACCTGACCGAAGTCAACCTCTTCTTGCTGAGTCCGTGCCGGGAGTATTGGGGGGATATCACCCCGGAGCGAACCATCGGGAAGGTCATGGCTCGGCCGCGAAGCGACCGCCAATCCCCGGCGGAGCTGCACCTGGAACAGGGCAATCCCCTGCTCGCCTCCCTCGGGGCCCTTGGCCGGGATTTCCTCGGGCTGCTGGCCGCCCTGGATTGTCAAGAAACTTCCGTGTTTCAGGAACCTGGCGAAAACAGCCTGCTGGCCTGTCTCCAGTCAGACCTCCTGAACCTGAGAGACCGCACGGAGGGTTCGCGCGAAAAAACCGTCATCCCGCCGGATGACCACTCGTTCCAGTTCCACTCGTGCCACAGCCCCATGCGGGAAGTTGAAGTGCTCTACGACCATCTTCTCGAGCTCTTCGACCAGGACCCCACCCTGCGCCCCGGGGATATCCTGGTGATGGCTCCCGCCATCGAAAGGTATGCACCCTTTATCCAGGCGGTTTTCGATGCCCCCGAGGACGATCTCAAAAGGATCCCATACAGTATTGCCGACCGCAGTATGCGGAAGGAAAGTCAGGTTGCGGAGACTTTCCTGGCAATGCTCGAACTCTGGGACGAACGGATCACCGCGGCCCAGGTTCTGGGTCTTCTGGAAGCGGGGGCCGTTCGCGCCCGATTCGGGCTGACCGAGGCGGACCAGGATCGTATCGCGGGCTGGCTGCGGGAGGTGCGGATCAGGTGGGGGATCGATGAAGAGGACCGGCTGAGGTGGAATTCCCAGGCCTTTCGAGACAACACGTGGCGGGCGGGCCTCGAACGGCTCCTCCTGGGCTATGCCATGCCGGGCGACAACCGGCAGCTGTTCTGCGGCATCCTGCCCTACGACCAAATCGAAGGCCGCGAAGTGACGGTGCTCGGAGGTCTCATCGAATTTGCCGAACAGCTTTTCGCTCTGGTTGCGTCCCTCAGCCACCCTCGAACCCTCCACCAGTGGTCGGAAACGCTCATCGAGACGCTCACCCACTTCTTTCTGCCCGACGACGACGGCCTCCGTGAGTTTCAAGCAGTCCGGCAGGTTCTCTCGGATCTGGCAACCATTCAGGAAATGACCGGGTTTGCCGAACCCGTCGAGATCCGGGTCATCAAGTGGCATCTGGACCGCTGGCTTGAGCGGGAAGGGTTCGGCTTCGGCTTTCTGACCGGGGGCGTCACTTGCTGCTCCATGCTGCCCATGCGGAGCATCCCCATGCGGGTCGTCTGGTTGCTGGGCATGGATGGGAACGCCTTTCCCAGACAGGCCAAAGCCCTCGACTTCGACCTCATTGCGAAAAATCCCAGGGCGGGTGACCGGTCGAGCCGCAACGACGACCGCTATCTCTTTCTGGAGGCCCTCATTTCGGCCCGTGAGCAGTTCATCGTCAGCTACACGGGACAGAGCGCCCGCGACAACAGCAGCATTCCGCCGTCGGTCCTGGTGAGTGAGCTGCTGGACTACATCCACCGGGCCTTCACGGTTCCCGTTTGCGGTCGGGGTGAGGCCGGGCCCGGGTCGACGGTTCGGGACGATGCCGCAGCCGGGTCGGATGAGGCGACCGCTGCTCCCGCTGCTGTGGCTGACGATGGTCCTGAGCGCGTGATTGTCAAACATCGTCTTCAGCCTTTCAGCCCGGCCTATTTCAAAGGGGATCGCAGGCTCTTCACCTATTCCGAGGAATGGCAGAAGACCGCCCGGTGCCTGTTGCGAGAGCAGACTCCGCCGCCACCTTTCCTGGCTTCCCCGCTCGAACCTCCGGAAGAGGCTCTGAAGCGCATCGACCTCCACCGCTTGTGCCGGTTTTTTGCCAATCCGGCCAGGTTCTTTCTCGACCGGCGACTGGGGATCACCCTGGACGAAGATCCCGCGCTGCCCGACGAAACGGAATGCTTCCAACTCGCCGGGCTCGACCGGTATGACTTGGGGCAGACGTTGCTGGCCGCCAGGATGGCCGGCCATGACCGCAGCGCCCTTTGCCGCTCGCTCCGGGCTTCGGGCGTACTTCCCCATGGCGTTCCCGGCGATTTGAGCTTCAAGGCCATGAGCGATGGCGTGGAGGAATTTGCCCGCCGACTGGAGCCTTTCGTTGGCGGAAAGGAACTCGATCCCCTGGTTTTCGAACTACCCCTTGCCGACTTCCTCCTGACCGGCACCATCACCTCGCTCTTCCCCGACCGCCTGGTGCGTTACCGTTATGCCGCTCTCAAAGCCAAAGACTACCTCAACCTCTGGCTTCCGCACCTTGTCCTGAATCTCCTGAGCCGCCCCGGCTATCCCCGGGAGAGCCTGCTGGCCGGGCTCCGTGACAGTGAGTGGTGCACCGTAACCTTCGGGCCGGTTGAACAATGCCGGGAGCACCTGGAAACCCTCCTCCGGATTTACTGGAACGGCTTCAGCCGTCCCCTGCCGTTTTTCCCCGAAAGCTCGTTCTGCTATGCGGAACAGCTGATCGTCAAAGAGGCTCCGCCCGAGAAGGCCCTCGCCCGCGCCAGAGGCGCGTGGACCGGCAGCGACTTTCACCGGGGAGAGAGCCGGGACCTTTCGTATCAGCTCTGTTTCAGAGGCGTCGAGCCGTTGGCCGGCGACTTCGAAAGTCTCGCTGCGGCAGTGTTTGGGCCCCTGCTGGCGGCTCGGACAGGGAGCTGAAACGATGGCGAACGGACCTCAAAGCGTTGCTTTCGACCTCTTGAACAGCCCGTGTGATGGCACCAACCTCATCGAGGCCAGCGCCGGTACGGGAAAGACCTACGCCATTGCGGGACTGTTTCTGCGGCTGCTGCTGGAACAGGACCTGCTCGTCAATGAAATCCTGGTGGTCACCTTCACCGATGCCGCCACCAATGAGCTGAAGGAACGTATTCAGCGCCGCCTGCGGGAAGCCCTCGCCTGGATCTCGGGCGACGGCCCCGCTGATCCTTTCCTCGCGGCACTCTGCAGCCGCCAGCCGCCTGCCGGGCATGCCTCGCGGCGCCTGCGGGGCGCGCTGAACGATTTTGATCAGGCTTCCATCTTCACCATTCACGGCTTCTGCCAGAGAGTCCTCAGGGATCACGCCTTCGAGAGCGGGATGATGTTCGACGCGGACCTGGTCGCCGACCAGGAGCGTTTCGTGCGCGAAATTGTCCACGATTTCTGGCGGAACCACTTCTATCGGGCTTCACCGCGCTTCCTCGACTATGCCTTCGCGCATGGAATCAACCCCGGCAGCTTTTCCGCGCTGCTGGGCAAAAACCTCACCAATCCCTACCTCACGGTCATTCCTCAGCAGGATATCCCGGACTGTTCCAGCCAGGAGGCGGAGTTTCAGGCGTGCTTCGAAACCTTGAGGCAGGCCTGGTTCCAGGCCAGGGACGAAGTGCAATCCCTGCTCACCACCGCGGAGGGGCTCCATCGTGGGCGCTATCGGAAAGACCGGATTCCGGGCTGGATTGAGGCCATGGAGGCGTTCTTCGCCGGTGACGGACTGGGGTGCATCCTCCCGGAGGTTTTCGAGAAATTCACCTCAGAGGGCCTCCGGGCCGCAACCAGGAAAGGCTGCCGCCCTCCCTCCCATCCCGTGTTTGACCTCTGCGAAGCCATGCAGGCCGTCCAGCAGGCTTTGGTCGATCAGTTCGAGCGGGTTCTCCTCGGCCTGAGACTCAAGTTCATCGAGACCGTCCGCCATGAGCTTGCCGAGCGGAAACGCGACCGGAACACGCTCTTCTTCGACGACCTGCTGCTCATGCTCGAAGGAGCGCTCCGCGGTCCCGGCGGCGAACACCTGGCCGCCGTCGTCCGCAACCGGTTCCAGGCGGCCCTCATCGACGAATTCCAGGACACCGATGCGATCCAATACGCCATCTTCGAGAGGATCTTCGGGCGGGGCAAGAGCACGCTCTTTCTCATCGGCGATCCCAAGCAGGCCATCTACGGCTTTCGCGGGGCCGACATTTTCACCTACCTGGACGCTTCCCGGCAGGTCTCCCGGCGCTTCACCCTTGGTGAAAACTGGCGTTCGGAACCGGCCCTGATTCAAGCCGTAAATACCGTCTTCAGTCAGGCGAAAAACGCCTTCGTATATGAGGACATCGCCTTCCAGCCGGTGAACCCGGCCCCGAAGGATCACCACGAACGACTCGCGGTTAACGGCAGGCCGGCGCCGCCCTTGCAGATCTGGCTGATGGAGGCCGAAAAGCATGCGGAGGGGGCCCCGATTTCGCGCCGACTGCTTGAAGAAGTGCTACCCAGGGCGGTTGCAGGAGAGGTTTCGCAGCTGCTGATGGGGAGCGGGCAGGGGGCGGTGACCCTGGGGGATCGTCCCCTCCGACCGGGGGACCTTGCCGTGCTGGTGCGGCGCAATGCCGAAGCGCGTCTCGTGCAGGCAGCCCTGGCGGATCTCGGCATCCATGCGGTCCTCTACGATATCGGGAACCTGTTCGACAGCCATGAGGCACTCGAGGTTGAACGGCTCCTGGTCGCTCTGCTCGAACCTGCTGATGCCAGGCTCCTCAAAGTCGCCCTCACCACCACCATGTTGGGGGTAACCGGGGAAGAGCTGGCTCGCCTGCTCGAGGACGAAGCGGCCTGGGAGGCTTGGTTGATCCGCTTTGGGGACTACCATGAGCTCTGGCGCCGCCATGGTTTCTTTCGGATGTTTCGGTGTCTCCTCAGGCAGGAGGCGGTCCTCCCGCGCCTCATGGCCCTGGTCGAGGGGGAAAGGCGATGCACCAATGTCCTTCATCTCGCGGAAGTACTGCATCAGGCCGCCGTCGACAATCATCTCGGGATGGTTGGTCTGGTCAAGTGGCTTGCCGCTCATCGCGACGCGGCCGCTCCCCACCTGGAAGAACATCAGCTGCGCCTCGAGAGCGACGAAAATGCGGTCAAGATCGCAACCATCCACAAGAGCAAGGGCATGGAATACCCGATCGTTTTCTGCCCCTTCCTCGGCGACCGCTCAACCCTGCGAACCAAAGACGAGGGGGTCGTCTTTCATGACCAGGAAAATGCCGGTCGGCTGACCATCGATCTTGGTTCTCCAATGCTGGACGAACATGTGAGGCAGGCGCAAAAGGAACAGCTGGCAGAGAATCTCCGGCTGCTGTACGTGGCCGTGACGCGGGCCAAACATCGCTGCACCCTGGTCTGGGGGCAGTTCCGGGATGCCGGGACGGCCGCGCCCGCCTACCTGTTCCACCAGCCGCGGGAAGCAGAGGCGGACGACCTGCCGGACGCCGTTGCCAGCCGGTATGCGACCCTTCAGGAAGGAGAGTTGAGGGACGATTTGCGGCAGCTCGAGGCGAACGCCGCAGGCTCGATTGCCGTTCTCGAGCTGCCAGTGACGAAGGGCGCCCGGCAACCGGTCCACGCCGAAGCCTCCGAGGCCCTCCGCTGCCGCCCGTTCGAGGTGGTCATCAGCCGGGACTGGAGCATTTCCAGCTTCTCTTCTCTGGTCAGCAGCCAGCCGCGCAGGGCTGACTGGGCCGACCGGGACGACTCGACCCCGGCCGGAATCCCGGGTGAGGAGGCTGACAGGGGACCGCCGACCGCGCCTCGAGAAACCCTGGACATGTTTTCCTTTCCCCGCGGAACGGCGGCAGGGGTCGTCCTGCACGACCTGTTCGAGCACCTGGATTTTACCGAACGCGACGATAACACGATCCAGGCGCTCATCGCCGCCAAACTCAAAACCCATGGCTTTGAGGATCGCTGGGCGGGCGCCGTCTACGACATGGTCAGGAGAGTTCTCGAGGTGCCGCTGACTGGGGAGCCGGACGGCCTTCGCCTCAAATGGGTGCCTCCTGCCGACCGGCTCAACGAACTGGAGTTCTATTTCCCGCTACAGCGGCTCAGCGGCAGCCGCCTGCGAGAAGTATTCGGCCTGTGCCTGGGAAGCTCCCAGGACGCCGCGGTCCCCTCGGCCTTCGAGCGCCTGCAATTCAGGCCGCTGGAAGGATTCATGAAGGGGTTCATGGATCTGGTTTTTCGCTTCGGCGAACGCTTTTACCTGGTGGACTGGAAGTCAAACTTCCTCGGGAGCAGGCTCGATGACTACGCTCAAGAAGCCCTGCAGAAGGCCATGACCGAGCACTTCTATCACCTTCAGTATCATCTCTATGTGGTTGCCATCCATAAGTACCTTGCCACCCGCCTGCCGGGATACCGCTACGACTCCCACTTTGGCGGGGTTTATTACTTCTTCCTGCGCGGGGTGGACCCGGCCGGGGGGAGCGCTTACGGCATCTACCGTCATCGGCCATCCGAGGCCACCATTGAAGCCTTGTGCCAGAAACTCATGGGGAGCGCGGGGCCATGAATGACGAAGGGCTGAGCCGGCTTCTATCATACGGACTATTTGCGGCGATCGATGGTCACTTCGCCAGGCTGATGGTCCGGCTGAACGGCGAGGTGCGGCCGGAACTGGCCCTGGCGGCCGCCATGGTCAGCCGCTATACCCGTGAAGGCCACATCTGCCTCGACCTGCGAGAAGTGGCGGGAAAGCCGCTGGCCAATCACCCCGAGGCCCTTATCTGTCCCGAACTGGCGCACTGGGTCAAGCAGCTCTCCAACTCGAGGGTGACCGGCCGGCCGGGCGAATACCGCCCCCTCATTCTGGATTCGGGGCCGAGAATCTACCTTTACCGCTACTGGCAGTACCAGCACCGCCTGGCGGAAGCAGTGAAGGCGCGCCTTGCCGGTCCTCCCGGAGGCCACCTCGACGGTGCGCTCAAAGACCGGTTGGAACGACTGTTCCCCGCCCCCCCGACGGGGGAGATCGACTGGCAGAAGGTGGCGGCCTTTGCGGCGGCTTGCAGGAACTTCAGCGTCATCTCGGGGGGCCCCGGGACCGGGAAGACCACTACCGTTGCCAAGATCCTGGCCCTGTTGCAGGAACAGGCCGGTTCACCCTACCTGCGGATCGCCCTGGCGGCTCCCACGGGAAAAGCCGCAGCGCGCCTGCAGGAGGCCATCAAGGCGGCGAAAACGCAATTGCCCTGCCCGGAACCGGTCCGGCAGGCCATCCCGGAAACAGCCTCGACCATTCATCGGTTGCTCGGGGCCATTCAGGGCTCGCCATACTTTCGTCACCATGCAGACAATCCGCTGCCGGTCGAGGCGGTGGTGATCGACGAAGCCTCGATGGTGGATCTGGCCCTCATGTCCAAACTGTTCCAGGCGCTGCGTCCGCAGGCGCGGGTGATTCTCCTGGGCGACAAGGATCAGCTGGCCTCCGTCGAAGCCGGGGCGGTGCTGGGCGATATCTGTGAAACCGGCGAGAAGTCCTTCCTTTCCGAAGAGTTTGGCCGGGCGATCGAGGCGGTCTGCGGCTGCCGCCTCGATCAATCCCTCCTGGCCGATACCCCGGCCAAGACCCCCAAAGACTGCGTCATCCAGCTGCAAAAGAGTTATCGCTTTGCGGATGCGGGCGGCATCGGCGTATTGAGTCAAAAGGTGAGGGACCGCGATCCGGACGGGGCGATGGCCGTCCTCGGGAGTGAAGATTATCCGGCGGTCACTTGGAACGAGCTTGCCTCCGGCACCCTCCTCGCCGAAGCGGCCCGGAGTCGTCTCCTGGACGGCTACCGAAGCTACTTCGAGGTGGTTGCCAGGATGAGAAGTCATCCCGGCGGCAATCCCACCGCTCGACTCCAGGAGGTCTTCGACCTGTTCCTGCAGTTTCGAATCCTGTGCGCAGTGAGGGAAGGGCTCTGCGGAGTGGCGGCTCTAAACGACCTGGTGGAGCGGCTCTTCGAAAAGGAGCGGGGTTTCCCGCAGGCCGGCAGATGGTATGCGGGCCGGCCTGTGCTCATTGGCCGAAATGACTATAGCCTGCATCTTTTCAATGGGGACGTCGGGATTTTCCTGCCCTCGGCTGCGGGCGGTGCGGCTGGTCGCGTCTTTTTCCCCGGTGTGGACGGCGGGTTCCGCTCCTTTCATCCCCTCCGGCTGCCAGAACACGAAACGGTCTTTGCCATGACGGTCCATAAGAGCCAGGGTTCTGAATTCGACCATGTCATGCTGGTCTTGCCCGACCGGGATTCCCCGGTGCTCACCCGCGAGCTGCTCTACACCGGTATCACCCGGGCCAGGGAGAGCGTTTCGTTGTGGGGGCCAGAGAGTCTCTTTCGAAAAGCAATCGGGCGCTCCACCCAGCGCATGTCCGGCCTTGCTGATGAACTATGGAGAATTGCCGACCGGCCGCAAAGGTAGCAATTTTTGAAATAAAAAGAGAAATCTCATTCTTAAAAAGTATGGAAGGCTAAAAGCATCAAACCCGACAGCAACCCAGGAGGTGCCGCATGCCGCCCGCAGCCATCAAGTTTACCGGTCTTTTGAGAGAAGAGTACCAGCGCCTGTTCGATACCTGCCAGGTGCGCCCGGACAAGGCCGCCGAAGTGGAGAAGGTTGTCGGCAAAATCGAGAGCAACCGAAACCGCTACGAGGCGGTGGGGGAGCCGCTGCAAATCCCCTGGTGGCTCATAGCGGTCATCCACAATATGGAGGCGTCTCTCTCCTTCAAGGCTCACCTTCATAACGGCGATCCACTTTCCCGACGAACCGTCAATGAACCCGCGGGGCGGCCCAAAGAGGGTCATCCGCCTTTCAGCTGGGAAGTGAGCGCGACCGATGCGCTCACCTACGACCGGATCGACCAATGGCAGGACTGGAGTCTGCCTGCGGTTCTCTACAAACTGGAAGGATACAACGGCTGGGGTTATCGCCGCTATCATCCCGAGGTCCTCTCCCCTTACCTGTGGAGCGGGTCCAATCATTACCGGAGCGGCAAGTACGTGAAGGACGGCCGCTGGTCCGACACCGCTGGTTCCGCTCAGCTCGGTGCCGCCGTCCTGTTGCGGCGAATGGCCGAAAAGAACCTGGTCGCCTTCACCCAGCCGGTCGAGGTGGACACCGTCAGTGCTCCCCTGCTCCGCTACGCGCCGCGAGAGGAATCGATTTATGCAAAGCAGCTCCAGGTCTTCCTCAACACCCTGCCCGGGATTTTCGTCAAGGAGGACGGGCTGGCCGGCGAAAGGACCTCGGATGCCTGCAAGAAGGTCACCGGCTTCTATCTCCACGGAGATCCCAGGGGCCAGGCAGCAATTCCTCCCGGCCGGCCTGGCTGAGTTCAGCGCCACCGAAGCAGGAGTCCACCCACCTTTCGTCATATCGGCGGTGGCCGGGATCCGGACAACTTGTGGATGCCGGCCAGAAGCATGCCGGAATGCCGCCCGGGGATAATGGTCACTACATTCTGGGGAGCGTCAATTCTCTTTGCTGGGTTGCTCCTCCGCCGCTTTCGGCGGCTCGCCCTTGTAGTATTCCGGATCACGGGTGAAGCGTTCGAGAAGGGCTTTGCCGACCTGATAGACTTTCGGGTCGCCTTCCAGTTTCAGCCAGCAATTGTTGGGCGATCCCTCCACCTCCTTGCCGAAAACCAGTTGGTAGTCCCTGCCTTCCGCCCTGGCCGAGACGCTGGCCTGGGGCTTATCGAAACCATAATCGGCAGCGGCCGCCGGTTCATCCACGACCTCAACCCAGGAGAGCCGACTGATAATGCTCAGCAGGGCTCCCAGGCGGGCCGGATCGGCATACCAGGTGGGGTCGTCCGGTTTTCGCCAACTGCTCCCCTCTTCCTTGATCAGATCCAGAACGCCCTTGCCGGTCACCAGCTTGAGTTGTTCGAGCTTATCCTGAGGCAGCTCGACAATCACCTTGTTGCGCCAGTGCTTCAGGCCCTGGGTAAGAAGGGTGGGGAGCGGATGAGAGCCCACGTACACGGTCTCGGGCTCCCGGGCAAGGACCATGAAGGTGCCGTGACCGTCCGGAGAAGGTCTGCCGGCAGCAAAAGCCAATACTTCCTTGCCCGCTGCGAAGACCTTCACCGTCACGCGCTCGGGGCTGTCCTGGGCCAGACCGTACTCGCCCTGCCTCTCCCGTTTTCGGGAGGCAGTGTCGGTCACCGTAAGGATTTCCAGGGTGGTTGCGGCTGCCTTCAGTTGCCCTTCGCCAGCGGGAAGTTCCCGCGGTTCGATGAGCCACCAGCGATTATTGCGCTTCTCCGCGGTAAAGGTCCCTTCCCGGTTGGTCACCGTAATCCGGTCGATGCTGTCCTTCTCCCGATAGGGAAGGAGCCCGGAATAGTCCGGGCGGGACCCCCGGTCAAAAGGATCGCGCCAGACCAGCAGTGCCACCGCGAGGAGCACTCCCAATATCAGCAGGGCGATGATCAATGATTTGCTCTGGTTCATTCCCGTTCTCCTCTGCCAGTCGTTACAGCCTGAAATTGCGCAGGCGGGCTCGCCGCCACTGCCACCGGCCGATGCCGAACAGGACCAGGAGCAACGGCACGCCGATGACATTGGCATAGCGCAGGACGCTTTTGGCCGCCGGTGAGAGTTCCGCGATCGGCCGGTCCGACAGGCCCCGATTACGGATCTTGATCAATTCAGCATCCTGGACCAGCCAGTCGACGGAATTCACAAAGAAGATCAGGTCCTCGTCATCGGCCATGCCATCCTGCGGAATATAGCCCGACCCGACCACCAGGATGCGGGTGTCGACGCTTTCCGGGAGGATCTTGGCGGGGTCCTTGAGGTACTCGGCGCCCGCCTCGGGACTCCTACCCGCAAAATAACTCCGAAACTTGCCCGAAGCCGCCACCACTCCGTTGAATGGCCCGCCCGCAGCGTCCTCCGGGCGAACCTTGCGTTCCATGGGATTGACGGCGTAGACTTCCTGCTCCTCCCAGCTCCTGGCGGATGTTCGGGCCAGGACGGTGGCGCTCACCCCCGCTCGTTCGACCACGGTCAGGGACGACATGAAGGGCAGTGAGAGCACCCCGATTTCGCGGGTCAGCAGGTGGTCGCGATTGAAATCGGTCAGGGCCGGGATGTACGGGTAATTGACCAGGTTCCGCACCTGATAGGGCCCCTGGCGGGTTTCGAGGGTGATCCGCTTGCATTGGGGATCGACGATAAGGTTCTTTTCGGGTTTCACCCCGTAGGCGGCCAGGATCTCATGGAACCCGTGATCGATGGGTTCCGCCATGACCAGATGGGTCATGTCCACCTTCACGCCGTTCAGCAGCAGGGCAAGCGTACCGCCCCGCATCAGAAACTGATCCAGGTGGAAGAGGTGCTCGTCCTCCCACTTCTCGGTCGGGCCCACCACGATCAGGCTGCTCACATCCGCCGCCACTTCCTTGACCAGGTTGAAGTCGTGGGTGATGACCCGGTAGTTCTTTTCGAGCTCGCCTTTCACGCTCCGCATCTTCTCGTCCAGAGACGGTTCCCCATGCCCGGCGGTGAAGGCGATGGTCTTGAGCTGCTGCGCACTGAGGCGCTTGATCATACTGGTCAGTTCGAATTCGAGGTTCTCGGTCTGGCGGACCAGGGGAATGGTTTCCTTCTTGGTGCCGTAGGTCACCACCAGCCCCATGAAGGCTTGCTTGATGCCAATCTGATCGTTCTTGATCTCCTGGATCTGGACCGGCATGATCCCCTTGCGGACCGTGTCGCGCTTCCTGCCTTCGTCCATGCCCGGATCGATGATTTCAAAATCGAGGTTGCCGCCCGCATAGGCGGCATATTCCTCGAGCAGGTCCCGCACGTAGGCCGCGTTCTGGTTGTAGGGGGACGGCAGATCCTTGGTGAAGTAGGCGTGCACCTTGACCGGGTCTTCGAGGCGCTGGAGCACGCTGCGGGTGGCCTCGGAGAGGCGGTATTGCCGGTTGCTGGTGAGGTCGAGGCGCATGGGGGGCAGTTGCGCGACGATCACGTTGACGCAGACCAGGATGAGGGTGACGACGATCAGGAACATGCCTTTGGTCAAGCTGCTGGTATAGGGTTTCGACATGCTGACCTCCTTCCCGCTATCGCCAGTCTTCGCGCTGAATGGCGTAGATGGAATAGATGATGAATGCGGCGATGAACGACAGGTAGAAGACCACATCCCGCAGGTCGATCACTCCCCGGGCGATGTTGCGAAAATGATAGTCCACCGAAAGGTATTCAAAGAACGTCGACAGTCCGCCGGGAAGGAACACCAGGACCTTGTCGACGATGAAAAAGACGAAGCAGATGGCCAGTCCGAGGATGAAGGCCACGATCTGATTGCTGGTGAGGCTGGTACAGAACATTCCCACCGCCAGGTAGGCCGCCCCCATCAGGAGGGCCCCCAGGTATCCACCCCAGACCGGCCCCCAGTCGAGTATGCCGATACTGGCGACGGTGAGGGCGTAGGGGAGGGTCAGGAAGAGTGCCACCCCGAGCAGGGCCTCCGCCGCCAGAAACTTGCCGAGGATGATCTCGGCATGGCCGATGGGAAGGGTCATGAGGAGCGAGATGGTCTTGGTCTTACGCTCCTCGGCCACCAGGCGCATGGTGATGGCCGGGGCGAAGAAGATGAAAAGCACGGGAATCAGGCCGAACAGGGGACGCATGCTGGCCTGGCCCATGAGGAAGAACTGCTGAAAAAAGAGCCAGCCGGAAAACAGCAGAAACACCGTGAGCACGATGTAGGCGACGGGTGAATTGAAAAACGACCGAAATTCCCTCTTGAACACCGTCAGCGTATTGTTGAGCATATTCATGGCAGCACCTCGAATGGTGATGGCATCAGTTCAGGGTCAACTTGCGGAACACATCTTCCAGGCTGAGCTGTTCCGTCCGCATCTCCAGAATCACCCAGTTGCGCGCCACCGCAAGATGAAACAGGAGCGGCCTGATATCCCTGCCCTTGCCGGCTTCGACGACGAAGCGCCCCTCTCCCAGAGCTCGGACTCGCGATACGCCCTCGAGCTGCTGCAGAGCCTCGACCCCTTCTTCGGGACCCGCCTCCTGAAAGGTGAGGTGGACGATATTTTCACTTCGTTCCTGGGCCAGTAGTTCGTCCGGGGAGCCGTCCGCCACCAGCCGGCCCTCGGAGATGATCATCACCCGCCCGCAGGTGGCCTGGACTTCCGAGAGGATGTGGGAGCTCACGATGACCGTTTTTTCCCTGCCGATGTCCTTGATCAGGTTCCGAATCTCCACGATCTGGTTGGGGTCGAGGTCCGAGGTGGGTTCATCGAGGATCAGGATGTCGGGGTTGTGGATGAGCGCCTGCGCCAGTCCGACGCGCTGCTTGTAGCCGCTCGACAGGGTCCCGATGGACTGGGTGATCACCTTTTCGATACTGCATCGTTCGGCCACCTCCCTGAGCTTCTCGCGTCGACTGGCGGCGGGAATCCGGCGGATATCGGCAATGAAGTGAAGGTAATCGAGCACCACCATATCCTCGTAGAGCGGGATATCCTGGGGCATGTAGCCGATGCGTCGGCGAATGGCCTGAATGTGGCGGGAGGCATCCAGCTCCGCCACCTTGACGGAACCGCTGGTGGGCGTGAGATAGCCCGTGAGCATCTTGATGGTCGTGCTCTTGCCGGCTCCGTTGGGTCCCAGCAGGCCGACCACCTCGCCCTCCCGAATATCGAAGGAGAGCTCTTTGACCGCCTCGATGGGGCCGAAAGACTTGGATAATTGCAATGCCTCGATCATCGTGGCTTTCTCCAGTTTCCAGAGTCTGACAATTAGAACAACAGATTCAATAGGATACTGTCCAACTGCGAAGCCCACTTAGCAAAAATCGGCGACGATGTCAATTCCCGCTCCCCCTCGCGAAGCCTTCTGGATTGCCCTTTGCCGCCCTGGAGCAGCAATGTTATGATGCATCCCGCCAAACCTGTCAGCGTGATGACCGATCCATGGAAGGGGGAAACACGAGATGAGAACATCCTGCCGCATCTGCTGCCTGCCGGTCCTTCTTTGCCTTGTCGGATTACTTGGCGGCTGTGTCTACGGGCCGCCGGGCACCTACTACAAGGTTCAGGACACTCGCCAGCCCACCGGGGGAGGTCCCTTCGTCCTCGGTCCCAATGATCAGTACTTTGTCCTCCGGGTCGATGACAGCACTCCTTTTGGGATCTACGACCTGCCCCAGACCGGTAATTTCCTCTATAACAAGGGCTATGATCAGGTCCGCCGGCAGCGGGAAGCCGACTTCACGGTGGAAGTCTACATTTCCGGCGGGTTGCGTGAGAATCCCGACTTGAGGGCGGGCAATACCCTGGGAGGGGCGATGGTTGGCGCGGCAACGGGAGCGATGATCGGCGCCGCGGTGGGCGACCCCGGCGCGGGGGCTGCGATCGGGGCTGCCAGCGGCGGTGCGCTGGGACTCATTTCACCGGCGGCCACCAGCTTTGTGACGGTAGACCTCAACGTCTACAGCCTCAACGAGCGGGTGCCGGCGTCCCGAAGCATCGGCATCGACCTCAGCACGGTGCCGCCCTTCGAGGTGCGGCGGGTGATCGATGTCGAAGTGTCCAGGATGCTCCGCCCCATCCCTCCCCGGTAGCGGCGAATCCTCCAGCCGCCGCTCTCGATAGGCCGCCGACGGCCGCTTATCGACAACCTCACCTGGCGCATGCGCGTCAGCACATGAGGGCAGGGTGAGAGTGTTTGCCAGCCTTACAGCTTGGAGCAGATTTCAATGAGGGAACCTTCTTTTGCCCTGACATAGGCCACTACTTGTCCCCAGGGCTTCTTAACTGGTGGACTCATTGAAACAGCACCAGCCGCCAAAGCCTTATCATAGGACGCTGCAACATTATCTGAGACAAACGCCAATTCAACGCCTAAAGGGGCTTTGGTGGGATCAGTTTTTTGATAATTGCCACCAAAATTCATTTCTCCGAGGGAATGCGAAGCAAAAGCAAGCGTAGTCTCGCCTGTATCCAATTCTCCGTATTGACCGGATTCATGAAGAAAGCGCGTTTCAAAACCAAACGCTTGTTTATAAAAATCCAAGGATTCGAGAACTGACGAAACATAAATAATTGTATAACCAAACTTCATTGTATAATTCCTTTTGTTTTCTTTGAGTTAGGCACAGGAAGTTCTTTCGGTTCTGTTTGAGGCCTTTTTCATTCAAACCAGCCTCCTTTTGAGCGGAGCGAGCAACCAGTCCACGCTCTCCTGTTCTTCGAGTTGCCAAAGACGCGCAATGATCTCGTCTCGCTCGGCCTTGTTTGCGGCAAAAAAGAAGTATTCGGAGAGTTTCTCCTCGATTGCCGTGTCCGTCAAAGGATCGCTGGGGTCGCCCTTGGGATAATCCCGCTTGCCCACGAGCGTCGAGCCATCCGCCAAGGAGGCCACGATGACACACTTTGATTTAGCGGGGTATGCCTTAGTGATTTCAGGCTCCTCGACGACACGGACCTTTGCCATGAGCCGGTTGAGGGTGCCGTCCGAAGCCCAGGGCTCGTCGAAGTCTTCGTACCTAACGGATTTTAGAAGAGCCGTGGCGACACAATAGGGAATCGAGTGCGTTCGCCCCGCCCGGCTCGTCGGGTGATACGCGCCCGGGATCGCGCCGTTCCGGAAGGCGACTTCGTGCGTTTTGACCAAAATCGATTGAATGACGGTCTTGTCTCTTATTTTCCCGGAGAGATCCAGAGCGACATCGATGGGTGTCTGACAGAAGACCAGGGCGGGCCAGCGCTTGAAGACGATCCGTTCAAGATCCGGCGGCGGATCGAAAATTGCGCCGGCGTGGGGAAGAAACTGGCTGACGCCCGCTGGTCCCTCATAGATGTCCGGCGGAGCTTGAAAACCAGCCAGGGCCAGCTTAACAGCTTCGATCCCCCGGAGTGCGCAGGAGGCATACGTGCAATGCTTCCAGTCGGTCATTTGTCCGACCGCGGCCTGGTTGATGTTCAGGCCGAACATGCCCGCGATCCGCTGGACTTGGATGAGTTGCTCCAGGGAAAAACCCAACGCGCATCCGACCGTCAGGGCGGTGTAAAACGTTGCGGTCGCGTCGTGATCGTACTTTGCAGGCTCCGGATGGTAATGCGTCGCATAGGCCGCAGAAAGGTAAAACGCGGTGTGAATCGCCGAGAGCAACTCCTTCCCGTTCATCTTCCTCCAATCGGCCAGGGTCAGGACGAGCGCGACGTTATCCGAAGGGTGCGCCCCCCCCATGCCGTTGGGGGAAAGGTAGGTGTTGAGCAGGTCGCTTCGCCGGGCAAGGATCGCATTCATGAAGAACGCATCCAGAAAGCTCCCCCGCCGGTTAAGGCCCCAAACGTCGAGGTCGGAGCCTGAGGCCGGTCCCGCGGCCAGCCGGTCGAAGATTCTCAAGAGTTCCCTGTCCTTGAGCGATCCGCAGATCCCGGCGTACGAATCCATGATATTCCGCTTGAGGACGTGGAGCCGATCGGCCTCGAGGCTCTCGCGGGACAGGCTGAAGACTCGCTTGGCGATGGTTTCTTCCAATGTCATGAGCCGCTTCTCAGTCAAAGAATCTAAGGTAGACCAGCCCGAGCCTGATTCTGCCCGCGGCGTCCAGTTCGTAGTAGTCTGCGCACCCGAATTGGCAGATATCGCCCTTCTTGTAGGAGCGGCCGTGAAACAAGCCGTCCTCGACGAAGTAGAGCCGGATCTTCACCTGCAGATAAACCCGGTCGGCTCCGAAGACCACATTTTCAGGTCGGCCCAGGGTTTCTTCAAAAGCCGAATGGCTTTTCGTCCAGTAGTCCAAGATTTCACGTTTGCCCTTGAGGACTCTTTCCGACGCGTGCCAAAGACAATCCTCCGCCATGTACTTTTCGAAAAGCACGTCGTAGTCGCGCTTGTTGAAAGCTTGAAAGAACGCTTCGAGGTCTGCCGCCGTCGAGATCCCGATCTTGTTCATGGTCTCACCTGCCTGGGCTGGAGTTTTTCATGAGAGACGCAGCGATCTCGTCCGCGGTCCGGACGTCGCCGAAAAACAGGCGCGTGTTCGTCAAGGTGTTTTGCAGCGCTCCTTCGTCAGACGCCGTGGTGCCGTCTGAAACCAAGATCACTTCGTAGTCGAGCTGCATCGCATCCCGGATCGTGGATTCGACGCACACGTTCGCGGCGATGCCCGCGACCAGGAGCTGTGTCCGGCCGAGCGCCTCGAGCCTGTCCTGCAATTCCGGCGGCTTCGAGAGAAAGGCGCTGTAGCGGTTCTTGAAAACGACATGGTCACGGGAGTCATCAACCTCCATAGCGCGATAGATTTCCGTACCCTCGCCGCCATTCATAACGCCCCGGATTCGTTCCTCGTCATGGAACAGGCGATAGAGTCCGCCGTCGTCCGTATCGCCGATAGAGTTGATGCTCTGCCGGACCCAGATGACGGGGATGCCTCTTTGTCGACAGACAGCAGCGAGCCGGTTGATCTGCTCAATGACCGCGTTGAGTCCCGGCATGGGATTGCCAGCTACCGGCACGCAAGAAAAGTTCTGCATATCAATGACGACAAACGCGGCCCTGCTGGCGTGTGGAGTGAAGACATTCCGATACATTTTCTCTCTGTCCTAACTGCGGTATCAGCGGATCGAACCACACCGCCTATGAGCTTCCGGATAGCATCACCAAATGTGCCCGGCGGGTTCGGGTCCACTGGATGCATATTTCGGCTGGCGCCGCCTTTGTGCCTATGTGAATTTCGCAGGATGCATGCGGGCAAAACGTATCTTTGTTTCGGTCACCACAACGAACTGGTCGGCGATACGATCCGCGTAAGCTGAGAAGAGCCTTTGCAGTACATCTACCTTGGTGGCTGGCCGCTCATCCGCAAAACGCAAAAGAATGACACCCCTGTGAGGCCACCGCTCGCGATAGACCTTCTCCCCGAAGTCCTTGTCGTTGGTGATGAGAATCCGGTTCTCTGCAAAGCCTCTCTGGATCACTTCGTCACCGTCTATGCCTCTTCCTTCCTCATAGGCGGAGAGGACATCGTGCTTTTGAGCCCTCAGCCACCGCGCCACGGCAGGGCCAGTGCACTCATCGACAAGAAAGCGCATGAGAGGGGCTACTCCAGGCTAAGAGGCATGAAATCTGTATCTTGCAGTGACCTTGTGGCAAAAAGAAGACATGCTTGAATGTCTTCCTGGGTAAGCCCTTCGTATTCCTTCAGGATCTCCTCGGAAGCACTCCCATGCGCCAACAGGTTCAGAATGTACTCCACGGTGAGGCGTGTCCCTTTGATCACAGGCTTTCCAACCATGACCTTGGGATTAATGGAGATTTTCTCGAGTAGCTGATTTTTTTCATCCTGCGTTACCTCCATAAGGAACCATATAGCAAGGTTCGGAGTTTGCACAGCGTCCAGTGGCTCTCCATGGCAATTCGTGTCGTATGGTCGGACTATCATCGGGAAGCCGAACGTGAGGGCTGAGGCGTGGCCGGCTTTTTGGGCGTCGCCTTCAGCCCTGGGTTGGGCCATTACTTTATTTTCCGTGGCTCAATGCTTCGCGATTGTCCCCTTTACTTCGCGCGCTTCACAGCTCATGGCGCCCACCAGAGGTACCATGATCGATGCCATAGCGTCTTGACTCGATACCATAAATTGATACTATAAAATCCATGAAGCGAAAACATAAACGCACGCTGGACTTGATCTTCACGCGCCCGACTCCTGGAAACATCCACTGGGAGGATGTTCTTTCTCTGTTCCGGGAGTTGGGAGCGGAAATTAGTGAGCGTGAAGGCTCCCGAGTGGGTGTGCGCTTCTTTGGAGACCGCCGAGTTTTCCACAGGCCGCATCCCTCTCCGGATACCGACAAGAGGGCCGTGGAAAGCATCCGAAAGTGGCTCGAAGCCAATGGGGTGATGCCATGAGAAACGTAATCGAAATCGACGGGGTGAAGGCCGTGATCACGTATGACCCGGAAATCTCCATGTTCAGGGGAGAATTCGTGGGGCTGAACGGGGGTGCCGACTTTTATGCGACAGACGTTGAAGGGCTCAAGCGAGAGGGGCATGCGTCGCTTAAGGTCTTCCTTGATATGTGCCGTGAAGATGGAGTCGAGCCATTCAAACGCTTTTCCGGAAAGTTTATGGTAAGGATTTCCCCCGAGCTCCACGCCGAAATTGTTGCCGCCGCACAATCCTCTGGAATGAGCCTCAACCAGTGGATTGAGAAAACCCTTGAGCATTGGGAATGTGCTCACAACTGAGGCGCTTTCGCGATACAAAGTGTCGGCCATGGTCGTCAATAAGTTCCTTCCATCGAGCCCAAGTTTTCGTGGTTTCATCACGCCGTGTGAGTAGTGCGACCCAACGGCAAGAATCAGCGGACAGCAAGCACGCGGCCAACGGACTACGAAACAGCACCACAAAACATCCACCGCGTGGTTGCTGGTCCGCTGGATTCTTTGGTTCGACATCTTCATCCGCCGCCGACCCTGTACCTGCACAGATCCTCCAGATGGCCGATTTCTTCCGCTTCCAGCACGAAGGCAACACTGTGGCGCGCCCGAGTGATCGCGACATATAGCTTTGCTCTGGTCTCCTCTTTCAAAGGATGACCATGATCAAGGATCCACTCTCTCATTTCGCGCGTCGGATAGATGACTACCCGGTCAAATGACAGCCCCTTCGCCTCTCCAAAGTTCATCACGGAGCATCGGCCGCTGCACGCGGTCTTCAGGTTCCAGCGAAGCTGGGTTGGCCGGAAGAGAAGGAGGTATTCCTCGACATCTTCTCTGGCTATCCAGAAGATGCCCTCGTGAGAGGTCGTTTTGCTGCGGCATCTGCCACAGGCACACGGCTGCGACGCCGGTAAAGCTGGGTAAAGCATGTTGGAGTACTCGCATATAGCCTGGTTGTTCCGATGGGAACTGGAAAGAGTAGTCTCATCCACCACGCACGTCGTGCCTCTTCCCAACTGATCTTCGACAAAGCCTTTGATGTTGCCATTTGCGTATTTTTTGTGTTTTGCACTGTGATGGGTCAAATAGGTGACCTGGCGAGGATCTCCGACTAAGAGAACCTCAGAATCCGATTTGAACAAGAGCTTCAGCAACTCAAGGTCGTACCCCGCCAGATCCTGCACCTCATCTATGAGCACATAATCAAAAAGTCGGGCAATTCGGTTTACAACATCACCGTTCGTCACGCTGTTGCACCTAAACACAAACTTCGAGACTTTATCTGAGTAGATTCTGAAGGAATTCGTAAAGTAGAACTTCCTGAAGTCCTCCTCTCCCCAGAATATGGGCTTACCATTCCAAACAAGAGGTTTGCCGTCCGCCGTGACCTTCTGACCGGACTTCTTGCTCGAGAGACAGAATCCAATTTCCGTCTCGTGGATTGATTCATCAAGCGCGCTCTGAAAGGGTCTGACGCCGTGCTCCAAGAGGAACGCAAACCAGGTTTGGATCGTTATATTCGCAGGAATATAACCCCGTAAGCGGACTATGGTTCTCCTTATCTCCCCCTCGTTTGCTTCCGTGTATGTGGTGATGAGAACCCGCTCAGATGGGGTGTCGAGGGCGCGGCGGACAAGATAAGTGGTCTTTCCCGAACCAGCGGCCGCGATGATGAGGTTGTTATTCTGCCTTGCACCAGGTAACTGCATCGGTGATGTACCTCGGATACTGAACTGACTTCTTTGCCTCGAACACTCGCAAAGCCCACGTCGTCTTGTTATTGAGCATGTAGTCCACAACTCTCTGAGGACTATCACAGTCTTTGTGTTTTAACCCAATCACGTCGCACAGCGTCTTTAGGTTCGCTTTGTTGGCATCTACGAACTGGGGCTCCAGGGTTTTTAGTGACTCCCGATCGTCTGCAAAAATGCTAATACCTTCGAAACATGCGTAATCTTCATACTTCTTTGTGATCTTCTCCATGTAATCGCCGTCATTGTCTGTGACGACGGCCACGGCCTGATTGACTTGGATTGCGATGTCCAGGAACCGTTTGAATGTCAGTCCGACGGATATAACATCGATTCCATCATTGATCGGCAATCTTCCCTCGTTTCTCTCCATGTATGCTCTTTGAAACACAAGTTCATCAGAGTCTCCCTCGACCAGCACGGCCTTACGACAGAGAATAACCCTACAACGACATATACTATTTGACTGAAAAGGAAAGTGTACTATTCTGTTCCTCGAACCCTATCAAGAGGAGGAGCAGACCATGTTGCCGCAGTGTAG
>Ga0255347_1001473_pt1 | contig 37847 bp, 28 predicted proteins | sample wastewater_treat_2_FD_192479 | JGI IMG/M metagenome (GOLD analysis project Ga0255347, IMG submission 192479) | Wastewater microbial communities from Lulu Island WWTP, Vancouver, Canada - plant24 | ecosystem: Engineered > WWTP > Wastewater > Unclassified | place: Canada: Vancouver, British... | reverse complement strand
TTAAAAATATATAAGGCGCAACTTACCTGAATTAAGGCCACGCGACGTCCCCATCGTCTAGAGGCCTAGGACACGGGCCTTTCACGCCTGTAACCGGGGTTCGACTCCCCGTGGGGACGCCAAAATAGCTTCGGAGGGGTTAGTTGACTAACCCCTCTTTTTTTACCCCGAAAAACCACAAACACAAGACCACAAGTTAAAAACCCTCCGTAGCCCGCCAGCCAGGGGGGTTTTTATTGAACATATCCTGAATGCGCTTGCCTTGTGCAATGTTTCAGCGGAAATTTTGCACTTAAATGGGGTCGTGAATTATTTGCCTCATTTGGCAGGCTTGATGCTGACTTTTCGGCCAGACTTACGGGCCAGATATTTTTTAACATTTTGCAGCTTCCATAGAATTGCCGGATGTGCAGCGGCAGCGCCGGCCTCTTCGGGATGGTCAGGGAAAAGCAGTTCCGGTTTCAATTCCCCATGCGCTAAAGCAGCAATATATTCCGCCTCAGCGGATTCCAGTTTCAGAAATTTATCAATTGCATTCCAGGCGCGCTCAATAAGTTCATTCCGGGCAGGGGAGACACCGGCAAGCATAGGACTGAGTCGCTCATCAATATCTCTGTCAGACATTCCCTTTTCAAGACGCTCGCGTTTATACATTTGCAGTGGATGTTCCAAAATGGGTGAAAGCGCAACAAACCATCGTCTGAATCGCGCCGATTTAAAGATCCGGTTGGACGGTGGCGGTGGATAGGCAATATCCCAGACATCGCGCACCGCACCGCGATCCAGCAAGGCGAGAAACTTACCAATAAGGATTTCTTCCAGGCTGACCACCTGGATGCGGGGATGTTCCATCTCGCCGGGCTGCCAGAGATCACGTAATTCAATCCCGCAAACGGGCAGGCGAAAAAGGAAATTCAAATCCACTTCAATCCGATCTTCAGAGCCGGTAACGGACCGATACACGAGATAATACTTGCGCCCGGCAAAGGCATCTGCGGATAGTTGTACCCGATACCCCTGACGACGCGCAAGATCGACAACGGCCTGCTCAACCCCGGGCCTTGCCTCCAGCATAGCCGTCCGATCGACATAACCGATATAATTATAATCCAGATCAACGGAAAGCCGCTTGGGCGGGCCGAAGCAAAGATTGAAGGCAGTACCTCCTTTCAGAGCCAGCACTCGGCCAAGAAGTGGGTGGCGGGCCACATCCGCCGCCATCCGGCCCAGCCTAATCACCTTTTCCAACGCATTGATCCGATAGCCGGTTTGCGCCGAACAATCTTGAAGATATTTCAGGCTAACGCTCATCAGGTTCTCCCAGAGACAACAGCGCAGGAGGAAGAATCAGGTTCCATCGCCGGGCCAGTTTTCCACCCCTTTGGGTACGCTCGGCGTAAAGTCGCGATTGCGGGCGGTTCTTCTCCATGCGTACAAGCAAATCATTGGGCACATGAAAGCTTTTTTGAAACATTTCTAAAAACCAACCTGTCGCCGCCCATAGCCTTGCCAGCCCGTACCTGCGTAAAACTTCTTCCAGGAGACCAAGGTCAAGAGTCGTAAAACCAGCCGCGGATCGAACAAGCTCTTCCAGGCCGCCTGTCAAGGCCGGGCGATTAAAGCCATCTACCAGCGTCCGTTCGGGGCCGGTTGTATTCAACAGCAGCCCCTGATGCTCTACCTTGCGTGTACCAAGCTGTTGCCCGGCACCGGATTGCATGGACGCCGGCGAATCCAGAAATCTGACAGTTGCACCATCAAGACGCAAGGGCCGATGGCGTCCGGCAACATAAACCGTACACTGATTCCATACCGAATAGGCTGCCCCGAGAAGCTCCAGGGCACTGTGATGGGAAAAGACGCAGTCTGGATGCATCGCCCTTGCCACAAGGAAAGGATCAATTTTCAAATTATAAAAAGGCCCCCCAGGTGGAACGACAGCGTATACCTCCCGAGTCACCCGTTTCAAGCGGCCGGTTTTCAGATGGTATTTAAGGCGACCTAAAACACGCGAACGCTCTCCATCAGCGGCCAGGGCAGCCACAGCCTCATCCAGAGAAAAGACGGGATGTCCTGCAAAAAAATCCATGCTTTTCTGTTGTCTTTTGGCGCTCATACAGATAATTATTCCCCTCATCCAGAAGCAAAACGCCAACTAAACAAAATGACCATACGCCGAATTGTTGACGTTTTAACCGTTTACGGGCAAATATCTTATCTGTTCACGCACAAATTGTAAACAATTATTTCTTAATCGATCATAGCCTGAGTAAATCGCGCTTTTTACATCCCCGAACAACGCTGGTCCGGATTCTTCGGACAGGAAACAAGTCTTATAAGCTTGGTTACACGCGACCAACGTTCATACCGCAACCTGTTTCTACACCAGTGCTTCGAAATGAATAATATCCGGTGTCTTCAGGTCAAAATGACAACAACTTACCTGAATTAAGGCCACACGACGTCCCCATCGTCTAGAGGCCGAGGACACGGGCCTTTCACGCCTGTAACCGGGGTTCGACTCCCCGTGGGGACGCCAATCATAAAAACAGGGACTTAGATATTATTACTGGTCCCTTTTTTATTGTCTGCAAATCTCATCCCCCACATCGATAATATAAATAGGAAGAAAAGATCATTTATCTATATTTTTTAGACTGGCAGCCTGGTAATCAAAAAGGCATGTCTGTTTGGACTCGAATATTTTCATGCCAAACGAGGGGGTAGGTAGTACAAGGGCCACAGACGGGCTTACCTACTCATATAAGGCCTCAATTTTCCCCAAGAGAAATTTTTCAAAGTAGATGCTGGTTGCCGCCCGGCTCCGGCACATATCTGCCACAAGGTGGGGGAAAAGACGATATTTGAATATGGCTAGACTGACAGAAAACATCGAGGGGATGGCATAAGCGCCAAACGCTCCGGGAACTCTGGCGGCTCGCAGAGCGTTTGGCTTACCGACTACCGGATTGTTGGGCTGCTAAAACAAAAGTGCGAAAGATTCTTGACACTACCATCCATTTTCATCAAACAAGTTCTTATCAAAAATAATATTATGGTAACGATTTTATATATTTACCAGGACTAATGCCGAACCAGCGCTTAAAAGCACGTTGAAAAGCGGCAGGTTCAGAATAACCCAGAAGATAAGTAATTTGTGAACAGGTCATCCCCTGAAGTAAATAATTCTTTGCCAGATCTTGTTTTACTGATAACAACACGTCCTTAAATGTAGTCCCTTCCTTCTTTAGATGGCGATACAAAGTGCTTGAATCCATATTCAACATCTTTGCAGCTTTTTTACATTCAAGATTACCATTTGGGGGTGATGTCAATTTTTTAGTTGAAACAAAGTCAGCTCCGCAGCCATGATGTTATGCGGCATTCACTGTTTCTTCGCCAAAATATTGTTCAATCGTTATAAGCAGGTCAGCAATATCGGCATAACCCTTAATGCGCCTGAATCCTTTTTTGCAGTGTAATAAAACCGCCGCAAGCCAGCGTTGAGACATGGCACTACTTCTGTATCGCTTGATATTGACCTCACAGTCCCTTACGGTTGAGAACATATTCTCGATGGGATTCGTCGAGGTGAGAGTCTTCCTCAGTAATGCAGGCACTTTTAAGCGGTGAAGGGTCAAAATGTCTTCCAGGGCCTCCCTGAGGGAATCTCCAGCCGATTCGTTAATACTCCTGAGCCATTTCTCAAAATCCAAAAGCATCTGCCTGGCATCGGCATAGGAATTTTGCTCCAAAGCAACAGTAAAGTGCCGGTGTGCCATTTTACGATACCGTTTGGGCAAATGCTTCTGAATATTCCGGTCTTTGTGTATCGTGCAACGCTGGTGTAAAAGCTTTGTGCCAAAAGATTCTCTGAGGGCCTTGATGATCCCCTTGCCGCCATCGGTAATCCAAAGGGTCTTTTTGCCAAAAGTCAGACCACGTGCCTGCATATCCGCAAATAACTCCCGACAAATGTCACTGTTTTCCGTAGCACCCTGCCAGAATCCCAGAGGATGCTTCTCTCCAGAATGGTCAACGCCCAAAGCCACAATAAAAGCGTCTTGGGCGCGATGGATGGTGTCGATAAAAATGGCAAAAATGTTGAGCTCCGAAAGGTTACATTCCTTGAATTCCTTAAGCTTACGGCTTGTGGCCTCTACGATCCTGTTGGATATCGATGAGGCTGATACGCCAAACGAACGGGCTGCATCTATGACGGTCTCGCCATAGCGCCTACAGGATATGCCCCGCAACACCCTGCCGAGCATTTCTTCAGAAAAGGAACCGGGTTGCTTTAATTGTGAGTAGCTGCTCAGATGAATCTCGCCTTGAGGACCCCTTAAGCGTGGATGACGAACACGAATCTTTTGATCACCTAAATAGACAGAACCGGGCTGGTAGGCCCATTTGTATACCCCTTTATTGATGGGTGACCAGTCAGGACCGGAAAGGGCTTCCCTTTCCATGTCCATGATCGTCTCACATAGCATTACGCCAAGCTCCATTTGAAGTGCGTCAAGGCCTTGTTTGCCAGTCTGCAAAATAGTAAACATTCGCTGTGTCAGCTCACGATGTCCATAAACTTGCTCAAATCCTTTTCTTGCTTTTTTACGCTTTTTTGTGTCTAGTTTCATGTGTGGCTCCTTTCTTTAATGGAAATCAGCAATCCGCGGTCACTACCACGGACGGAGCCACACTTCAACTTTCAACTAAAAATTGTATATCCCCTCTGGGCTGGATCATGCGGATCTTAGTGTTCAGGCCAACCATGCGCCGGGTAAGCCCGACAGGCCTGTCCGCTATGACAAGAGTTTCGCGTCTCACGTCATTTCGGGCGTGGAACAAACGACATAGCCTTGGAACAACTGTAGTTGGCCGTAAAAAAACTTGCCAACATATTTCCGGCGCTTTCATGCCAATAAGAGGCTGGTATATCGTCACCTGATGCCATCTTCCAAAGGTCGGCGCATTTTTCTTTAGCCTCAAAAGTCATGACGCAGGCTCCTGTGTTGATTGAATTATCAAGCTCTACACAACTGACCAGTATGATTGATAAGAATTTCTTTTTGATAGGTGAAGTGTAAAAAGCCATTTGGTATGTCAAGAAAAACTTGACCAGCGGTAATGGAATTTCCATCATGAAAAAAAGGCAGGCCGGGTTTTTTCCGGTCTGCCTTTTTGCACGGTAAAGTATTTGGCCACGTTATTTTATTTTTTTGCGGCTTTCTTTTGCTGAGGAGCCTGGGGCGCCTGGGTCTTTTTCTTTTTGGATTCTTTTTCTTCGGGCGCTTCTTTTTGTTTTTTCTTTTTGGGCTCTTTTACTTCTGCCGCTTTTTCCGCCAGTTTCTGCTGTTTGGCCTGCCTGAGGTTCTCGACTTGCGTCGTGTTTTTATCAATAGCGGCAATGCGCAGGTTCGCTTCTTTAATTTGTGCTTTCAGGTTCTTCACAATCGCGTCTTTGGCAATTTTCTCTTTTGCGGCTCCTGCTTCCTCAAGCTTTTTAAGCCTCATTTCCAGCTTCTGTTCCAGTACGCGACGCTGCTCAAGCCTGACTTCCTTACTTTTTGATGCCATTTTTATCCTCCCTGAAATAGAACGAGCTTATTTTCATGACGCGGGAAAATAGCAGTATTTGCTCCGGAATGCCATCATTTTTTCGTGTAGGTTTTACGGAGAATCCAGAACTTCCCTGGCTTTGGTGGACAACTCCTCGAGGCTGAACGGCTTGGGCATGAACGCCCGGCAACCACGTTGCATCACGGATCTGATTTTCTCGTTATAACCATAGGCGCTGGCCAGGATGACCTTAACCTGCGGGTTCATCTGTTTCAAGGCCGTAAAAACCGCAGCGCCGTCCATGCCAGGCATGACCATGTCCTGAATGACCAGATCGATTTGGTCTTTTTTTACGGCGTAAATATCGACGGCTTCCTTGCCGCTCAGCGCAGAAATGACCTGATAGCCGAGATATTCAAGCATATCACGGGTGACGTCGATGTTCATCTGAAGGTCATCAACGATTAAAATCGTCTCTGTGCCATAGGCCAGTTTATCGTCGCTTTCGCCTTCCGAATCGCCCAATTCCGGACTGTTCACATATTCGGCATCGTACCGGCTGACTCCGGCAACTCTCAAATCATCCGACAGATTGTATGAATCTTTTTCCCCACTCATCGGCCACCATTATAAAACAAAACATCAGTCAAATTCAACCAAGGGTTGTGATTGAAAGTTTGTTTTCACGGCCACGATATTGCGTCGTCGCAGGCTATCCGGCCATATTCATGAGCGCAATGACAAAAGAAACAAGAGGCAGAAATCAGCGGTGCTCAATGTCCTTATCACAAAACGACAAACTGAAACGGCACTTAAAAAAATTGTTTCCTGCCTATACCGTTCACCGCCATTTGTCAACCAAAAATATGCCTCAGATTAAAAATCAGTCCGGCCAAAAAAAATGCCATGGAAATACTAATGCTTTCCGTATCTGATGGTTATTTTTGCAAAAAGGCAATCACTTCAACGTGCTGTGTTTGCGGGAACATGTCCAAAGGCTGAAGAAATACCAGGCTGTAGCCCTTTTCCATCAGAAAACGGACATCCCGGGCCTGCGTGGCCGGGTCGCAGGAAATATAGATAATATCCGGTATGCCCATTTTGCCAAGCATTCCGAGAGCTTCCGACGACAGACCGGTGCGGGGCGGGTTCAAAATGGCCAGATCGAGCGGCTCCTTACATTGATGATGGCTTTTGAGGACATCCTGCAGATCCGCACAGATAAAGTCTGCGTTGGCAATGTTATGACGTAAAGCGTTTTTCCGGGCATGCGCCACGGAATTTTTGTTTATTTCGACGCCGATCATTTTCCGGCAAGCCGGCGCCAGCGCAATGGAAAATAACCCCACTCCGCAGCAGGCATCCATTACTGTTACTCTGGGTGTCCGGGTGAACAGACGCCCCACTTCTTCAACAAGGCGGCCGGTCAGATGCAGATTGGCCTGGAAAAAGCCGTCATGCGGGACGGAAAATTCCTTCCCCATTACAAAACGGGAAACGCCGTCCTTGAAATTGCCGTGCGGAGAGGACCAGAAGATCATCTCATCCGGCATGCTCTGGCTTCCTTCAGCGCTGCGGGCCTGTCCCAACTGTTCATTGATGGTTTCATCAACAATTTCACAACGCCCGATATCCACAATCCTACCGCCGGAAATATCCATAAAACCCAGTTTGAGCTTACCGTCCGTATAAACAACGTGCAGTCTGGCCTTGCCGCGATAGGCATATGTGGCAGGAGAGGCAATTATCCCGCAGGCCGGCGCATCCGAGATTCCGCCGATTCTGGCATAAGTTTCCAAAATCTGTGTCTGCTTGATTTTCAGTTGAGCTTCGTAAGTAATGTGCTGATAGGCACATCCACCGCACCGGCCGAAGTAGGGGCACAGGGGCGTCGTCCTGTGGGGCGAGGGCCGGATAATTTCCCTGACCCGGCCACGGGCATATTTTTTCCTGCGGGCGGTTATTTCAATTTCGGCAATGTCTCCGGGTGCGGTAAAGGGAACGAACACCACCAGACCGTCGGCACGGCCGACCCCGTGGCCGCCAAAAGCAATTGTCTCAATTTCCAGATTCAGAATTTCCTTCATTGTTCAGCCGCCTTGTTTCGACCGGCAATATCATGCATCCGGCTCTGCCTGTCAACCCGGTGGACGCATTTTTCTTTACAACAGGGTTTATAGTTGCTAAATGGGCACTCAAATACAGGTGACAGCGAAAAAAAACGCCGCGTCACGCCAAGCACCGACACTCCGGAATGGGCAATGAAAACAAGAAGAAACTCCATTTTGTGCCCCAACTGCCGCAAGCTGATCAGCCTCGATGAAGAGATCTGCCCATACTGCGGGCTTGTGCGCCCCGGCGCACACGAAACAATGGGAAAAATCCGCACTGTTATGTTTATGTTCAACCCGGTGAGCGCCATCTTGTATGTCAACATCGCCTTTTTCGCCCTTTCTTTGATTCTGGATCCCGCGGGCATCTTCCGCGGCGGCGGGCCGCTTGGTTTTTTGTCGCCATCGGTGCCGATCTTACAGCGCCTGGGGGCAAGCGGTTTCATTCCCGTTGTTCATAATCACAGGTATTGGAGCCTTATCTCGGCGTCGTTTCTGCACGGCGGCATCCTGCACATACTGTTCAATATGCTGGCCTTTCGTCAGCTTGCCCCTTTCGTACTTGGTGAATTCGGCCTTCACCGCTTCATGAATCTGTACATTCTGGCGGGTGTTGCGGGATTTGCCGTTTCCGTGGCGGCAGGCGTCCCACTGACAATCGGCGCCTCCGCCTCCATATGTGGCCTGATCGGCGCGATCATTTATTTCGGAAAGAGCCGCGGCGGGTATTACGGAGATGCCATTTTCAAGCAGGCGCTGGGCTGGGTGATCGGCCTGGCCATTTTCGGGTTCATCTTCAGCGGCATCAATAACTGGGCGCACGGCGGCGGTCTGCTTTCCGGCCTGCTTCTGGCCTATATGATGGGCTACAACGACCAGCGGCCCGAAAGCGCCTGGAGCAAAATTCTGGCCTACATCTCAATGGTCCTAACGGTGGTTATTCTCTTGTGGGCCGCGGTAAGCTCGATTTTTTACAGCTTTGCCGCCTGAAGATTGACACAAGGCAAAGCTTACTTTATAAAGCATCAATATCCGTCAACAGGGAGGCAGATGATGAAGAAAATAATTGTTGCGCTCGCCGTTTCAGCCGTTCTTCTTTCCGGATGCAGCAGTGCTCTGGTTATTAACGGCAAGGTTATGGGGTTTCACTCCGGCAAGTTTATTTATCAGGACGGCTATCTGACCACGCAATACAAGGCCGATATTGAACCTGTCTGGCAGGCCTGCCTGAAGGCAGTGGCTGATCTCCGCGGAGAAGATGTTGAAAAGGATCGCAAAATCTCCGGCGGTGTAATCAAGGCGGTCATCTCCGATGAAAAAGTCAAAATCCGCGTCGATTACATTGACCGTGAGCTGACCTCCGTCGGCGTGTTTTCAGGTGTAGCCGGAAATAATATGGCTTCGCAAATCATCCAGGACAGAATTGCCGGGTATCTGGTGAACCCCTGACAAACAAACGCGCCAGGGCCGAGCGCCTGTGGTGAAGGTAGTTAGTAAAGGATTAGATGCTTAGAGGGTTAGAGGAATTGTGGATAGCTCATGGCTAAAGAGGATAAAGGCTAAAGGCTAAAGGCTAAAGGCTAAAGGCTAAAGGCTAAAGGATAAAGGATAAAGGACGCTTCGACAAGCCGAGCGACCGGAGGATTGGATGATTAGAAGTTTAGATGGTTGGCGGGTTGGAGAAATGATGGCTGGCGATTAGCGCGAAGCTCATCGTCCATGGGATATTTGCTTCTTTAGTTGCCTGAGGCGGTTATTAACCGGTAACTTGAATCTTTTTTAAAAGCACCAACAACCAGTCTGTTGCCAGGAGAATAGCTAATGTATGCACTGATCATGGCCGGTGGACGGGGCGTGCGCTTCTGGCCGCGCAGCCGCAATAGAAAACCCAAGCATCTGCTCGATATCGTAACGGACAGAACCATCATCCAGGAAACGGTGGACCGCATCAAACCGCTGATACCTACCCGGAATATTGTGATCGTGACCGGCAAAAGTCACGCACGCGAACTGATCCGCCAGTTGCCGGAAATACCACAGGAAAACATCCTTATTGAACCAATGGGCAGAAACACCGCCGCCTGTATCGGCTATGCCGCCGTCCATATTCAGAAGAGAGCCAAAGACGCGGTGATGGTTGTGCTCCCCTCTGATCACGGTATCGGCGATCCCGGTCATTACCGTGAAGTAATCGCGGCGGCGGCCGCCGCGGCCCAAAAGAAAAACGCTCTTGTCACCATCGGCCTCAAACCGGATCAGCCGCACACTGGCTTCGGCTACATGGAGGGCGGCACGGTCGCGGGACGTGTGAAGGGTATGAAAGTATTACGGGTCAGGTCTTTTCGTGAAAAGCCCGGTCTCAGGCAAGCCAGGTCATTTCTGGAAAAGGGAAATTTTTTCTGGAACAGCGGCATGTTTGTCTGGAAAACATCGGTAATCATGGAGGAGATAAAACAATTTTTACCGCAATTGCATGCGGGGCTGGTGACCATTGCGGCCGGAATGGGCAAAGCAAATGAAGCATCGACCGTCCGCGCCGTTTACAAAAATCTGTCTCCGATTTCAATTGACTACGGGGTGATGGAAAAATCAAAAAAAGTTCTGATGATCCCGGCTGATTTCGGATGGAGCGATCTGGGAAGCTGGGACACTGTTTGGGAGATGTCCGCAAGCGATGAAAACGGTAATGCCGCAACCGCCGGGTCGCAGACTGTTCTTGAGGACACGAAAAACTCCTTTGTTTACAGCCCGCAAAAACTGGTCGCGCTTATCGGCATGAAAGATGTAATCGTGGTGGATACAAAAGACGCTCTGCTCATCTGTAAAAAAGGGCGCTCGCAGGACGTGAAAAAAGTGGTCGATGCGCTGGAGGCGGGCGGGAAAAAACACCTCCTTTGAGTCAGTCACTAAAATGCGGGCAAATAAACAGGCTTGCCCCGGACAGGAAAGTTGCCACCTTCCAAGGCGTTGGTAATTGCTTCAAGAGTGGCTTTCTCATCATCATACAGGACAATCAGTATGTCAGGCCGCTCAAACCTGTGTTTTTTAACGCCGTCAATTTTTTTCAGGATAGTCCCTATCCTGCGTGCCGCTCCTCAGGTAAAGCAGCCGGGCACTGTCAGCCGGACAATCTTTTCCGCAGCGGCCGCCGTCAGGGCCGGACCTGCAATCAATAAAAACACAAGCATCATTGTTGTCGCCGTTTTTTTCATCATCACCTGTACCCCCTTCTCCGGAAACAAACTGCGGATGCCGGAGAGTCGAACCGCCGTCGTTGCCCGATGACGTTACGTCACAGAGCAATTTCCATTGACAGACTATATTTTATCTGGAATAAAAAAGCCCGGGTTTTTTACGGAACTTATGCAATATGCCGATAAGCTTATCCCTCCCTCTGATTCTGGCCTCCGCTTCGCCCAGGCGCAAAGAGCTTTTACGCCTGGCCGGGTTGCCCTTCAAAGTAAAGCCCGCACAGGTGGATGAAGCGGCCCGCAGGGGAGAAACCCCGCAAGATCATGTGCGCCGGCTGTCGCTGGAAAAGGCCCACGCCGTGGCGCTGGAAAATCCCGCCTCTGTGGTGCTGGGGGCAGACACGATTGTGGTGATCGACGGTATAATTCTGGGCAAGCCGGAAAATAAAAAACAGGCTCGGGAAATGCTCCGAAAACTTAGTAACCGCTCGCATACTGTCTTTACCGGTTATACCCTGTCATGCGTAGCTGAGAAAATCTGCCGGACGGGCATCGCGCGCTCGTGTGTACGTTTTAAAAACATAGAGCCTGAGGAAATAAACTGGTATATCAACACAAACGAACCTTATGACAAAGCGGGCGGGTATGCAGCCCAGGGTCAGGGCGCGGCTTTTATCCGCTCGATCAGCGGCTCCTACACCAATGTCATCGGACTGCCGCTTGCCAATGTTCTTGATATGCTGAAAAGAATGAACGTCCTTCGCTATACGTGAGGGTCTGAGAAAGAAGATGGTTTACAGACGGCGGCCGGGCTTGATTGTACAGGAAAGCCACGTGGACGGCTTCTCCGTTCGTTTTGGACAAGGTGAAAGTTTCCACCAGAAAAAGGCCGCCGGCTGAAATGTAAATGATGCCGGGCACGGTATGTAAGTTTTTTACGAGTTGCCACAGGTGAAATCGTGACCGAATCAATCACCGCCAACATCGCCGACATCAGGGAGAGGATCACCCGCGCCGCACTGCGGGCGGGCCGCAACCCGGAAAGCATTCGTCTGATGGCGGTTTGCAAGACTGTCGGTGCGGAGCGCGTCCGTCAGGCACTGGATGCAGGCATCACTTTGTTTGGTGAAAATTACGTTCAGGAAGCGCGGGAGAAAATACCTCTGGTCGGTGAAGCAGCCGAGTGGCACATGATCGGCCATCTGCAAACCAACAAGGCCAAATATGTCGCCAATCTTTTCGAATGGATTCATTCGGTGGACCGCCACGAGCTGGCGCAGGAACTCGACAAAAGAGCTGCCCGCACCGGACGTCGCCTCAATGTTCTGATGGAAGTCAATGTCAGCGGCGAGGTATCCAAAAACGGCATCGAACCTCAACGTGCCGCCGGGCTGGCCCGGCAGATATCCGTTCTGCCCAATCTGCACCTGCGCGGTCTGATGACCATGCCGCCCTACTCGGATAATCCGGAGGACTCCCGTCCCTATTTCGTGGCCTTGAGAAATTTGCGCGACGAAATCACCCGGGCCGCCATCCCCGGCATATCCATGGATGAGCTTTCCATGGGGATGACGGACGATTTTGAGGTCGCCATCGAAGAAGGGGCAACCATTGTCCGCGTGGGGCGTGCCATCTTCGGCGAGCGGAGGAAAAAGGCCTGACGATTTTCGGCATGGCCAAAGAAGCAACATGACCATCAGGGAGATCATTCAGCACACGGCGCACATGCTGGAGGGCGCGGGGATAGACACGGCGCGTCTGGACGCGGAAGTCCTCCTGGCATTTTTTTTGAACTGCGACCGCACCGGGTTGATAAAGAACTACGATAGGCAAATAACCGCCGGACGGCTCAGCGATTTTCACCGGCTGGTCAAACGCCGGCTCGCCTTCGAACCGATAGCTTATATCACAGGCCGCAAGGAGTTTTGGTCGTTTCGGCTGGAGGTTAATCGTGATGTGCTCATTCCGCGACCGGACACGGAAATCATTGTGGAAGAGGCGCTTGGCCTGTACCGGAACCTGAGTATGAACCGGCCACGGATCGCGGATATAGGCACGGGAAGCGGGGCCATCGCGCTGGCTCTGGCCGGGGAAATTCCGGATGCCCTTGTCGTCGCCACGGATATTTCGGCCGCCGCGCTGGAAGTGGCCAAACGGAATGCCGCCGCACTGGGGCTGGAAGCAAGGATCAGTTTCGTGCTTGGTGATTTGTTCGAAAATGTGTCCGGACTTTTTGATCTGATTGTTTCCAATCCGCCTTATATCGGGTCGGCCGAGTATGCAACGCTGGCACCGGGTGTCAAAGATTATGAGCCACATATGGCGCTTTGGGCCGGCCAAACAGGTCTGGAGTTTTATGAAAAATTGATATATCAGGCGCATGACCGCCTTAAGGAAAAAGGCTGGCTTTTGCTGGAAATAGGGGCCGGGCAGGACCAGGCAATAGCTTCTCTGATGACGGCACGCGGCGGTTTTTATGATGATCTTTCGGTGCGAGCCGATTATGCCGGCCACCCACGCGTAATCAAAGGAAGGAGAAAATAATCGTTGGATAAAATCGTCATTCGCGGCGGCAAGCCGTTATATGGGGATGTCTGGGTCAGTGGCGCGAAAAACGCAGCCCTGCCTGTTCTGACGGCAGCGCTGCTGACGGATAAAACCTGCACTTTTTCCAATATCCCGGATCTGATGGACATCAAAACCATCTATAAGCTGTTAAGAAATATGGGGCTCACGATCGAGGGCGGCTCCACTGTGGAAATCAGTGCGGAAAAAATTACGGACTGTGTGGCCCCCTATGATCTGGTGAAAACCATGCGGGCCTCCATTTTGGTTTTGGGGCCTCTGGTGGCGCGCATGGGACGGGCCCGCGTGTCGCTTCCCGGCGGGTGCGCGATCGGGGCGCGGCCGGTCAATCTGCATATTAAAGCCCTCGAAGATATGGGAGCCACCGTAGAGTTGCACAACGGGTATATCGAGGCGAAAGCTGACAGGCTCAAAGGTGCGGAAATTTATTTTGATCTGCCTACCGTCACCGGCACGGAAAATATCATGATGGCCGCCTCTCTGGCCAACGGCACCACAGTGCTGCATAATGCGGCGCGCGAGCCGGAAATCGTCAATCTGGCAGATGTCCTCAGGGGAATGGGCGCCAAAATCAGCGGCGCCGGAACCGACGTCATCACCATCACCGGTGTAACGTCGCTGGACGCAGTAAAAGCCGACATCATCCCGGACCGGATCGAGGCAGGCACATTCATGATCGCGGCAGGTATGACGCAGGGAGAAATCAATCTCATGGGCTGCAATCCGCAACATCTGGAGGCACTGATCAACAAACTGCGGGATACCGGTATGTCCATCACCCCCATTGAGGGAGGACTGAAGGTCTCAGCCGGCCGCAAAATCCAGAGTGTAGATGTGAAGACCCTCCCCCATCCGGGCTTTCCCACCGACCTGCAGGCCCAGATGATGGCCTACATGTCTATCGGCAGCGGCCTTTCCGTGATCACGGAAACGGTTTTTGAAAACCGCTTCATGCACGTGAGCGAACTGATGCGCATGGGGGCGGATATTGTAATTCAGGGAAGCAGCGCCATCGTGCGCGGTGTTCCCACCCTGTATGGAGCGCAAACCATGGCCACCGACCTGCGCGCCTCGGCCAGTCTGATTCTCGCGGGTCTGGTCGCCCAGGGCAGCACGGAGGTCTCGCGCATTTACCACCTGGACCGCGGGTATGAAAACATTGAAAAGAAATTCTCCGCGCTGGGCGCGGACATAAGAAGGGTAAAATGACACGATGAGAATTATTCGGGCCGACTCACAGGAATTCCGGGAATTTTTCCGAAGCTTACGCCAACGAGGCACGGCGTTTACGCCGGAACTGCTCGGTACCGTGGCGCAGATCATTCAGGATGTCCGCATCAAGGGTGACGAGGCTCTTTGCGCTTATTCGAATAAATTTGACGGAGGCGAGCTTACCGCCGACGGCCTCGAGGCGACAGAGACCGAAAGAAAAGAGGCGGCCTCCACCGTACCGCCGGAGGACAGGGAAGTTCTGGAACTTGCCGCCCGCCGTATCGAGAAGTATCACCTTCGGCAAAGCGCTGCAAGCTATGAACTGAATGAAGGCGACGGCTCTCAGTTGGGGCAAAAACTCATGCCTCTGGAACGCGCCGGTATTTACGCCCCGGGAGGCAAGGCTTCTTATCCCTCCACTTTGCTGATGGCGGCCATCCCGGCACGTATCGCGGGTGTGCAGGAAATCATTCTGACCAGTCCGGTAAAAGACGGCCGTCTCAACCCGCTTATTGCCGCTGCCGCCGAAATAGCCGGCGTGAACCGTGTTTTTAAAGTTGGCGGCGCACAGGCCGTTGCGGCGCTGGCCTACGGAACAAAAACGGTCCCGCGGGTGGATATCATCGTCGGCCCCGGTAACGCTTATGTCGCGGCAGCGAAAAAACTTGTCTTCGGTCAGGTAGCCATCGACATGATCGCCGGCCCCAGTGAAGTGGCGATCATCGCCGATGAAGGGGCCCAACCCTCTTTCGCGGCCGCCGACCTGCTGGCACAGGCCGAGCACGATGAAATGGCCGCTGCCGTTTTGTTCACTCCCTCCGAGTCTCTGGCCAGGCGCGTGGCGGACGAGACACAAAAGCACAGGGCGATCTTGCCCAGGAAAAACATCATTGAGGCTTCACTATCTCAATACGGCGCCATCATTATTACAAAAGACCTTGACCAGGCCGTAGAGCTGGCCAACCTGTTGGCACCGGAGCATCTTGAACTGATGGTGGAAAACCCGTCTTTCTGGGTGCAGCGGGTGCGTAACGCCGGCTCCGTATTTTTGGGAAACTTCACCCCCGAGGCGCTGGGCGACTACACGGCAGGCGCCAACCATATTTTGCCGACGGAAGGAACGGCCCGGTTTTCCTCGCCGCTGGGTGTTTATGATTTTTACAAACGCATGAGTGTTTTGTCTTTTTCTCCGGAAGCCTTCATACGTCTTTCCGGCCCCACCGAGCGCTTCGCCCGCATGGAAGGGCTTGACGCGCACGCCAATTCCATCCGCGTGCGCCTGCCTGGCGGCAACAGTTGATGATACGGATTTTCAGTTTTTCTCCCGGGAGTTGAGGGCCTTGGTATTTGTCTGATGCTTTTCCAGGACATTACGCAGGCTGATATTTTCGATTCCCACGCTGATGGACCCAAGCATAATCGTCAGAACGCGTTCGTCATGTTCTGTAAAAATCCCTCCGCCTTCTTTGTTGGCCAGATTCATCACGGCGACGACTTGCTTGTTCTTATATACGGGAAGGCTGATAAAAGAAGGTGCTCCGTATTTCGGGTCGTTGGACTTCATGGTACGGGGATCATCTTCAATATTCTGAATGCGCATGCCCTGGCCGCTTTCAATCACGCTTTTGACAAACAAATAGCGTTGCGGCTCCGCTCCCTCCCTGGCAGGACCAAGCGGCGGTTTGGCGGAGATCAGGCGTAGTCCGTCGGGCTCGGTCGTGTCCACCAGAAAAATGGAGCCGTTCAGCACACCGACCACTTGCATGGCTTTTTCCAGAATCAGGCTCAGAAGATCATCGGCAGAAATATCGTTACGGATGATTTCCGATATTTCCCGAAGCGCGTTGAGCTCCGCGTTACGCCTGAGAGATTCATTGCTCATGTTTTCGAGTTTGAGCGAGGCGCCGGCTCGTCTTTTTTTGTAAACCCCAACAATGAACAGGAGGCAGCACAAAAACAGAGCGTAGCCGGCAACAGGCAGGGCCAGCCCGGGCATACCGGTGCCTCCCGCTGGTTGATAAAACATGAAAGCGATGATGAGCAGGGGAAGTACAGCGACAAAGAAAAGCGACAGATTGAAAATCAGTCTAAGTGCACTTTTAGTCATTTAAAAGTTCCTTCAGAAAAGTTTTTGTCAGACGGCATTGTATCACATGACGGGTATTGCCACGGCAACACATATAATCGTCTTTGGGCAAAAGCGATTCAGAAGGCGCGCCACGGGGCGGGCTGATGATGAGCGTTTTCGCTGTAAAAACCCCGGCTGCTCAAACCTGTTTTACAAAACAGGGATCAGACATAAAACCGCCCCGACTCGATGATCGGTTTGTCATCGACGTCGATCGCCTGAATAATCTCCTTGTTCATTTCCGCCTTGATGAGCTCGACTACCGGACGCCTCTTGTTCTGGAGTTTGGCAAATTCCATCACGTCGTTCATGAGCTGATCGATATGACTGGCGCCGGTGATGATTTGATGCTCCAGACATTCCTGCGCGGTAATTCTTTTCCCGGTGAGCACCATTTCATCGAGCTTGTAACGCGGTATTGCTTTTTTCATCGCGGTCATCATTCCCGGCAGGAAAGGAATACCTAAATCGACCTCCGGAAAGCATAAGAAACCGCGGTCTTGACGCATAAAACGAAAATCAAAGTAACAGCACATGATCGCGCCGCCGGCAAAAGCGTGACCGGTTATCGCGGCAATCGTGATCATGGGATAGAGGGCGATTCTTCGAAAAAGCGCCATCATGGTTTCAATGAATTTTTTTGCGGTCACCTGATCCTTTTTCTGCAGAATCGGCACCAGCCACTCGAGATCTATCCCGTTGCTGTAAATCTTTTCGTGAGCGCCGCGAACCACAAGAACATTTGCGTCCGTCTGTTTTTCCACGTGATCCAGCGCGTCCATAAATTTTGTCAGAAAATCAAGGTTTAAGCGATTTTCCCCCTCGTCCATCGTGATGATGGCCACTTTGTCTTCCAGTTTGATTTCAAAAGGCATGGTTATTCTTCTTTCTTCTCTTATTTTTTAACGGCGCGGAGCGCGTTTTATCTGTTTTTCGGGAACGTCTTCGTCTTTTTATCACCGACTTAAAATATTTTCAATGATATTTTGTTCAGCGGCGATGCAGGCATGCGGCATATTCAATATCGTAGCGACCCAATCCACGTGGTGGAGCTTTGTTGGGGAGTAACTTGCTGATCACGTGATAATGTTGTAGTCAGTCAGTAGTTTACCGATAAAAAATGTTTTACTGACTGCAGCTGACGAAAGGGAAAACAACTATGAACTTTCAAAAAATCACGGCGGATTTTGCCGCACAACATGTACGCGCTCAGACAAATTTGCAAACGGATCAACTATTTTCCAAAGAAATCCGGCAAAAAATGGGGGATGCAGGCCTTTTCAGAATCGGTCTTCCGGAAAGCTATGGAGGCAACAATGGAGGTCACCTTGATCTTCTGCAGGCTGGCGAGATTTTCGTCCGGGACGGCCGGGATCTGGGTCTGGGGGTATCCTGGATCTTTCAGCAAATCATCGCTCGTCATCTTCTGGGAACTTTCGGCATGCCGGAACAATGTGATCAGTATTTAAGAGCTGCAGCATGTGGAAAATGTATGTTGAGTTTTGCCGTTTCCGAACCAGGACGGGGCGCCACTCCAAAAAACCTGACGACAAAAGCAACCCGGCAGGGGCGATCATATTGCCTGCAAGGCGAAAAACGTTATCTGACCAACGGCCCGATAGCCGACATTTTCATTGTCATCGCTGTCACCGACGAATCATCACCGCGAAAAGCGTTTACCGCTTTCCTTGTGCCGCGAAATACGCCGGGCCTCACGGTTTTGCCCCCTATGTCCTTGAATTTTTTAAAATCTTCTCCGCATGGGGCAATAAACATGAACCAATGCCAACTGAAACAACAAGCCCTTCTGGGCGCAGAGGGGAAAGCCTGGCAAGATATGGTTGTTCCCCTGGGCGAAATTGAAGATACGATCATGATGGGACCTGTTCTGGGCGGTATGGCGGCCCAGCTGGATATTCTGAAGAATGCCGTCCAAAATAGCGCAACACCGGCAGACCGCGGTCTGGAAGGCGAAGCCGGCGCACTTGCCGCGCTTTTCGCGGCAATGAAGGTTATCGCCTATGAGGCTGCCCGAAGGCTGGATAATCTGCCTGCCGGATCATTGCCCACAGATGCCGACAAATCTCCCGTTCCTCTCGTAATTGCCTGGGCGCGTCTTGCCACCGAATTTTGCACCGATATCGCCCGTCTTGCACAGCAGGTAAAGATATCGATACCGGAAGTGTTTTCCCGCCTTCAGACGGATATCACATCACTGGGAGCGTTGCAAAAAAGACGCCTGCAAGTCCGACAGGAAAAAACTGGACGCGCGTTTTTTGCATAATTAAGATTCGCAATATCAAGACATTAAGTTAAGCAAATCTGAGCAGAAACATTCCTGAGCGGTTTTTCCTCAGTAATGTTTCCCCGGTCAACAATGCCAAGCCGGCTTGTTTTATGGTGTCTGCCCGATTACCAGGGGGGGGCAAATATCCATGACACAGACTTTTGCCGACGAGCCGGCGGAAAAAAATCCGGTCAAATGCGCTTGTCTCCTGTCTGACGGCCACTTATTTCTCCGGGGCGGTCATCGACAATGAAGCAACAGGCAGCTTCGCCGTGAGGATGACCATATAAACAGGCATAACCAACAGCATTGGATTACCGGCGTTGTTCTTTTGCCGGTGTCGATGCGGCATCTTTAACCACCAGGGTGCACTTTGTGGTTGACGGCTTTTTCTTACATAACGTCATCTTTATCGAATGCGATTATGTAATGAAATGTCTCTTACATCCCCTTGAATTTTGGCTTCCTCTTCTCCATAAAAGCATAGATGGCTTCCTTGCAGTCTTCAGAGGTCAGAAGAAGCATATTTTTATGGATGGCAAGGTGGATACCGTCTTTAATGGAGGAGAACCTGCCATAGTTCAGGAGTTCTTTTGAATATTGAACCGCCAGGGGGGCGCTCTCCATGATCTCTTCGGCAAGGGTTTTCGCCGCTTCCAGCATAGAGGCCTGGTCGGGATACACCTCAAGGACAAGCCCCATTCTGGCGACTTCGGCTGCACTGAAGAATCTGCCCGTATAAGCCATCTGCCGGGTGTACATCTGGCCGATGATAAAGGGAAGACGCTGCAGAGAACCCATGTCGGCCACAATACCGATTCTGGGTTCGCGCAGCGAAAACTCTGCATCCTGGGTACAAATGCGGAAATCGCAGGCGGATACAATATCCAGCCCCGCTCCGATGCACTTGCCGTGAACGGCGGCGATCACCGGTTTCCTGCATTCTTCGATCGCGTGACAGCATTCGAAAAGATCTTTCTCTTTCAGGGGAATTTCCAGAAGTCTTTTGGAAGATTCCGTAATTCCTCTGGTTCCGAAACCCATCAAATCCAATCCCGCCGTGAAAATTCGGGCATTACTCTTGAGGATCACGACCCATACATCATCTTCATTGTCCAAATTGTGAAAAACATCAGCGATATCCTTTGCCAGCTCGAAGTTAAGGGCATTTAAATTGTCCACCCTGTTGAGCGCCACGGTTGCTACATGGTTGTTCACGGTTACTTCCAGTGTTTTAAAATTTTCTTCCATACCTAGACCACCTTTCCACACAATGTTTTTTCAATCACGTCGCGAGCATCAATGACCGCGACCTTCCTTGTCAGTATTTTACGATCAGCATATTCGTCATGGCAAGTCGCCTGGCCGCTTCTCCGCTCAGGGTCCCTGGCCGTTTTCTGCTGACGAGAGGAATGTTTCCTTCAAAAACCGTCTTCTCGCGCCTCTTTCAGGTATGTAATTTTGCCGCCACACCAGAAATAACTTTCATTGGCATCGCTTAAGTTAGTTATCATATTCTGACACAGATGAAAAGCGAGCAGGCCACGATGCGGCCGGAGGCGGGAACAGCCGTCTTACGGGTATAAAAAGGCCGGCTTCCGGCCGGTTCGTTGAATCGGTTACCTTCGCATCACATAAACAGGCTCAAAAAATCAGAGGTAGTCGCCGCGGTTAAATTTGATTGTTTCTACGGTGGACGTCACCAGCATACGGTTGAGCAGCTCCTTTATGCCGTCTCCTTCAGGAAGCGCCTCCCATATTGGCAACAGCTTGCGGGCCTGCTCCTCCATCCGGCTGACAACGGCGGCCGTTTCCTTAAGACTCACCAGCGGATCGCCCATTTGCCTCTGATACGTTTCGAGCAACACAAGAAAACTATCCATACTGGCAAGTATTTGTTTCGTTTCCAGCTCAGGCGATGTGTCAAAACGGATACGGTCAATGTTATTCATGGGGGGAACACGAGCCGGGACGGCACCCTCAGCCGGTTTATTGCTCATCTTTTCATCGAGAATTTCCTGAAATCCCCCCGGAGCGGTTTTGTTCTGATTTTTGAGCCCCTCCGGTTTCAGAGAAGATATTTCACCAGCCGTTATTTTCATCTCTACTCCCTCCTTACTTGTGGACAAATTGCCCAATAGGTGTATCGTCATAAAACATCATATCATTAAGAAAAAAAAATGTCTTCCCAATCCCCACCCTCCCCCGATTGCAGCAGGCAAAATTTTTTATCAACGGAAGGCCTGATTTTATTGATTAATCGTTCTATGGGGAAATCTTGTGCGGGCAACCGCCCCGGGCATGGCCGGGCACCATTTAGGGTGGTTGCTTAGTCAGGCCACATCGTGTAAGCTCTCCATGACCGACGCGAAGCAGTCTGATGCTAAAATGGACAAAAACAACAGCCGTCACCAACAAAAGGAGTGTCTTCGCTGCGGGCGCTGCTGCCTGGCAGATTTTGCGGCGTACGTAAGCAAGCAAGACATACAGCGCTGGCAAGCGCAGGGACGCACGGACATCCTGCAGGTTTTGGAAAATGAGCAGGGAGTATGGCAGGGCGACCATCTGGTGAACGCGCGATCCGGGAAGCCGCTGCGGGGCTGCCCGTTTTTTTTCTTCGACGGAAAGCGCTTCGGCTGCGCGATCCACGAAACGAGACCGGCAACCTGCCGTAATTACGTACCAGGTTCTTCAGAACTGTGCCCGCTCTACGCGAAAGCGGACGTCTCATCAAAAACAAACTAGCCGGTTCTCTCCCGCTTTTGCTGTGACAAGGCTTTGCGGATAGCCGCTCCGATATCATCTGTCAGGTAGGGTTTGCCGATAAAAGCGCTGGCTCCCATCGCCAATGCCTGCCGGGCACGATCTGTTTCCGTATAACCACTGACAATAACCGCCTTTTGACGTGGATTGTCCTTTAAAATGCGCCCGTAGGTCTCAAGCCCGTCAATACCCGGTTCCATCAGCATATCCAGAATAAGCACATCCGCCTGATTTTTTTTCAGGTAGGCGATGGCTTCCTCACCGCTGGCAAGTGTCTTGACTTTGTAGCCCATTTTCGTCAGCAGAGCCTCGGCGATTTCTCTTTGCTCAGGCAAGTCGTCCACGACCAGCACCGTTTCTCCGTTACCTTCGTATCGCCGGCGGCGGGGTTCTTCTGTGCTTGCCCTGGCCGCCGGACGGGAGGACGGCAGATAGACGGTAAATGCAGTTCCTGAACCCGGCTTGCTTTCCACATCGATATAGCCGCGATGGTCCTTAACGGTGCCCCAGACAACGGCCAGCCCCATACCCGTACCTCGTTTCCCCATGCTTTGTTTCGTATAGGAAGGTTCGAATATCTTATCGATATCCTCCGCGGCGATACCTCTGCCTGTGTCCGCTACCGTGAGCGCAACGTACTCCCCTTTGCGCACCTCGTCATATCCGGCAAGGGGTTTGCCCAGATATATGTTCTTTGTGCCGATGAAAACTTCCCCTTTGCCGGCAACCGCCTCCATGGCATTGGCCACAAGATTGATCAGCGTTTTCGTCAAAAGCACCGGGGCCCCCTCAATGCTCCCCAAATCATCGGCCAGGCTGTATTTGAACTTGACACGGGGGTAATGACGGACAAGACGTTCAAATTCAGGCGTATGCAGATATTCACTCACCAGCCGACTGAGATTTACCGGCTCGGAAACAATCACGCCTCGGCCGGCCATGGTCAGCATATTCCGGAGGATCGATGTGGCCTTTCTGCTTGAGGAAATGAGACCCAAAGCCAGTTTTCTCAATGGTGAGTCATCGTGCATTTTTGACGCTATCAGTTCCGCATAACCGACTATCACTCCCAGCTCATTATTGATGTCGTGGGCAACGCCGCCCGCTATTTTCCCCATGGCTTCCATTCTTTCCGCCCACTGCAGGCGCCCTGCCAGTCCCTTGCGTTCCTCGTGTGCCTGTTTTTTTTCCGTCATATCGACAAACACCATCTGCAGCCCCACCTGTTTGCCGCCTTCTTTCAAGGTAGTGGTAACAAGCTCCACCCACTTTTTGCTTTTGTCCTTCATCGGGACGGAAACATCAGAGAGTTTTTGTCTTTCCTCTGCTCCGGCTTTGGCTTCCATTCTGCCGGCCAGGCGTTTTTGTGTGTCTTTATCGAATAGTTCAAGGCGAAAAATGTTTTTCCCCTCCAGATCCCCGGCGGCCCTCTCCAGCAACTCCCCAAGCTGCCGGTTCACATAACGGATTTTCCCGGATGTGTCGGTAATGAGAATACCGAGGGGAATGTTTTCAATGAAGCGGCGATGCCTGTTTTCGTTTATCCGGAGCGCTTTTTCCGCCTCTTTACGCTGGGCGAGTTCCTCCTTCAATATACTGTTTATACGCTCTATTTCCTGCGTCCGCTTTGCAACCAGTCTCTCCAGATGTTTCTGCTGGCTGTCAAGATTCGCTTCGGCCAGCCGTTGGTCGGTGATATCCCGGACGTTGAGGACAAAACCTCTCACAACCCGATCTTGCAGGAGGTTGACACCAACGCCTCCCATGATCCGCTTGGAGCCGTCTTTGTGCCGGATACCGAATGAGTTGTGGATATTGATGTCTTTGCTGAGGATAGCCTTGCCGAAATCCACGAGCGCCCGCGGCAGATCGGCGCGGACAATGTAATCAAACCCGTTTTTACTGATCAGCTCGTCGGGACTGTAGCCAAGACATTGTTGGACGGAGGGGCTTACGTAAGTAATTACTCCCTTTGCGTTTACGACAACAATGACTTCGGATAAATTCCGCGTTACCGCTTGGAAAAATTCTTCTTTTCGCCTCAGTTCGGCAATTTGTGCTTCCAGATCTGTCTGCTTATCCACCGGATCGGCTGAATCTTTTCCCCCGCTTTTCATCGTCTGCCCCTTTTTTATCTGAGATGATGACACACCGATGAGGCTTATAGTTACAACATTTAAGAAAAAGATACAACATTTGCCGTTTGCCGCCCAGCAAAAACCTGCCCGGCGGCCGCGATGGCGGCTCAGGTCTTAAATCCGGAATTATGCCCGTAGGTGTAGAGTTTAAAATGAAGAGGCTAAGACGTGGCGGCTACGGTCGATATTTTCATTCAGGCGAAGCCTCGTCAGACCCGCCGCCAAGCGCTTTGTACAGGGAAATGATATTGACCGCCCGGGCCAGACGCAACATGATCAGCGCCTGCCTGGCGCCGTAAAATGACCGCTGTGCGTCCAGCACGGAAAGATAACTGTCAATCCCTTTATCGTAGCGCAGCCGGGCCAGACGGTATGTTTGGTCCACCGCCTCCACCAGCGCCTCCTGGGCGGTAATCTGAGCGTCAATCGTTCCTTTGATCGCCAGATTATCGGCCACCTCGCGGAAAGCCGATTGGATGGCTTTTTCATACTGGGCGATGGATATTTCCCGCTCCACTTTCGTCACACGGTAGGCATACCAGGTACGGGCGTCAAAAACGGGCAAGACAACCTGCGGCGCAAATGCCCAGACACCGGAGCCGCTTTTAAACAGGCCGGAGAGCTCGGCGCTGGCTGTGCCGATTGAAGTGGTCAGGGTAATACGCGGAAAAAAGGCGGCGCGCGCCGCACCGATATTGGCATATGCCGCTTTAAGGCGGCGTTCGGCTGCCAGTACATCGGGCCGCTCCAGCAGAACTTCGGAAGAGACGCCCGGTGAAAAATCACAGGGCGGAGTTACGCTGCCCAAATCGACCGGCAACAGCTCCTCTTTGACTGGAGAACCAACCAGCAGGTTGAGAGCGTTTAAATCCAGCGCCACCTGACGGGTATAGAGGGCAACTTCGGCGCGCGATGTTTCCATCTGACTTTGAATCCGGCGTAGATCTATTTCCGAGGCCATGCCTACATCGTAGCGCTTCCGCATCAGGCGGTATGACTCCTTTTGGGCCTCAAGTGTGGCCCGAACCAGTTTCAGCGCTTCTTTGTCCGCCGCCAGTGCCAGCCAGGCTTGCGCGACGCTGGATACGAGCATGATCTGAAAGCCGCGCCGGGCCTCGATACCGGCCAGATACTCCTGAAGCGCTCTGTCCCGGAGGCTCCGGATCCGGCCGAAGAAATCAATCTCCCATGAGCTCATTCCCAGATTGACGATGAATTTTTCCGCCGTATAGGCGCTGCCGCTGGGGGAAAGATCCGCTGGCACCCGCTCCCTGAACCAGGCACCGGTCACGTTGAGCACCGGCAACAGCGTGGCCGTGCTGATCCCGTACATCGCCTTGGTAAGTTCCACGTTAAGCGCAGCGATACGCAGGTCGCGGTTGTTTTGTAAAGCTCTATCGATGACTTCGCGCAGACGCCCATCGCCGATAAAATCCCGCCAGGGGATTTCGGCAGCCCCGGGCGCTTCGTCGTGTGTGGTTTCCTCATAGGCGGCACCCGCAGGCCATTGGGCATCCACCGGTGCGGCAGGCCTTTCATAGCGCGGCGCCATCGTACAGGCGACCAGGCAAAGCATGCAGATGAAGGAGATGATTTTAATTATTTTCATTTTCTTGAACCTCCGGCAAATATCCGCCGCCCGCCGGCTTTATCTTTTGCGCCAACCAAAAATTTTATTTTTCAGTCCTAAGAAAAAATCGACCATGCCGGCACCTGAGGACAGCGGCTGCCTTTGCTGTCTGCCGAAGATCATTTCTATGATCACATAAAAGAGAGGTGCAAAAATAACCACCAGAACCGTGGCCGTGATCATCCCCCCCAGGACGCTGGTGCCGATGGCGTTTTGGGCGCCCGCACTCGCTCCGGTCGTCAGAGCCAAAGGCAGCACACCGAATCCAAAAGCCAGCGATGTCATCAGTATCGGCCTGAATCTCAGACGCGCTCCCTCAATCGTCGCTTCGATTATCCCCGAGCCCTTTTCCATCCCCTGCTTGGCAAACTGGACAATCAAAATGGCGTTTTTTGTCCCCAAGCCCAAAGTGGTGAGCAAGCCTATCTGGAAATAGACATCATTGGCCAGCCCCCTCAGGCTCGAGGCGATAATGCCGCCGATGACCCCCAGCGGAATGACCAGCAAAATGGAGATGGGAATCGTCCAGCTCTCATAAAGGGCGGCCAGGCACAAAAAGATGACAAAAATGGAAAAGGCGTAAAGCAGTGGCGCCTGCGTGCTGGCCATCCTCTCCTGATAAGAAAGCCCGCTCCAGTCGAATCCGAAGCCGGGCGGAAGTTTCCGCGCCGCCTCCTCCATCGCCTGCATCGCCTCACCAGAACTCTTGCCGGGCGCCGGTTCCCCCCAGATGTTGATGGCGGGAAAACCGTTGAAACGAGTTTTACGCGGCGCTCCCGATACCCAGCGACCGGACGCGAAAGAGGAGAAAGGGACCATTTTCCCCTGCGTGTTGCGTGCATATAACTTTTCCAGATCGCGCGGCAACATGCGGTATGGTGCATCCGCCTGCAGGAAAACTCTTTTGACACGGCCGCCATGTGTGAAATCATTGACGTAGGCACTACCGAAAGCGGCGGAGATGGTCCGGTGGATGGAAGTGATGGGAATGCCCAGCGCTCCCGCTTTTTCCCAGTCCACGTCAATGCGATACTCGGGAACATCGGGCAGGCTGTTGGGACGTACTTTGATTACGCGGGGATCACGCGCCACGATCCCCAGCAACTGATTCTGCCCTTCCATGAGCGCCTGATGGCCAAGGTTGCCCTGGTCCAGAAGCTGGAAGTCAAAACCGGTGGACATGCCCAGTTCCGATACGGGCGGCGGCTGAAAGACATATACGGTTGCGTTACGGATCCCGGAAAATTCTTTCATGGCTCTTTGCACGATCGCGCCTGCCTTGAGATGTTTTTTGTCGCGCAGATGCCAGTCTTTCAGTCTGATGAACACCATACCGTTATTTTGCGACCGGCCGGAAAATCCGATGCCTGTGACGGTCATAATCGTTTCCACCGCATCTTTCTCGTTTTCGTTGAAGTAGTTCTGAATCTGCCCGACGATCTGACCGGTCTGCTCCAATGTTGTTCCTGTGGGCATCATCACCTGGGCCAGCAGTATTCCCTGGTCTTCATCCGGCAGGTAGGCCGTCGGCATGCGCATGAACAAAAATGCCATCAGCACCAGAACAACGCAAAAAGCGGCCAGATAGTGTTTTTTCCGAAAAAGAGAATGGCCGACTACGCCCACGTACCACTCACGAAACCTGAAAAATGTTTTATTGAACCAAGCAAAGAAAGGACGCAGGACAAAAATTGTATTTTCTGTATGTTCCTGACCGGGACGGACCGGCTTGAGGAGCGAAGCACAAAGCACGGGCGTCAGAATCAGGGCCACAGCCACCGACAGGAGCATGGCGGAAATTATGGTAATGGAAAACTGGCGGTAGATAACGCCGGTGGAACCCGGGAAAAAAGCCATCGGCCCGAAAACGGCGGAAAGCACCAGCCCGATGCCGATGAGCGCGCTGGTAATCTGCTCCATCGATTTGGCCGTGGCCTCCCTGGGAGAAAGATTTTCCTCACGCATGATTCTTTCGACGTTTTCCACGACCACGATCGCGTCATCGACCAGAAGGCCGATGGCCAGAACCATTGCGAACATGGTGAGCATATTGACGGTGAAACCGAAAAACCACAAAGTGGCGAAGGTGCCCAGGATAACTACCGGCACGGCAATTGTCGGGATGAAAGTGGCACGCAGGCTGCCCAGAAAAAGCCACATGACCAAAAACACCAGGATCACCGCGATTATCAGGGTTTTAACGACTTCGGCGATGGCGACTTTGATGAAAACGGTGGAATCATTGGGATAGGTGACTTTAACGCCGGGGGGAAAGAAGCGGCTCATCTCTTCCATCTTGGCCTTCACGGCATCGGCCGTATCCAGGGCGTTGGCGCCAGGCGCCTGACGGATGGCGATACCCGCCGAGGCCTTGCCGTCGGCAGCCACGCCGATATCATAAATTTCCGTGCCCAGCTCCGTGCGGGCCACATCCCGCAGGCGGACGATGGATCCATCGGGTCTGGTACGCACAGGAATGGCGCCGAATTCTTCCGGTGTGGAGAGCATATTCTGAATGACGATCGGCGCGTTCAGGCGCTGACCCGGCATGGCCGGCGCACCGCCGAACTGTCCTGCGGATACCTCCACGTTATATGCCTTCAGTGCGGCCAGGACGTCCTCCACCGTCAGAAAGTAGTCCGTGAGTTTTTCGGGATTGAGCCACACGCGCATCGCGTAGCCGCCGCCGAACGACTCCACTTCGCCCACACCCGGCACACGTGCGAGAATTCTCTCCAGGTTGGACTTGGCATAATCTCTCAGATCCGTGCCGTCCATCGAGCCGTCTTCCGAGATGAGGCCGACGATCATCAGATAGTTACGTGTGGATTTGCGCACATTGACGCCCTGATCCTGAACCGTGTCGGGAAGGTTCGGCATCGCCGCCTGAACTTTGTTTTGTACCTGAGACCAGGCGATGTCCGGGTCTGTGCCGGGAGCGAAAGTCAGCTCCAGCCGGGAGCCGCCCGCTGAGTCGCTTGAGGAGGACATGTAAATCATCCTGTCGAGCCCGGTCATATTTTGTTCAATAACCTGGGTGACGCTGTTTTCCACCGTCTCGGACGAGGCCCCTGGATACGAGGCGAAGATGGCAATGGTAGGGGGCGACATCTGGGGGTACTGCGATACCGGCAGATTGTAGATCGCCAGCAGACCTCCCGACATAATGATAATGGCAATGACCCAGGCGAAAACCGGTCTGTCCAGAAAGAATTTAGATAACATCAGGCACCCTTATCGTTGTTACCGTCCGCTGCTTCCGTCGAGCTGTTTTCTTTTCCGTCTTGAACTTTGCCATCCTCAAAGGGCACGGTCCTGACTTCAATACCGGGCGTGACTCTGAGCATTCCTTCCACAATTATCTTCTCGCCGGGCGAAAGTCCCGAGCTCACCAGCCAGGAACTGCCAATTTCACGATCCAGCGTGATCTGCCTGATCTGTGCTTTGTTTTGTTCATCAACAATAAGCACATAGGGGTCTCCCTTGGGGTTTCGCGATACGGCCTGCTGGGGAATTACAATGGCCCGGTCGTTGATTCCTTCCTGTAAAATTGCCCGCACAAACATTCCCGGCAAAAGGATTTCACGAGGATTAGGAAAAACAATGCGCAGGATGACCGAACCAGTGCTCGGATCGACGCTGACATCGCGAAATTGCAGCGTCCCTTTTACAGCATACTCGGTGCCGTCGTCGATAAACAGGCGAACTTTTTTCTGACCTGCGTTATTGGGGTTGAGCTCACCTGACTGGAAAAGGCGGCGCAGCCTCTGGATATCCGCGGTGGATTGAGTAACGTCCACATACATCGGGTCAAGCTGCTGAATCGTCGCCAGCGCGGCCGGCTGATGGGCGGTCACCAAAGCACCTACCGTAACGCCGGATTTTCCGATGCGCCCGGAAATCGGGGCAGTGATTGTTGTGTATTTCAGATTTATGCGCGCCGTTTGCGCCTCGGCCCGCGCCTGTTTTAAGGCCGCGGTTACATCGTCATAATCCTGCTGGCTGACCGCTTTGTCTTCAAGGAGTTCACGCAGGCGACCGGCTTTGAGCTCCAGTGTCGTCAAATTTGCTTCCGCACGCGCCAGCGCCGCCTCAAACAGTGCCGGATCTATCTGAAACAGAGCCTGCCCCTCCTGTACGGCCGCCCCCTCCTGAAACAACCGCTTTTGGATGATGCCGCTTATCTGCGGGCGCACTTCCGCAACAAGCCAGGCTGATGTGCGTCCAGGCAGCTCCGTGGTCATCACCACTGTCTCGAATTCCGTGGTGACCACCGCCACCTCCGGAGTCATCTCCCTCGGGCCCTGATCGCCCCCGCAACCGCTCAAGGCGGTGATGAGAACAAGAAACGCCGGCAGTATTCTGCTAATAATTATCCTGTTGATTTTCATCATTGTGCTCCGTAGAAAAACCCGGTTGGGGTAAAAACTGTTTCAGAAATGAAAATTGGCCCTGCTTTGATTCATTTCTATTCTAAAAGCACCTCCGCGGAGAAGTTGCAATATTTTTTTTCACACTGTGCGGCAAAAAAATCAATTATTTTTGATTTTGCCCCGATGCCGGCTCTGTCACTGGCGCAAAATCAGCATTGCCGGCCTGCCGAAAAAAGCCAATCAGTGGCCAATAATTACCGTAATAGAATGACGGCAAATCACGGCGGCAACGGCCGGAAGCCGTGGGCAGTTGTTTTTTCCTCCCCGCCGGTCCGGGAAGCGACGGCAATGATAAAGATTGCATACGGAAAATTTCCCGTATAAGATGCCCATACACTACTTGTCTGAACGGGGCAAAAAACATGGATCATGTCGGCATAAGCGGCGATTTCGATTATCGCGACAAGATTATTTCGACTCAGGAGCTTTTAAAAAAAATCAAACCCGGCCAGAAGATATTTGTATCCAGTGCAGTCGCCGTACCGGGCAAAACTCTCTCGGCGATTACCGCCTCCAACGCGCCCAATCTACGAGATTTGGAAATTATTCAGCTCATTACGCTGGGACAATATCTGTCCCCCAGCGGCGACAACAGACAATACCGTCTCAAGACTTTCAACGTCGGCGAGAGTATCAGCAAGGAAATTTCGGAAGGCAGAGTCGATTTCATCCCCGCCAACCTCATGGAACTCCCCTATATTTTTTTAAGCGGGGCGGTGGCGGTGGACGTGGCCGTCATCCAGGTCTCCCCGCCTGCAGAAAACGGCTTTGTCTCGCTGGGGGTAGCCATAGATATCGCCAATATCGTGATCAAACAGGCCTCGCTGGTCATCGCGGAAATAAACCCCAATATGCCGACCACCCTGGGCGAAACATTCGTGCATATCAGCAGTTTTCATCATATCGTAGAAAGCGACCTGCCGCTCATCGAGAGGGAAACCAAGCCCTATGATGCAACAGTCGATCGGATCGGATGGAACATTTCCAACCTGATCGAGGACGGCTCAACCGTCGTGTTGCACGTCGGACGGATCTTCAGCGCTCTGGCCGATCATCTGAAGAGTAAAAAAAACCTGGGTATTTTAACTCATGTTATTTCCGACTGGGCGATCGATCTGGTTAAATCAGGAGCTATTTCCCTGCATCGAAGCCGCTACAACGGGGGACTCATAACCGCGAGCTACTGCTATGGGAGCCGCGCTCTTTACGACTATGTCGACCGTAATCCCATTTTCGAGTTCTATTCGATCGCCACACTGAGCAACCCCTTCCTGATCCGGCGGGTAAAAAGCCTGATCGGCATTATAAACGTCAAGAAAATTGATATTTCCGGTGAATCGGTCATTTTTCATTCCGGCGACAATCTGCTTACCGGATATGAAAGTAAGCTGAATTTCGCCGTTGCCGCCACTATCTCCAAAAAGGGGAAAGCAATTGTCGCACTCAATTCACTTGACCAAGAGGGTAAAAGCAATATCGTGATCCGCCTCGACGGTAAAAACGACAATCCGCACAGCACGCTGGGTGTCGTTAAATACATCGTGACCGAATACGGCGTCGCCAATCTTTTTGGCAAGTCCATCCGCGAAAGGGTCCTTGCCATGATTGAAATCGCTCACCCGGATCATCGCGAAGATCTGCTGGCGCAGGCCAAAGCCCTGAATTATGTGTACGCGGATCAGATTTATCTGACCAGGCACGCGGCAAACTACCCGTCGGAGCTGGAGACACGTAAATCTCTGAAAGACGGTCTCGAAATAAAGATCCGCCCCATCAAGCCTTCCGATGAGGACATGATGCGCCGTCTGTTTTATAATTTCTCAGACGAGTCGAAATATTTCCGTTACTTTGCCAGCAAGCCGGTGATGCCGCATAAGGAAATGCAACCTTACGTCAACATCGATTACCAAAATGTTCTTTCGGTGGTGGCCATTGTTGAAAAAGGCCGCAACGAAAGAATCATCGCCGAAGCCCGCTATGCCTATGACAATCACTCCGGAGCCTATGAAACAGCTTTTATTGTCGATGAGGCGTTTCAAGGAAAAGGAGTTGCCACTTTTATGTTCGACTATCTGGTAAAAATTGCCCGCGACCGTGATATCCGCTGGTTTATCGCTTATGTGTTACCGCGTAATGAAGCCATGATGAAAGTTTTTGAACGATCGGGCCTCGAAATTTCACGCTCATTTGAGGAGGGCGCACTTATTTTTCGTTTTGACCTGGCCCAAAAGGAAAATGACGCTCTTGCGCCCGGCTAAACCTCATAATTTGCATGCGGGCAAGACCGGCAACGGTAATCTTCCTCCAGCCCTTAATAATATTCGGTTTTAGCCGATATCTTTAACAGGACACTTTTTTGCAAAGTCGTTAAACCTATGATTTCGTGAAGGGTCAAAAACACAAATCCTGACGCCTTTGTAAAAAGCTCCGCAGAAAGGATGCTCACGCCCCGATGTGTCAGGCAAGCCCGGGCACAGGTCTTAAATACCGGTCCTGGTCGACACGTCCGGGCCCGGAAGCAAAGAGCATCCGGCATTTTTACGAGCCGTCAAACATTGAGGAGATGATATCGCTATGTCGCCACAAAAAAAAACAGCCGCCAGGCCGGCAGGCAAAAAGGCTGCCCGGAAGGTCACCCCGAGCGTTTCCGCCAAAAAACCAGCCAAAAAAACATCCGGGACAGTAAAGAAAAAAACCAGCCCTCCTCTTCAGGATATGATTGACGCGGTAGGAGCCGGTTTTTACATCCTGAAAGCGGGCAGGTTCGCTTCTGTAAGCCCTCTGTATGAAAATATGACCGGCTATCCCGCCTCGGAACTTGTCGGTTCTCACCTGCTGGACTACATACATCCGGATGACCGATCAGCCGTACGCCAAAAAAAGCTAAAAAAACACCGGGGCGGAAGCAGCGAACCGTTTGAGTACCGCTTTATACGCAAAGACGGTGAAACTGCGTGGTTTATGGAGATGTCCGGCCCGGCCGCCCGTGATGAGGCCGCGGGCCTGATGGGCAGCGTAATGGATGTGACCGATCTCAAGCCCACCGGAGAACACTCGGCGCTTCTGCACGACAGATACAGAGCCGTCTTGCAGGAGATGGGAGAAAGCTATTATGAGACAGATCTGCAGGGAAACCTGACATTCGTCAATGACCGGCTGGCCCGCACACTGGGTTATTCACGTAAAGAACTTTTGGGCATGAATTACGACGGCTACTGCGACCGAAAAACAGCCGGCAAAATGGAAAACGCGAGCCGCCGTCTGTATAAAACCGGCAAACCTTTTTCTTACTTTGAGGGCACTTACTTAAGGAAGGACGGAGCCGCAAGTCATGCTGAAATTTCCGGGGCGCTCATACGCGATGCGCTGGAGGCGCCGGTCGGCTTTCGCTTTATATCGCGCGACATCACAAAACGGAAGCTTGAGGAAGATGCGCGCCGGCAACAAGATGAACGCTACAAAAAAATTCTTGAAAACATGACCGATGCCTACTTTGAGAATGATTTGACAGGCCGGATCATCTTTGTGAATGACATGGCCTGTAAACTTCTCGGATACAACCGGGAAGATCTGATCGGTATGAAGTATAGTGTGTTACAAGATGAGGCAGGCGTACAAAAATCGTTTGCGGCCTATAATCAACTCTTCAGGACGGGCGAGCCGGTCAGGGCTCTCGAATCGGAGTTCATACGAAAAGACGGATCGCGGGGAATCTTCGAGCTGAACGTAGATCTGATTAGGGACGTAAAAGGCGCGCCGGTTGGTTTCCGCGGCGTATGCAGGGACATTACCGAGCGCAAGCGCATAGAGGGTGAGTTGCGCAAGAGTGAAGTGCGTTACCGGACGATTTTGGAGGACATGGGCGAAGGATACTCGGAGCTGGATATGGAAGGAAACTGGACCTTTGCCAACAACGCAGCCGCCAGGAATATCGGTTACAAGCGCGAGGAACTCATCGGCATGAACTTCAGGCAGGTAACCGACGAACCTACGGCAAAAAAGATTAGTGAGCTTTTTGACGATCTTTACCGGACGGGAAAGCCTTTTAAAGGTGAAGAAGCGCTGTTCATTTCCCGCACCGGCATCAACCTCATCCATGAAATTTCCGGGGTAATCATCCGCGATGAGAAGAAAAAACCATCAGGTTTCCGCCTGCTTTCACGTGATATCACTTCGCGCAAATGGGCGGAGGAGGCACTGCTGCAGAGCGAAGCCAAATATATGAGCATTATAGAGAGTATCGACGCTGCCTTTTTCGAGACGGATCTCACCGGTGTGATCACTTTTGCCAATGATGAAGCCTGCCGCGTTATGGGCTACACCCGCGATGAGCTTTTGCGGATGTCCAATACTCAACTTCAGGATGACGAGCATGCCCGCAAGACTTACGAGGCCTTCACCCAGGTCTACAAAACAGGCCGGACGGTCAAAAATTTTTATTATCAGGTGCTGCGCAAAGATGGTGTGAGAGCCGACTATGAATTATCCATTTCGCTGATCAGGGACGCCTCGGGAAAACCAGTGGGTTTCCGCGCCCTTTCATTTGATGTCACCCAAAAGAAAAAAGCCGAGGAGCTGATCCGCAAATCGGAACAGGCGCTGCGCGAATACTCCGAAAAGCTTGAGCAGAACGTCAAGGAGCGCACCGCCGAGCTGGAAAAGGCAAAAATTGCCGCGGAAGCGGCCAGCCGTGCCAAGTCGGACTTCATGGCTGGAATCAGCCATAAATTTCAGACACCGCTCAACGCTGTGATCGGCTTCAGCAAAGTCTTACAGGACCGCATGTTCGGCGAGCTCAACGACAAGCAGGATGAGTTTCTCCGCTATATTGCCGACGCAGGCAAAAGCTTGAGCGGCATCATCACGGAAATCCTCGAAGTCTCCCGCCTGTCGTCCGGAGGCATAACTTTGGATCTGTCTTGTTTCCCCCTGTCAGATATCCTGAGCAAAGCTGGCAGGATGCTCGACGAACAGATAAAAGAAAAAAACCAGACATTCACCGTCAAAATACAGCCGGAAGCAGATATCCGTATCGAGGCGGATGAACAGAAAATGACGCAGGTTGTTTTCCATCTGTTGAGTAATGCAGTCAAATACACGGCTCCGGGCGGGAAGATAGATGCGAAGATTTTTCTCTCCAAAGAGCCATCTACCGGCCGGGACAGTGTCAGCGTTTCCATTGAAGATACAGGGACAGGAATTAAGGCGGAAGATATGCCGCGCCTCTTTCAAGCATTCGGCACACTGACGTCTCCTTACACACTCCCGGGAGAAGGTATCGGCATGGGGCTGACGCTGACCAAACAATTGGTGGAAATGCACGGCGGAAGCATTCATGTAGAAAGTGAATTCGGCCGCGGCAGCTGTTTTACTGTTTTCCTGCCGCTCCGACAGAAGCGTCAGGAGTAATCAGGCGGGCATGTCGGCTATGAAGCAATCCGATCATCAATCAATTCTGATAAGGCAACCGCAGATTCTGTGCGTGGACAGCGACGCGGCGGGCCTTGCCCTTCTGGAGGCTGTATTTACTCCTCGCGGCTATGGCGTGATTCAAGCCGGCACAGGTCTCCAGGCGCTGGAAATTCTCAGCAAAGAGCCGGTTGACCTGATTCTGCTGGACGCGATTTTGCCGGGGACCGACGGCTTTACGATTTGTGCACGCATCAGAGATATCGAACGTTTGCGCGATATTCCCGTTATCATGATGTCCGCCCTGAAATCGCGTGAAGATCTTTTAAAAGGCCTCGAGGCAGGCGCCGATCATTACCTGTTCAAACCACTCGATCATGATGAAATGATCGCCCGCGTGAGACTGCTGATCGGACGAAAAAAAAGACGCGACACCTTCGATAATCTCCAGCGGGACATGAATGCGCTCACGGTGCTGGAGGAGAAAACGCTGGACTCTTTTTCTCCGTCTCACTTTGATTTCCAGCCGCAATTCGAAAGGATAATCGTGCTGTTGCTGAGACGAACGGCCGATATTCTTGATAAACCCAGGGTTCTCATTGCGGGACTTCTGACCGCAGATGACAAAGCACGTTGGAACCAGTACGAATACGCCTTTCAGGACTTCAGCCGGATGAAGATTGCATACGATCCCCTCGCCGGGGTCGATGCTGCGCAGCCGGGAGGGCAAAAGATATTTTTTCTCAACAATGAATCAACGGTGCTGTCAACGAAAACAATACTGAGAAACCTCCGAGCAAGAAATGTAACGGTGGAAAACGGTATTTGTTACCTTAGTCAGGACCTTTGTCTGATGGCCCTCAATTATGGACAGGAGATCGGCGTCAACGAACTGAATTTTTTTCGTCATATCTGTGTGCAAAGCCGCCTTCTCCATACCCTTTCCAGCATGCGGAACATTGCCAAAGCTTTCGATTACGGAATTTACGCGCTGTCACGCACGGCGGAGGCAGTAGATGACGAGGGGGGCAATCACATGCATCGCGTTGGTGAATACTGCGGAATCATTGCCGAGCGCATAGGGATGAAAGAAGATTTTATCAGGACAATCAGTCTGCAGGCCATTCTCCACGATATCGGAAAGATCTATATACCGGCGCATATTCTCGAAAAAAAGGAGCCGCTGACGGCGGAAGAAACCATTGAATTCAGAAAACATACATTTTGGGGCGCGAAAATCATCGGCGGACATCCCTACATGCGCGTAGCACAGATGATTGCCCTCAACCACCACGAAAGATGGGACGGCACCGGTTATCCCCGCGGTCTCAGGGGAGATGCTATTCCCATAGAGGCCAGAATAGCCGCCTTTGCCAACCAGTACGACGCTTTGCGGATGGCACGTCCCTACAAGCAGGGAATCGATCACGCCACCGTCACCAAAATCCTCAATCAGGGTAATGAGCGCATCCGGCCGCATCATTTTGACCCGCAGGTGCTGCGCGCCTACCGGGAAACCGCCTTTTTATTTGAAGAAACTTACGAACGGCGCAAAGGATAAGCAGGCAGTGCCAGTGTTTCAGCACATTGAACCGCGGCAGATGATCTTAATGTAAGACGGCACATAAACCATCCTTCAGGCGGGCACCATGAAGGAGACGGCCGCCGCGAGGAGTGCCGACGCCGCCTGAGAACCGGCAAAACCGGTTCAGCCTGCCGGTCCGGCGCGACGCGAGTACTCGATCGTAATCAGTCAATGGTAATTAACCACTGGCAGGAAATCTCTTCGGTAACCCCCTCGGGTCTTTCATCGGGCGGTGTGAAGACTCGCTCCACCCTGGCTGACGGATCGACGGCCGCGAAAAAACCCTGACGAAGCCTGAGTCCCCCGTCTCCGCAGGGATAGTATTCCACGCCCCATTTCTTGGCCGCCTTCTGAGCCGTGCAACCGACGGTTCTCATGGAAATCTGCTTGTCGGATATTTTTGTTATTTCTAAATCTTCAAAGGCACGCCAGTGTGAATGACGGAGGAACTCCAGCAAGCGGTCCACGCCCGTGAGCGGCTCTTGGATGACTCTGGCCAGCCGTTTGGCCTCGTAGGCACCGAACTCTCCGCTGAGCGCCAGGAATTCTTCACTTTTGGCTTTTTCCGGGCAATGTTGTTTCAGCCATTCTTCCATCAGAAACCACATGTAGTTGAAGCCGGTCAACAGCTCCAGCATGACTTCATGGACCCTCTCCTTACTCCAATTTTCGATGTCGAACATAGCTGTCAGCTCCTTTCCGGTTTTTTAACGAGCGGCGGTGTGCGCTCATTGCTGCAGGAAGTCATACGATGCAGGCGAAGATCAGTCAAGGCTGTTTTGCCCGTGAGTGAAAAAGAAAGGCAAGAAGCTCGT
>Ga0255347_1001472_pt1 | contig 37853 bp, 52 predicted proteins | sample wastewater_treat_2_FD_192479 | JGI IMG/M metagenome (GOLD analysis project Ga0255347, IMG submission 192479) | Wastewater microbial communities from Lulu Island WWTP, Vancouver, Canada - plant24 | ecosystem: Engineered > WWTP > Wastewater > Unclassified | place: Canada: Vancouver, British... | reverse complement strand
TCAATTTCATATATCCAGTAATCTTTTATCCCTGCTAAAATGGCGTTACACATTTCCAAACTTACGCCTTTCTCTACGCAACTTTCGCAAATACCGAGGTCTAGCTCGTGGCCTTCAGGAGTTCTACACCTTATTTGAGAGTGATTAGGCAAGGGCTGGCCAAAGACGTTCATAAATCTCGTGCCGCAAACAGGGCAGTGAAGTGGTTTATGTTCTAATTTAAGCTTCTTCATTCCAAACTCCTTTCTATGCCGGCGTATCCGGATTGTTAATGGTTTGTAAAATCTCTAAGTTGCGGTTTATATCTTCAATTCGTTTATTAACATCTACCTGCAGAGTTGAAGCGTAAATCGTCAAAATATCAGGCGTATAATCTAATTTCTGTACCTGCATCTGTAGTGAGCTTAATTGCTGTATATTAAAGTCCCAATAGTCGTTATCCCACCTGGATATATCCCAGCTTGAGAGAGCTACTTGGTTGCTAACGTTTCTTACCGCGATTACGTCCCCTACTTTTATACTTTCTATGTCGTAACCGAGGTTCTTGGAGTTGTTGCTGTCTAGTATCGTTAGTGTAACTCTAAGCTCCGGCTGGCTTCGGTTGGCTAAAATTGTATTAGCAATTATATCAGCAGTTGCCGGTACTGTTACGCGTTGGTCGCTATATTTCAGAGCTTTCCTACCATAAAGAGCTACGCTATCGGCTTGCACATATTTTTTGAATAAGTTAGTACCGCCTACATCTCCGCCACTAAAATAAACTATATTTACAATATCCTCAATCCGCTTCTCAAACTTGGCGTCAATAATATCTTTCTCTAAACTGAAAACGTGGTCGGGTTTTACGTTCTTTTGGTGAAAGTGAATGAGGTTTGTGCCATAATCTATGGCCCAGTACCAGTTCTGCGGTGCTAGTTCTAGGCACTTGTTTACGCCTTCTAGGGTCGTGTTCATATTAAAAGTGTAACTTACTTTTGTGCCGGTGTCTTCTAGACTGTATTCGTCGTAATCTAAAACGCCACCTTGGTCGCGGTAGTTATTCATCACAGCCCTTAGTATATCGCTCGGGTCTTTACTCAAATAACTATCTCGGGTTAGGGTTGAAGTCTTGTATAATCTAAAAAATAAGTCTTTGCTCGTGTCTGCCCATGTAAAACCGGTAGCGTATAAATACAAACTTCCATTCACGTATTTATTTGAGTTCGCGCCTATCAGACTGCACGGGTAGTTGTCTGCGCCGGGTGCATAATCGGTTGGTGTAAAAAAATGAAAGACATAAGTTTGGTCAGTTGTAACTTTAAGAGGCTCATTGAAAGCTAGGTTTATTTCGTTGTCTTCAGTAAAATCTACTGTCGTTGAGGCTGTTGCTAAAAGAGAGCCGGCTATACTTGTTGCTATATTTGTAACGAATTTATAAATATTTAATCTTAAGGGCACATTTCTAAAACCTACCGCGCCGGATTTCACGACTATTCTACTCCATGTTTCGTTGCCGGTAGCTTTTATTGTTTGGGCCATTTCAGCTGTGTTGGCGAATGAGTGATAATTTCCAAACATATATGATACTTCTTCTGTCGTTTGTGCTATCGTTATCTCGCTTCCGCCCTCTATCATAAAGCTATTTAATTCTTCGCCGTAACTGAGGCAGGTTACTTCCACGTTATTATCTTTGTAGATTGGCGTGTAGGCCGAGATGTAGCCCTGAAAGATTAGTTTTTCTAGCGGGCTTTCATAATCAGTTATAAACACTTTAACGCGGTGTTTGAAATCTATGTCCGTACCTTCACCGTAGTCGCCGGCGTTCCGCGCTAAGGTTAGTTGTAGTTGTCCGCCGGCTGTATTTATCTCGTTATTAAAACTTATCTCCGATATTATATCGTGCCACGTATTTATATATTTTCCAGTTTCGTCATAGACTTTTACTGTTATATTCTTCTCTCGCTTACCTGTTGGTTCTACACTTTCTTGATAATAAACCGTTGCCTCTACGCTGTTTATATAGGCGGTTGCATTGTTGCTAGCAAACACCATTAACTCAAAGCCAAAAGTTTCTCTATTTATTTCTTCTGGTGTCATTTTTTCTGCAAAGTTTACGCCCCAAAGATTTACAGGGCTTCCGTATTCTACTTTCTCAAACGTCGTAAAAGGTATTACTGTACCAGTTTTCCAGTGGTCTTCGTTCCCAACGTTCTCTGAAGTAAAACCTCTACCTGAAAAACGCAAACTATATGTATTCACATAATAGCTTGGATTGCCAACTTCACATAATTGGCCGATTGTTAAAACTATTCCCGTTATTTTAGCATCAGAAGGTATGTCAAATCTAAAATCATTTAGTTCTAGTATATAACTCGTACTGTTTGCGCCTATCATTACACAAGCCGAAAATTCAGTTTCAGTTGACGATAAAATATTGTTTATAGAAGTCCAATCATAGTCGCCGAATAAACTGTTAACTGAAATAGCGTGTACTCGTCTCGTTTGGCTTTTCATAGATACTTCTTCTTATATTTCCCCGTTATATTTATATCCCTAGTGTCAAAATCGTCAGTTATTTTTAGGTTACCGGCGTTTGGCTCTATATTTACGAACTTACCCAAATAATCAGATTTTGTCGCTATCGGATTAGGCTTTTGAATTGTGATGTAATCAATCAAAACACCTTCCAATTCCATAGTATTATCTGTGCCGTTTATTTGTATCTTTACAGATTTTACCTTACTTCTATCGGGGCTTCCGTTGCTACCTGTTGGGTCAGAACTCAAATCAATTATTATAAAACTCCAATCGTCTTCCTTTAAATCTGTTCCGTCATAATCTTTTGTAACAGTCCAATACTCGTAATCAGCTGCTAAAGTAGCGTTCTTGCCACAATAAAACGACACCGAAGCCACTGTACCAGCGGTAGGAGTTGGCAACAATATCGGTATAATCAAATATCCATTGCCACTTTCAAAATATGAAGTCGTTGGTCTGTCAAAACTTGGGCATTCTAATTTATTAGAAGGTACGTCCATAGTCAGAATTAAACAAGCTCTGCCCTCTAGGTTAATTGTGTTCTCTTCATCTATCGGGTAGTGTTCATAATCCCAAGCATTTTTGCTATCGCAGGTATCAAATACTAGTTTAGCGGTTTCGTATATACTTACAGTTTTAGCCTCGCCATCTACGACTAATTTATCAAACCAATTCCACTCCCTCGTAATTCGCATTCTCTCATTTAATATTGGGTTGGCAATCTCTATATAATTTGCTTGCCAGTAAGGCGTTACCTTATTTAATTCAAATGTTAAAATCGGGCTGGTTCTGTAATTCCCTAAAACTGTATTCGTATAAAGTGTGTCGTTATCGGTATATTTCCCTAGTGTTAAGTTAATTTCATCTACTCCGGTTGAGATTGCAGAGGCGTTGAATGTAATATTCCACAAACAAACGTCATCTTCTTTATATTCAAATTTTGTGTTGCTCAAAGTCGCTATAAAGCGTCTTGTCTCGTGATTTATAACTACATCTAACTCGCGGTTTAAGCCAAGCAACCACGATTTTAATTGGTCTATAAAAAAATCCAAATTATCACAGGCGATATTCCCTATGCTTGGGTCGCCAATCGTACTATCATATATAACTTTAGTACGGCCTTCTACTACGATTTGTCTTTCGCCATAATTCGCGTTGGTAATTACTTCGCCGTCTGCTCTTGCTAATTGATATTTACTTAACAAAATACTCGGCATTCCTCTAACGTCTACGCCCAAAACTTTATGTGGTTCGGTGTTTAATTCGTGTGAGTTAAACTTTACCGATATATCGCTTATTTGTTTGTCGTAAATCTTTCTCATAAGGTTGCCATTCCCTTCTGTGCTAATTCGCTATTTCGGTTTAGTTTCGTAAAGAATTCATCAACCGCCGACTTATCTTGTAAGGTTATATTGCCATAGAAGTTTGCTGTACTATTAGAAGTACTATTACCCAAATTAGAGCTTCCTAAACTACCGGATATAGCCGAGCCATAATCTAAGTGGGCCATTTCATTCACATAGCTATTCATCTTTTTAAGTGAATCTTTAGCGTCGTCTCGTATCGCGAAGAACGCTTTAGAAAAGTAGGACGGCGAGCGCATGCCTATCGCCCTCTTAAACGCGTTCCACGCGCTATTTCCAAAATTCCACATACTACTTGCTATATGGCCGGCTAGTTTCCACGGCTGAGATACTAAGTCCCATAGGGCGTTCCATAGCGTACCTTTTATTTGGTTAGTCCAGCCTATTACCGCGTTTATACCGTGCCAGCCAAAGTTCCATAGATTACTAGCTATATTACCTGCAAGTCGTAAAGGCATAGTTGATATGTTCCAAAGCGTATTCCAAATAGTACCTGCTATTGTGCTAAATATATTATTAAGGCCAAAATGAATAGTGTTCCCCCAGCCTGCTAATTTTTGGCCCATATTATTCAGCCCTACTGAAAGACTATTAGCAATATCTGACCAATTAACTTTTAGTTTCTCTTTTAGGTCGTTTACTTTACTTTTTAGTCCATAGATAAAACCGCCCCATATCATTTCCCAAGTACCGGTTTCTTTTACTAAATTCCTGCTTTCGTCTTCATTCATAGACTTCATATATTTATTTAGTTGTTCACGGCTTATCTTTTTATCTCTATAAGCTTGCAATACCCTTTGAGTCGCGACATCTTCAGCGTCAGCATTTTTACGGATAGCTTCATTAGTTTCATCTAAAGTTTTCATAGTAGCTTCGCCTACTTTTTTTATTTCATTACCTACTAGAACCGCAAACGTTATTAACGCACCTGCACCTAGAGCAGTTGAAACTGTACCATTGAAACCTTTTACCGCAGTAGCAGCTTTTTTTATAGCCGGTATAAAATCTTTACCCAGCATTCTTGCGTAATTTAGAGCTGAATTATAAGCTTTGTCTAAGACAAGCCCAGCAAATAAAGCTATAAGTATATAAAAGACCGGTTTGTTATTTACTATCCAATCGGTTATTTTAGAAAACGCTTTTATAAGTAAAGATAATCCGTCTATAACTAATCCTAAAGCGACTACAAGTGTTGTGCCTAATATAGGTAATAGCGGTTTGATTGCCTTTTCATATAGGTTCTTTAGGGCCGGCATTAAATCTTTAGCAATTATTCTTCCGAGTCGTTCAAACTTTGGCGATAAAAACTCTAAGGCTTTCGGTAAGGCTTGTTTTAAGCCTTTAATCATATTCGTAACTACTTTCATTAGCTTCTCAAAAGCTGTTCCTATAGAGCCAATCGCTTTAGATATATCTTTACTACCTATTGCTTGAATTATGTTAGCTATACCTCTTGTTATAGCAGTTTTAGCGTTAGCTACGCCGGTAGCCAGTCCACCAGTAGCGTTCTTGGCCTGTTCAGCAAATGAAGGCAGGTTGCCTAAACCTTTTTTATTTAGGTCTATAATCGCGTCCGTTACATCGCTAAACTTTATTTTCCCGTCGGTTACAGCTTGGGCCATTTCTATCCAGCCCCCTTTAGTAAAGCCGAGTTTCTTAGCGATTTGGTCTAGCTGTCCAGGCATAGCTGTCGCCAAACTGCGCCACTCCATCATGTCCGGCTTACCTTTAGCGAAGGCTTGGCTAAACTGTTGCATAGCACTGTTCTGTAAATCCATAGACTTACCGCCGGCTAGTAGCGCGTTATTTAGCGCTAGGGTTAGGTCGGTAGCGTAGTCCATAGACTTACTGGCCGGCGCTATATTCTGCATGGCAGAGGCTATCCCGTCTAGCGAGGTCGGTAGCCCTTTTACTCCAGCATCTAGCTTCTTCATAGCCTTAGCTGATTCTTCAGTTGAATAGCCTAAATTAGCCATTACTTTTGGAAAGTTGTTTAGAGTGTCAACACGACTTACTGCATTACTTACCAGCCCTGTAATTGTACTAATCGCAGTTGAGGTAACACGTTGAGCAATCCCCGCGAATACTCCAATCAAAGCCCCCATTTTCGTTGATATTCCACTACTCTGTTTTTCTACTTCACCACCGATTTGTTTAGCTTGTTGTGAGGCTTTAGATAATCCGGCACTGAATTTACCGGTTTCTACATCTAAGTTCCAAACTATTCGTCCGCCTTGTGCGCTAGCCATTTATAATTTCCTCGTAACTTCTTCTTAATTGATTAAAAGCGTCCGGCTTATCGTACTGAGCAGCTCTCGCAATCTCTAATAATCTAATCATTAGCTTGGCTCTCTCTTTGGTCGCTATTTTTAATAAGCGATAAATCGTTTTTAGTGGTAATCTCAAAGCTTCTTCGTAAGTATAAACTGGGTAGTAAAGACAAAATCTAGCACATAAATCTAAAACGCTTTCCTTTTGGTACTCTGCGTTTTGTACGTCCTCAATCTTCTTAACTTTGATTATCGCCATTATTCAAGTTCCGTTTTCACCATATCTATAAAGGCTAATAAATATTTAACGTTCTTGCTTAATATAAAATCTTTCAAGTCAGGCGCGTTTTCGGTTAAGGCTTCGCAGTAACCTGTTGTCCACTCCAGCATAGTCATTTGCGAGGTCTTGGCTTTATTCTCTACTTCTTCTAATTCTTTTTGTAGTTTGGCCTTTTTTTCATCACTGGCTTTAGCAATCTTTTCGCTTAGCTCGTCTATCTTAACTTTGTAATCTTCAGACATTTCTACTATCTCGCCTAGCCTTATCATATCTTTGGCTGACGGGTATTTCATTCGCCACTTGAATTGGTCAATTGTAAACTCAAAAAAGTCCTGCCCTACTTTATCGTTTAGGTTATAGCTACTCATAATCGGTAGTCCTCTCTTTCTTAACTAACTTATCGCGCCTTCTTCAAAGAATTGAACCGGTGCTTCACCCTGCTCGCTTTCGCCAATGAACTTAACTAAGACTTTACGGATAGTCTTGTCGTTCTCTATTGAATCTATCTTAGTTCGGCAATTTACCAGCCTTAGAACTTGACTTGGGTTGCCACAAGACTTGATTGTTAGGTCGTTATATACATCGCCACCGCATCTTGCCAGTACATCTATCGCACCAACCGAGCTATCTATAGTCTCGCCGGTGCTTAGCACGCTACCGTCTTCAATATAGTATTGAGGCAAGACAGCTGCTAAAGCTGGTATATCAGACGCCAACAAAGTAATCGTGGCTGATACTTTTATTGCGCCATCTACTTGGTAGGTTCGCTGTTGTATGGTGCTATATTCTTCCGAGTCTTGCTCGTACTCAATAGACACTTCTTCAACATCGGTGAGGGTGTTACTGCCCCAATCTACCGTAAATGGCCCTCTTACTAATTTTGCCATTAGCAATCTCCTTTATACGTTAATATTTCCACTTGCAGTACTCCTACCTTCCTGTCTTCGGCTTCTAAATCCGAATCAATTGACAGGGTTACTGCCTTTATCTCTATAACTTTATAATTTGTTAAGTCTATGCAGGTTTCGCAATTTAATTGCTCTTCTAAATACTGCATATTGTCGTAAACTTTTTTGTAATTTCTACTTCTAAAAAATACATTAAAGCTATAGAGCTTGGTTTTTTCGCCTGTGATATTATCGGTGGCTATTCCGCCACCATTACCGGTTACCCAGTAAATCTCGTCAGGCGCTTTGTTTGAGCTAGGGGCTTCGCCTATATAGAGGGTCTGCCCTAATTTAGTTCCAGTAATAGTTTCTAAGTAGTGCGCAAAGTCGTCGGTGATGTTCATAGTAAACCTCTAAAATATTTGTCTATGTGCTTTGATACTTCCTCAATAGATTTTTCTGCGTAATGCGGTCCGGTACCAGGAGTCGTGTAATTTACAAACTTCTTACCGCTCTTACTAAAACCACGTTCTTGAGACTCGGCGTAGTGTTTGTTCCAGACGATTTGGCCTTTTGTGCCAAATACACTTATGAAAGTTGAATCCCTTAAGTGGCTTCCTTTACCGCCACCGGAGTAAGGTGTAATTTTCCTTGCGTATCGTTCTACATCTTGCAAAGCTAGTCTAACCGCGGTTTGGCCATTGATTTTGCTTTTTAATTTCAAAATCGGGTGGTAGTCAATCACTTTAACTGACATCTTCTACTCCTGCGGTTTTCTTCAAACGTAATTCTATATGCCTAAACTTGTTACAGAGTAAACTGTCTTTCGCGATACTAACATCTGTTATCTTATACCAATCTGTTTTATTTAAGAGTTTGATTTTAACTAAAAACTCTTCTAATCTAAAATGATTATCTAAAACAAATTGGTTGTTTGGGTCTATCGCGACTACTGCGTCCGTATCTAGCAAATCTTGGTGGTCGGAGTGGGTATAGCCACTGCTGTAATCAACAATCGCCGGTATTACAGCTTCATCTTTGGCGTACTCTGTCCCATATTCGTCAATTTCTACCGATACTAAAGTGATTTTATCTTGGTACTTCAGCATACACTTACACCGCTTAATGTTCCGTTTGGCCCTGCCAGTTTACGCAGGTAAGCGATGTTCGCTTCTTCCGGTGGTTTGTTGTCAAACTTTGTATAGGAGTGTGATAGCATACTTTCGCTTTTTATATCACGTTGGCAATCTGAGTAATGAGTTACCATATCGGCCCATATATATAACAGGCCTTCGTCTATACAATTACCGATTGATATATCACCTAAAGAGCTATCGCAGAAGAATAGCCAATCAGCGTCCACCGCTACTTGTACGCAATCCGCGTTACACTGGCAATTTACTTTGCAGAGTTCTATATACTTACCCCAGCCATTCTTATAAATCGGCGTTATCTCTTGTTTATCAAAAGTCTTTATAGTAATTCCGTCTTTCACAAGCTTCACTTTATGTACCGCGTAAAATGGGTCTGTAAAGAGGTATTTAGCTTTTGGGTTGTAAGAATATAGCCGGTAGGCATTTATGACTGGGTCGGCTGGTAGTAATTCTGAAACTAAATCAGGGCAGACGCACTCTATCGGCGTCTTACCCTGCTCGTTGTAAAGGTTCTGGTTAACCTTTTCGGGTTTAAGTGTGTAACCTAGCAGACTTTCTAAAATCGTTCTAGTTCGGTTTATAGCGGAGAGTATATAACTTTCTTCTTCAACCGAAACTGATTTACCGATTAGGTATTCGTAAGTCGCTAAGTCCATTTTCAAACTCCTCTTAGGTTGTAGCTTCTGCTTCTAGGGCTGAAACTTGTTCCCTGTCCTTTATAGCACCGCCTCTAAAGAATGAACCTCGTAAGACGATTTCATTTCTCTGGAAGGCGCTTTTTACTTTACCGCCGGTCTCGTATGAGGCTTGAGTGGCTAGGTCGTATTGCAAACCGCCACTGGTTCGGCCAGTAAAGTTACTAAGGTCTAGGTAGAACACCGCTTTATCTACGGTTACGGTTACACCGTTCACAGTAAAGCTCTTGGTTTCACTTGTGCCTAGAGTTGGTAGCAAGTCGCTTGGTACAACGATATATGGCTTGCCGTCAATCGTTGGTACTCCGCCCTCGCCCCTGAAGAACACACTATTGTAAACATCACTGCCACCGGCCATTATTAGGTTCTTGCGGAGCTCTATTAGGCTCTTATCGCTTAATATGTAAGTCCCTGTTGGGGTGGTGGTAGAGATTTCACCGAAGGTGTCTAAGAAACTAATTAAAGCTTCTTCGGGTGTGCTAACATCATAAACCGCTACATTACCATTGTAATCAACAGCTTGTTGCAAGCGTGCTATGAATAGCTGGGCGCGCTTCCTGTCGTAATCGGTGCGGTAGCCTGCGGCTACGTCACCGAGAACGTCCACTGCTAGAAATCTTGTAGCAGCATTGCAAACTGGAGTAACTGCAGCGACTTCGCTGAGGTCTGAAGTCCTAAGAGTTGCCCCATATTCGCTAATTGGTTTCAAGTTAGCATTCGGGTTAGCTTGCGAGCCGTCATGGTCTTCACAAGCTGCAACTTCTTGCATATTGATATCGCCACTTCTCTCTAGCCAAGCCATTCGGGTGCTAAGAGTTTCGCGCCATTCTGTATTATCTACCACTGGTGCATAAGAAGTGCGAACGCCTTGAATTTCAGTAAGTAATTCAGGGCTGATTACAAAGTTCCCCATATCAGCAATTGTTATACTGTTACGAACAACTTTTTCTTCTTTAAGCCGGTCCAAGTTAAACTCGTTGATAGCGTTTAGCTTTCTACCGGCCTCAACGTTCCCATTAACTAACATTTGTCTGGCAAATTCAATCTGTTGCGTGTGCAATTCTCGGTAGTCTATATTACTTAAAGTATTTTTTACCGAGCTGATTGAATAACTAGAACCACTACTGTTAGCCATAGTAAAATCGGGTTCTTTAGCAGATTTGTCAAACTCATCCTTATAGCGTTTAAGTTCGCTCTCTAAACCTGCTACTTTCTCTTGAACAGCGTTTTTAACCAGCTCCTCAACGTCCACTTTGTTCTCTTGTGGCTCTTGGGCTGGCTCTTCCGGCTGTTCTTCTTTCTTGATATTCTCATCTTGCATTTCTGCCTCTTTCTTGCTTTCGGTTTCGTTAGTAAATAACTTCTCCAGTTTAGATGTGTCTAAACCGCGTTCTTTGGCTTCGGCTATGGAGTTCGTTACAAGCTGTTGGAGTTTGGCGTTCTTATTGTTACCAATCCCAACCATTGAAACTTCAAAAAGTTTATGGTCTTTTAGTACGCCTTCTTCGTTAGGGTCTGGGCCTAGAGTACCGATTGAAAAGTCGGTTAGCATGTTCTTGATAGCCCCTAAATAGGCCATTAGCCCTAGTGGGTTATCTAAGAAATACTGTATTGCTTCCGCAATTACTCGCTTGCCTTTTTTCTGTACTCCGATTAACTTACCAATTACCGTTTCAATCCCATAAACGCCCCACTCGCCACCGTGGTTAGCAAATAGCTTCCCGTCATATTCATCTATATTCAGGCTCTTTATGTCGTAGCGCGTTCCGTTATGTTGTACCGACTCATCGGTAAGCGTTAATCCGCCTTTTACTGTAACAAGTCCGTTGCCTTCGTCAGTGAGAGAGTTTTTTACTGTAACAATACCGATATGATTTTCATTCATATCCTTAATTCCTTTAGTATTTATCGGTCGCTCACTCTTGGCCAGTCATTCCGCCGGCTCTCTCGGCTACTCTACATATACTATTATATCAATTACCATTCACCTTTTTAACTTTAATTATATTTTTCTTTGGCGGTATGTAGTTTTTATCGACTTCAAACTCAAAAGTTCCGTGTCTCATTCCAGTATTTATATCTTTAATATGGCAATAGCCTTCGCCACTACTGCCCGGTGCAACTTTTACAATCAGGTTTTGGCAGGTCATGTACCTTTTGTATTTCCGTACCCATATTCTCTTCGGGCAACGTATCTCGCACAGTATCTTTTCTTTTTTTGGTTCTTCGCTTGTCATTATGCTTACTCCTCATTATCGGGGTTGTTAAATCTTGGCGGTGTATATTTTGGGTTTTTATTTCTAATTCTTGCTCTTTAGAGAGCTTATAAAACGGATTACGTCTTAATCTTTGTAAGTCCATATTACTCCTTATAATATTTTCTTTCCTACAATTATATTAGCATTTTTCAAACTCATTAGTTTGTCGTGTTCAGTTTCAGTTAAGCCGGTAGCTTTACTATCTATCTTGTCTTTTATATTCTGTTCGGCTGTGTCTAATTCGCTTTTTGTCGGTGGGTCATAGGTTGTTAGGGCATTATCAATTTCGGTTCTGACTTCTTCTTTACTCACATCATTTAAGCCTTCTAGGTCGGTTGTTTTAGCTAATCCGTTTGTAATCGCTTCTACTCCAGCTTGGCTCAAACTTCTATTAGCATAACTCCAAACATCAGCCGGCCCTACTCCGCTTGTCGCTAGAGCTATGGCTTGTACTGGCTGTTCGTATCTTACTCGTATATTATAACCGCCTTCAGTATCTACAAACGGGTCGTCGCCTTCAGAGGTCAATAATACTCCCTCGTTTACCGTTATATGTTGGTTTGATTCATAAGGTTTTACTCGCCAGCCATTTATTAAGAATGTGTAAAAGGGTATATAAGAGCTTCCCGATATTTGCTGTCCACCTACCGCTTCAAAAGCTAAGTCGTATTGAGCATTGAAATCATCTAGTAAGCTATCCTTCCACTTGCTATATATTTCCGGTACTACATAAGTTGCGTACTCATCTAGTAATAGCAGTTTATTTTCAAAATCTATTGTAACTTGGTTACTCGGAGCGGTATAAACTAAATCATCTTGTTGGCTTATGGGTATTGATTGCGGTTTATCGGTTAAACTTAAAGCTTCTAATCTAATAATCTTTTTATCATCTTTCCAAATTAAGACATTGACATCAAAATCACTATCGGTGGAGTTCCAAGTGTAGTCGTAAGTGTAAGTCGTTTCGGCTAGGTCTTTTGCGTCTAATAACTCCGAATAATCAGCGTTATAAACTCTTATTCTAGTATCTTCTTCTAATCCGGTTAAAGTAAGACTACTATTTACTTCCTCTAAAGGATATAAGTTAGTTGATTGAGCTTCGGCTGTGGTGGTAGTGTCTAGCCTTATATAAATTAGAGCATTGTTGGCGTTAGCGGTTTTGGTAGTGGCCTTAATTTTTAACTTGAAGCCGGTAACTGGCGAGATAACTTCGCCGGATAGATTGCCTCTTGTTAAGTCTTTATAATCCCCATATCCGCTTCCGGTGTCTATGGCGTATTGTAAAGTAAAGTTCGCAGGGTTCGTACCGGTTATGGTCGGGTTAGCGTCTGCCAAAGCGGTGTAGCCGATAATAAAGTAAGGCGTTTCAAACTCTACCATATCGTCTATGTTAGGCATAGACACCGAGCCGGCTGAAGTAAAGCCTGCCCCTGCCCCAAAGTTTGTAGAGGCGTATTTAGCGCTTTCAGATGTAGGTTCGTTATAAGCGACTATTATTCTACCGGTGGTGGCTGAATCAAAACAGTTATACCAGTGAGTTCCGTAAACCGCCGCTTGGCCGGTGGTAGTGTTACGACTCCCACAATTCCTATAAACCGAGTCTAGGGCTATCATAGTTTGGGCGGCTGTTAGAGTCCCGTAAACGTGTTCAACTTTCATTCCTTTTGTAGTATTGGGTGCGGTAAAAGGCAGGGTTCTACTGGCAGTCAAATAGCATCTCTGCACACTGACACCGACTTCATTTCCACTAGATGCCCACACATAAGCCGGATTGTTGCTATCGCCTGCCGGTAGGGGCGATGCGTAACTGCCGGCGTTTCTTAACTTAATTCCGCCTAAATTATTAGCGGTGTTGAATACCCCAGCGTAGGGGTGGACATTACTTATCGTTCCATTAAGGCCAAAGGTTATACCGTCTACTTCTACGTCTTTGCTTAAAAATACATAAGTCGTATAAACCCCAGTAGTAGTATCAGTACTTCCCACTAATCGGTCGGTGTGGTCTATGTTCTTAACCTTTATATTGGCTGAAGCATTGATGTAACTTCCGTGGTTAGATTGTTTGAGGTTCTTTATCTCTAAGTAAGAGCAGTTATTGAAGTAATTGATATAACCACTGGCATTCCGAGCCGCACTTATACCGCTAGAGGCTTTAAGGTTCTCAATCTTAAAAGGTTCGTTTTCCGTTCCGGCACAATTATTAAAATAACAAGCGTAACCTGACGATGCTGCGTCGTGTCTATATGTGGTAATATCTTTCAGTTCCCCACCATTTACATTAGTTTGGATAGACAAAGAATAAGAGGCTACCGCTACTGTTCTACCGACACAAACATTATTCACTTTAACTTTAGATGGGCAGTTTAAGATATTTAAGGGTGACTCCAAACAACTGTTTCTAATATCGCAAGCATATAATCCGCTTAAATTAAAATACCAATTACTCATAAACTTATCTATATTTATGGTCGGGGCGGAGGTGCAAATCATTTCCGGTCTTGAACCTACTGTAGTATGAGAAGTAGCGTTAGTAGCTCGCGTACCAGTAGCACACTGTCTTCCGATTACATTAGGTATTCTGACTCTTGCACCATTCGGGCAGGGCATTCCTACGTTATCCGTACCGTCAGAGCCAAACCTAACCACTCCGTTGCCAACACTCTCTACAAACTTGCCTCTTGCATCTGTGGCGATTCTAGTGTTTACCCAGCCTAAAGCCGGTGTGATAGCCGGCCACCACTCAAAAATGTTAGTGGCGTTGCCGGTTTCTACATAAACGCCCTGAACGTGGGTCGTATTCCCCCCGCCATTAGTCGGTACTTGAAAAGTCTGTCCGGCGGTGTCATTTCCTAAACCTAATTCAAACCACTCGCCCTTTACCTGAAAGCCTAGCCCCATTCGTCTAAATGTTAAATCGGCCGCTTGGTCGTGGACTACTTCAATCCAACCGGTTACATCTGCGCCGGTAGCACTGGCCCCTATTCCAGTCAAAGCACCGGCTGAGAATGTACCACTAACTTCTCTAAACTTAATAAAGCCACTGGCCGGCATAGCCGCGCCTACTGCGGTCGGGGCGGACACTAAATCTTTCCAGACGCCCAATAAATAACCTGATACACCGCCCTGCGTGATATTCGTGCCTATGGCTGGTACATTGCCACTACCAGTGTCGTAAGCCAGCCAGCGGACTTTTGTACCGTCTAAGACGTATCCACCGCCTAAAGTAGCTGAAACTGTTAGTGAGCCTAAAGAGCCTGTCATACTAGCCGGAGCATTGGCGTGCCAACGGGTGTCGGTTCTAACTGTTAACACTCCACCATTACACGTCCACGCTTCGCCGGCACTTCTTGCTGTGCCATCGTCTAAATAAGTATCGCTGGTGATTGTTGCCATTAAACAACGCTCCTCGTTATGACTAAAGTAGTTGCGCCTGAGTTATCAAAGGTTTCGGTTACAGTATATCCTACTGTTGCGGAAGATTGTACAATAGTCGCCACGTCAGTTTTTGTAGCATCAGTGTAATTGATAGTTGTAACGTTATCGTCGGCTTGTTCTACTCGTTTGTGAATTGATAATTCAATTGCTTCTAACAGTTCATCTTGCTTCTCCCTAGTGGCCGGATTGATTCTATTATTTTCGGTGTCTTGCAGACTTACTTTGTCTATTGTTACCGCGCCCTCTAAACTAGCAGTTGTTTTTAGATTATCTTCGTTAAAAGAAAGTTTCTCAAGGTTCTCTTGGGCTTTTTTACTAAGCGTGTTGCTGCTTCCACCCCCGCCTATATAAACCGGTGCGCCACCCTTATTGCTTTTGTTAGCTTCTTTTATAAGCTTGATTATCTCGTCTAGCTTCTTCTCAATCGGTTTTAGATTTATAGGTTCGGGTGTCTCTTGGTTAAGTAATTTCAGATATTCCGGTATCTGTTTTATAGTATTTTCTAAAGGTTTTAGGTCTATATTAATTTGCGGTTTATTAGTTCTTACCGCTTCTATCTTTGTAATTAAACGATTAACAATCTGTTCGTATTCTTTCCCTAATTTATTTATTAGGTTTTTTTGTTCTATGAATAAATTTCTATCGCGTAAATCTAAATCGTTTATTGAGTTATGTACTTCCTCAATCGCGGTTACTACTTCACTAAAATCTATATTTGTCTGTTGGCTCAACAAAGCTTTTATACTTTTTAGATTATCTATAATCTGTAAAGTATTTTGCTTTACTTGGGCCTTTTCTATTTCATCTTTGGTTCGTCTATTCAGCATAGCCTTCAATTATTAACTCATAAGCGCAGCCGCAATTCGGGTGTAAATTGCCGGCTTCTGCGTCTAAAAATCCCACTGTCATCTTACTGACTTTGGTTTTCCCTTTATCACTTACTACCGCTTCTAGTTCGTCGCCTATTTGGGCGAAAGGTTGATTGAAGGGTATAGGCGGTTCTTGGCTCATAGCTTGACAAAAAGGGCAGGGGTTAGAGCTTCTGACTATCCACTTTTTGTAAGCTTTATTAGTAATTCCATTTTGTTCTAAGAATTGTCTATCGGCAGAATATTGGGCCATTGTAAAGGCGCGGTTTGTTTCGGTTCTTGCTACGACTTTGGCACGTTCTTCTGAAATATTGTTTCCATACTTATTTAATAGATTGTTCGCTATCATCTCTCGGTCTAAACCTTCTAAACTGTCTTGTTGTGCTGAGTACATCATATCAGCTAATAAATTGCTAATATGTTCTTCGGACACTTTCTTTGAGGTGCTTTTTATAAACTTCTTGGTTTCAGGGTCTAAATTAAATTGAGCGGTCATAGAATAAGTTTCTAACCTCTCACTCATTACATTGTAAGCGTAAAGAGGCATTATAATCCCATAAAAAGTACCAAGTGCCATATCCAGCTCGTTTATAACTGCTGCTTTTACCGCTAGACTAACCATATCTTTTACTTCTTTGAAGTCATTAGTCTTTTTACCCACCTTCTTTACGACTTCGGCTATCAGTTTATTATCTATATTGACTACCGCATTTTGTAACGCACCTCTTGAGCTCTCTAATACGCCGGTTTCTAATTTATTTATATATTCGTGGTCGCAAGTGTGTATGTGTTGCTTTTCTTCTTTCTCAGGTTCTTGTTTAGGCTCTTCTTCCGGTTCTTTCGTTTTTAATTGTGGTGGTAGTTTAGGTTCGTCAGGTTCATTTAGTTCTTCTAATTCAATTTGGTGGTTCACGAATTTAGCAGTTTCTTCTCTGTCATAACCATTATCCACCATTATTTGATACAAGTCGTACTCTTTTTGCCGGCATTCCGTCTCTTTTAAGTCTTGTTCTACATTTGAGGCCAGTGGGTTCTCAATCGTTATAGTATATCTATCTCTTTCGTACTCTATCGGATTATATATTTTATAATCTTGGTTTAAGGCGTCTATTATAAGCTGTAATTGTGGCATTACTCGCATCTCTATAAAATTATTACGCTGAACTTTGGCGGTTTCTCTAGTTGTGCCTGATTCTTCCCAACCCAACATAGTCTTGCTAGCACCGCTTACCGACACTATATTCTGTAAAGATATATTATTTACATCTGTGAGAGCGGATTTATTTAAGTCGGCTTGCATATCCGACCACGTTACAGAACCTTTACCGCCACCAAATATCGGTTCGCCTTTTACTTTCCCGATTACTCTTGCCTTAAAATCTTCTAATTCTTCTTGGCTTAATTCTTTATCTGTCGCTATAATTCCGGGTGAATTTATATTGTTTGATATTGCGGCTCTCGTGTAATCTCCGGCTGCTTTTAGAGTAAATTGGTGTTCCTTCACTGCATCTACCATGCTAAATGGCGTTTCGTCAAACGGGTTAAGATTTATAATCGGTATAATCATTTCTTTTGGTATATCCCGGCTCATTGTGCCACGATATTCTGTATAACCGACTAGCTCTTTTGTATTGCTATCAAACTTTCGTTGCACATTAAACGGATTAAGTAGTTTGAATTCCTGAACATTACCGACTAAGCCACTTGGGCTTATAGCCCGTACCGCCATTATGTACATCAAACCTTCTAGGTCTAAATAAGTCGTAATCGTACTCCAAAACTGATAATTAGAAAATGTTTTAGATTTGTCAATTATCTCTAAATAAGGGTGTTCTATAACCTTCCCTTCGGCTTTAGCTTTCTCAATCACTTTATCAGAGGCTGTTGTAATTAAGTTATTGGTTGCTAATTGAGCTAAAGCTACCGCCCTTACATTTATAGCGCCATATAAAATACCGCTGTAAGCGTCTTGTTCGGTTAGTAAAACCTGTGACCAATCAGGCGTTCTAATCTGCGTATTCCCATATTTCAAAAAGTGTCTTGCGCTAGCGAGGGCTGTGTTAATCTGTTTATTTTGGGGTTTAAAGATATTTTTTACAAAATTAAAAGGCTTCATTTAGTTCTCCATACATCTATTATACCAATTACGGTATGGGGTCTTACAAACAAAAAACCTCGCCGAAGCGAGGTCTTTTGTATAGGTAAACACAGGATTGTGCCTGCTTTCCAAGCACAATTTAATTATACCACAAATTAAAATAATATGTTAAGTCCTTTCGGTTTGGTATCAGAAAAGCAGATTATAAAAGCGTCTGCTAGGTCGGGGCTTCTAAAACCTCGCTTCTTATACTGTTCTTTCGGTTCAATCTTTCGCTTGCCTCGTACATCTATGCTCCAATTCCGTGTTGAGAGTTCCATTAGTAGGTCGCTGTCCATAGGCAAACTAATCCGGTCTATAATTGAGCTCAAATAAAACCACGCTTCACTAATCCAGTTCGGGTACTTGTCTCGGTCGTTGGGCGCGCCACCAAAGTTTACGCCTAGCACATTATAACCTCGCTTCTTCATTTCATCAGTTACGCCACCGCCAACGCCGGTGTCATCTACCTTAATTAAAGTATCTTTTCTAAAGCGTGCGAATTTCTCTAAAGCATCGCATATCTCGGTGGTACGCATCTTCGTCATAACTTTATAATTCTTAGTCTGTAAGCCTTTACGTCTAACGAATACTGTTCTATCATTTCCCATTCTTGCTACATCTACACCGATAAATTCGTCGCCTTCATCATCTACTTCTCTCTGCATAGCCTCTAAAATGGCGGTTCTATTAAGTAATGCTTGCTCAGATTGGCTAAGAGGTTCGCCGAGCCACTTATGATTGTATAATTCGGGGTTTGCTTTATCCGCCTCCATTTCGTTATATATTGCCTCTGTCATTAACCCGCATCTCTCTAATACGTCATAATTTACCTTCTTGACGTAAGTGTTCGGCGGTTGATTCATTACATAACGGACATAAACTGGGTCTAGCTCTGCAAACCGGTTGAAGGTGGCTATTATTTGGCTTCCTTCTTTACGGATAGTCGGAGTAAGTACGTCCCACGATTTATCGCTAACGCTTTGGGCTTCTTCTACCCAGCAAATGTCTATACCTTCAGTTGATTTAATCTCGTTGATATTCTGCCTTAAGCCTTTAAAAATAAACTCTGTCCCATAAATATTATTTATAATAGCGTCATTAGTTACTGTATAATCCGTAAAATTATACTTCTCTATAATGTCTTTTAATAATTTATGGACACTATCGCGTATTGTATTCTGCACTTCTCTTGTACATAAAATACGTTTCTTTTCACGCCTACCTTTTAATAATAGAGCTAAAGCAACATGGTAGCTTTTACCGCTATACCGGCCTCCGTAAAAAATCATATTACGCCAATACTGACTGGGTTTATTTAATTCTTTGTATTCAGGCGCGAAATAGACTTCTATTTCACTTTGCTGGTTCATCTTTAGGTTCGTAATATTTTACAAGAGCAATAGGCGGTATATTCTCTGCTGTAATATCTAACTTCGTACCGAAAGCATTTTTCGCTAGCCAATCCATAGCCTTACTGTCGCCAGCTAAAGCTTTTGTGAAAGCTACATAGACTAGAGCTTTCCAACCGCTATTCCCATATAAGGCTTTCATCTTTTCATTATTCTTTAGTGTAGTTTTATCCCAATCTATATTATCGCCAATATCTTTTATAATAGTACAAAGATGTTTTGTACCTTTCTTATTTAAACCGCCCTTAGAACCGGCTTCTCTTGCTCTTAGCTCGCCTTTCTGAAAAGGTGTTAGGTTATTATTAGCATTCGGATTATTTCCCATATTATTCACGCCTTAATCACGCTTTTTATAACTTTCTTTAATTATTTTAGGTACAGTATTATCCCAATTTATAACGTGGTGTAATCTTTTATTATTGTTTCCCATTAAACTTATTTTTACAGAGCTTGGGCTTATAATTACAGAGTAAAAGCTTTTCATATAAGTACCTCTCTCATTATATAACTCTGTCATACCGCCCTCACTGGTTTGTGTACTAATTTGGTGTAAAGAAACTAAGCTTGTAGTTAAGAATATATCACCTGTCATTCCTCTTTTTACATAGGTATTTACATCTTCATTTATTCTACCTATAAAATTTATTGGTCTATCAGTTTTACATACAAATAAGTTCATAGCTTTTCGTTTACAAGTAATAGAATTTGCCATTTTACTTTCAGAGCCACCAATAAAATCACCACCTTGCGAAAAACATATTGTTTTTATAGAAGTATTAGTTAAGTATTCAATCATAGCTTCAAATATACTTGTTATATTCTTTATCGGCCTAGTTTCAGCTAAATATTTAAATTTATTATTAAAACGATAATCAAAAGAGTTATAATCATCATCTAAAGTTATAAAATAATCTAATTTTAAATCTCTTGCTATATTAAAAGCGATATTTCTAGCATAGACTATTACCCTTTTATCATCAAAGTTATCCATAGTATCAAAAGTTCCACTCATATATTCTTTACTAAACACTATAACTTTATCTTCCCCAAAATTTTCTTTATAGCGCTCTAGTGTTTTATCTTCATCATCACAAATAAGATATACTGGGCCTTTATAATTAGCCTTCTCTAAGCTTTTTATTGATAATACTTTATCAGGTCGGCCGTGAGTAAGGATAAAAACTGCATAATTATTTATAGTCATTCGTATATTGCCCGATTATCTTTTCACTTAACCGGATAAAGCCATTCTCAATTGCTTTATCAAAATCTATAATTACTAGAGCTGATTTTTCCATAAGTGCTTGGGTATCTTTATCAGAGTTAGCATAAAATTCTGCTATTTTAGAATAATTAAATATCGTATGCCTATATGCGGCTAGTTTTAAAAAGCTCTTTACTTCTTCCGGTAAATTAGCCTCCTCTATCTCTTTTATTAGTTGTTCGGCTTTTAGATTATTAAAAAGTTCTTCCACATTAGGCTTCTCGCCTTTAATTTCATAAATCGGTGCTTCTATCTTTCTACTATAATTATCTTTTATTCCTGTTTCTTCATTATCATCTTCTAAATAATTCATCGCATCAAAATTAGTATATTCATATACTTCTGCTTCTAGTAATTCGTATTTAGCAATAAACTCGTCTATTCCCTCTTGGGTAATTTCTTGGTACTGGCTTGTTATTTCAAGTAGCCTAGACATAGCTTCTTTTAAGTCTTTAGCCGGTATTTTTAAGTAGGGTATAGGTTCTTCCCAACCTTCAGTTGTTAATACTTTATATCTTCCGTGTCCGTCTAAAAGGTGTTTTATACCTTCTTTATCTTCCCAAATATATACTGGTACGCTAAAGCCTCTTTTATCTATAACTCTTTTTAGCTTGTTATAATTCACTTCAGATAATTCTTTTAGATTACCCTGTGTCGGTTTTAAATCTTTGATTGGTATAGTTGGTAGGTTATTCGGATTATTTACTTTCATATTACTTCTACTTTATCGCTACTAAGCCTATAAAATTATTTACGCGCCAAAAACTATCATACTGAGTAAATCCGACTTCTTCTAGTAATCTAATATTTTTTTCTAAAGTAAGAGGGCGTTGTATAGCTCGTAATCGCTTCTCTTTATCCATTATCATTTCTGCCTCACTTCCTTCTCTTTTAAAGTCTAAATGTAGGCTCGTTAATAATTGTTCTATTTGGCTATCTTTAGAAAATACTTTTTCCGCCCATATAAAAACACCATTTAGATTTAATCCGTTATAAATATTAGATAATACTTCTAGCCTATGTTTAGCCGGTATAAATTGTAAAGTAAAAATAGAGGTTATTAGGCTAGCGTTATTAAAAACTGTCTTATCATCTACTTTATCATTTATAAAATGTAAGGTATCAGTTGTAACGAAATCTTTAGTAAAGTTTTGGTTAGGTTCTATACCATAAAAATTAACATTTTTAATTCTTGCTTGGTCTTTTTCGGATTTAATTAGTTCGTCTAATTCTTTAATTAAACGACCAGTTGAGCAACCTATATCATAAACATTAGTCTTATCTTCTATTGCTATCTCTGCTATACCTTTTATAATTGTATCTAGCTCTTTATATCCTCTGATTTCTCGGCTTATATGATTATCAAAATTTTCTATATTACTAAAGCTAAAATCTTTACCCTCGCCTTTTATATTAGTCATTTAAAATCCTTTCCTTAACATTTAACGCTATTGCTTCCATAAGTTTTGGCGGTACGCTACGGCCTATACCTTCCGCTGCTTCACTATAATTATCACTTAATTTATAATTGTCGGGGTAACTACTTATCCGTTTTAATTCGGCTATTGTGAAGGCTCTATTATCCCAATGGCAGACTTTAGCCGCACCTATATTCCCGCAGGTAGCAGTAATAGTATTACTCGGCTTATACGGATTCGCTTTTAGAAGATTAAAGTATTTACTATTTGATTTACCAATTTTAGTTTTTTCTAATTCTTTAAAAATTGCAAATTTACTTATATCGGTATCTGCTTTATCCTTTTCTGTAAACTCTAATCCTTTGAACGCTTCTTTCAAACTTATATATTTATTAGAAGGGGTAGGGTAGCTGGGTATTTTATTTAGGTCTTTTCTTACTCCTATTATAAATATACGAGTTCTTATTTGTGGTACTAAGTAATTAGCTGAATTTAAGACTTTATATTTTACTATATAGCCTAAATTCTCTAATTCTCTAAGTATCGTTTTTAAATATCCCTTAGCAGTACCAATTGTTAATCCTTTTACATTTTCCGCTATAACTACTTTAGGTTTTAAGCCTTTAACGAGCCTAATATATTCAAAAAATAAATCGTCAGTTCTTTGTTTTCTATTAGAGTATTTTTTTATCTTTCCCCAATCCTTTTCTCTATTACCACTTATACTAAAGCTTGCGCAGGGTGGGCTTCCGTCAAGAATATCTAATTCACCTTTTTTTAACTTTAGGTCTTTTAGCAATCTTTCTGCTGTAATTTCTCGTATATCTTCCTGATAGAGTTTAGTTTTAGGGTGGTTAAACTTATATTGTACAGCTTGAAAATCTACAAATTCTATACCAGCTATTACATTAAAACCAGCTTGCTTATAACCTTGACTTGAGCCACCTATACCACTAAATGTACTTACTACTTTAGGCTTACCACTCATATCCACATCTAGGGCAGGTATTATTAGTATTTATATTACTAAGCCCTTCTTCCTTCCCATCTTTATACTCTGTTTTACTATCTATAAAATTAAATGCGTCATAGGCTACTGCTTCTAATAATTCCGCTTCATTTAAATCAGCTGTAAAATCTTCCCAGCCTTTATAGGTTATTGTTCCATATTGAGAGCTTATTTTAGCCAATTTTACTTTAGCGTCTTTTAGATTTTTAGCTTCTACTATAAGGCAGGGTATTTTAGTACCTGTATTTTTAAATATTATTTTTTGGTCTTGCAAGATTTTAAGCCTTTGGTGTCCGTCAATTATTTTATATTTATCCTCGTTATACCATATAAACATAGGTACAAAAAAACCATGCTGTATAAAGGATTTATACAGTTTATCTGCGTTAGTTTTACTTAATTCTTTAAGATTTCCCTGTATAGGTATCAGTTCGTTATAGTCTATTAGCGGCAGATTATTTGGGTTATGTACTAGCATTTATATTCCTTTTGTAGCTAATTTTATAACTCCCCTTCCCTCCCCTACTGCAAATTTTAAAAATTTATAAGGGGTCAAATCAATTTTATGCGTGATTATAGCGGTAGGGTAGGGGGGTTTTGTAATCATTTCTTTTATTATTCAATAACTTAAATTTTTATACAAGTTTTGAGGCCGTGATTACCGCCGGCCTCGTGCGGTCTTCAGAGGCTTGCATGGCAACAAATCCGGATATACCGACAGCCATAACAAAAGCGATTAGCCGAATAGCCTTCGCAAAAGTTCAAAAAGAACAGGTGGTACTCAGCGTGGCACTTCTTGTGTATCGGTATCGTCAGTTTACCTCGTCTTGTGCCGGCAAATCTCTTGCGTGGGTGGTAAAGATGGTGTTTATCTACTTGGGTCTTGAGCGGTTTGTCGCACACTGGGCACTTCATCTGCCTGTCCTCTCGTCTAAGATGAAATACTTTTGGCATTTCACGCAGTATTGAATGAGCTTTGGTTCAACTCGTTGAAATTCGTGGCAGTAAGGGCAGGTCGTTGTGTGCGGTTGCCCGTTCAAATAGATAGTCAGGGTCGTTTTTGGCAACTCCTTCATCTCTAACACTCCTTTGTAAAAGTCCTAGACTTTGTAAAAAGCCTAAACCTCTAAGTTGATTATAACGCAGAGGCCTACGCTTTTTGTACGCTATGTATAAATCGCCAAGCGCCTCTCTCTTTCCGCAAACAAATTACTCTCGGGGTGTCGTATTTTATACTGAATACTTCGCCATTCTCAGTGTAGTGTGGTATTTCAACCGAAGTATCTATATAATTTTTGAGATTTCGCTTCCTTAATTGAAGTCCATAAACAATATCCGGTCCGTAATTCGCGTTCGTGAAGTGCTTGTGCCATAAGTAATACTCGGTTTTAGTAAGCATAAAATAAAAACCGCCAGCATCAATCTCAATTAACTTGTTCGGTTTGTATTCAATTGATTTAATCTCGGTTAAGTGAAACGGATTATCTACCTTCCAAGCGCCTATATATCTACTTTGCCAGCGTCCTAATTGCAATCCTTCTATAAAACCAACATCAGACTTCTCTTTAAACCGCTTTAATAGCGTTTTAAATCCGTCTTTGGGTGGTATGCCGTCATCTTCTATTAGTAAAACAAACTCGCATTCAGGTAGCTGTTCTTTGGCGTAATTGTGTAGTTCTGCTATTCTTCTACGTCTGTAAACTCGTGAGCGGTTAACCTCGTGGTGGTCTTTTACCCAGTGTATCTTAACTATATTGTAGTTTTGTTTTCCAAAATATTTTTGGGCTAGGTTGTATAGCTTCCCCTCTCCGTCCACCATTACAAGTAAATTAGTCTGCGTTCTATCGCAATCGTTTTGTTCTAGGTACTCGGCTAACTCTTTAATTAAAAACTTACGACTTAAAAGTAAAATTATTGTGGTCATAAAGAATACCGCCCCTTTCTTCAATTTTTTCTTCTAAATCGTTTACGATTTCTTTATATTCTTCCCGATAATAATTCTCTTCTTTAGCGTATAGCGTAGCTGCTAGTGAACCGAGGTACATAAAATATTTCGGCAGTAGTGTCCGGAGTTCGTAATCTTCTATGGTTGGCTTCTCACTCATTTGTAAGGCTCGTTATTCTATAATTTACTTTCGTTAATTTAAGGTTAAAGTCTTTTTGCCAATTCTTCAAGGCTTCGGCTTCTATCGGTCTGGTGCAATCGTCTAGCCAAACTTCAAAGTTCTCACTCAAATAAGGCTGGATATAATAAAACATAGCTTGTCGCCCAAAAGCTTCCGGTGGTCCGTCAATTAAACAAAAATCAATATTTTCAGGCGGTTCGGCGTCGTAAACATAGCCCCAGCTAGTCAATTTTAAATCTGCCAACACAATATTCCCTTTAATTCCGTGATTCTCTAATAATTTCTCAGTCTCTCTCGCCCAATAATGGTCGTGTTCCAAAGTAATCGTATTAAAGCCTAGATAATTGAATAAAAGGGTGGTACTACCCGAGCCTACATCTAATATCGTCTTATATTCTTTGCCTTTTAGATGCTCGTATAATGCGGTGGCGTTTTGAAGTCCGATACTCCAACCCTTCCATAATTTGGGGTCTAAGATATTGAGTTTCGGCATATTTGTTCCTCTAGCTTCTTACTTAAATAATCGTTCCATTTCTTGTTAAAAGTTGGTACGCCTTCCGCGTAGTTCAATTCGCCTACATAAAGTCCTTTAGCGGTGTCAAATATATCAATTCTCATAAACAGATAATCAAAGCCTTTAAAGATTTCCCTACATATTCTAAATAATTCCGGAGTATCTTTGGGCGGTTTCAAGTTAGGGTCTATCGTGTCATAACTCCGTCCTACGTCTATAACGTTCAGGTGTTTGTCGTACCACTGTTTTACTTGCCGGCCTCTCTGCTTGGTGTGTACTGCAAAGATTTGTACCTCGCCTATGACGAAACATTTACACTCGTGGGGTACGAGTTCGCCGGGTTTAGGTTCTAGCATTTCTTCTATTAGCCACTCTTTGCTCCAGTACGGTTTTTGGGCTTCGGCGTGTTGCATAATTTGTTTAACGCGATTAAAAGTTAATGATTTTCCAGTTCGTTTTTCAAAAAAGTTTCCGTCTTGTCTTTGTAATACCATTACGCCAATAGAGCTTGCACCGGTACTGTTTTTTAAAGCACACTCGTTTGGTAAGTCGCTGTCTTTTATATTTTCTAAGGTTACAATCTTATATAATTTGGCGGTTTTAAATCCGTGTTCTTTAAGCCACTTTTTTTGGTACAACTTACTATTTATCTCACCTTTATCGCGCCAAGTCGCCAGTTGTTTCCATAAGTAATTATTAAAGTCCATTTATGTAATTCCTAAAATATGGGTTATGTAAAACTTTCTCGTGGCGCTTCTTTAACAGATTTAGAGCTTCGGCTTTAGAATATCCTAGTTTTCTTAAAATCAAAAAAGCTATTAGCGCACTGCGGTTTAATCCGTATTGACAATATATAAAAACAGGGCCTTCTTTTAATAATAAATATCCACAGTCGGCTATAAAGTTAATTTTTCGTTCCGGTATTTCTTTTCCGTCTGTTAAGTTAAACAAGAAATAATTATCATATTCCACCGCGTATTTTTGGCCGGTGAGACTTATAAAGCTTCTGGCTTCTTCGGGTGGTCTGCCAAGCTCGTCATAACCGCCTATATATAATCCGTCTATGATTTCAGTATATAAATCCACTTCGTACTCGTGGCCATAACTTTTGCCTTTTAGGGTTCGCATTTTGTTATTTTCCTTAAAGATTTAACGCCTATGTGCTTGAATATTCCGGGTACTAATTGGGCCACGTACTGGTTATCTAACCAGTTCTTTTGGGCATCTCTCTCGCCAGTACAGGGGTAGGCTTTGTGAATATCAGTAGTTCTAATTAAGCTGGGGTTCATAGTATAGTGGGCTTTGGCGACTTTATATCCGTTTTTGTACTGCCAAATAATTGGTTCGCCAGTTATCATATGGTAATTAAGCACAGGTTCTTTATCTAAACGCATTCTAACTTGGCTGATTTCCTCGTGCTTGTCTAAAATGTCCACAGCACGGTCTATGTCTGAATTGAGAGCCTGCCAGTCGTCTTCTAAATGAAACCACAGCCGTTCTTTAGTTTCGTAAGCTAATTCAGCTAAGATTGAGAGATTTACGCCAATCGGCTGGATACTTTCGGTAGTTAAATATTTTTTAATCCCGTAACGCTTAATTAAACTCAAACTTTCGTCGTCTTTACCGTTTATAAGTACAATTATTTTTTCGTTCTTCAACTGGGGCATTTGTTTAAAGAGGCTAAATAAAGTCCGTCTTAGAAGTTTAGGCCGCTGTCCACATAGGATTGTAATTACCATTTTAGAGCCTCCCGCAATCTTTTTAACTCGTATTTTACTTTCTTTTTAGTGCTATTTTTTATATCGCCTTCAATAATCCGCTTTATATTAGCTGGGTTCTCATAGCATCTACGATATAAATAAACGAGATGTTGCACCGCTTGCCTTCTCATAGCCGACTTAAAATTACTTTCAGGCAATACTGTTAAGGATTGAGGGCGGATATTTCGGGTATATAAAACTCGTGGCACGCAGGTCATTCGGTACTTCATTTTCATTAAATTCGTTACTAGCGTATCGTAACCTACTCTAAAGTCGGGGTGTATTCCGCCAATTTCCCTTAGGGCTTCGGTCTTATATAACATACTCCAGTGGGCTATATGTTTCATTTCCCGACTTAATTCGCGGTTCATTTTTGGGTAGGTTTCCATAAAGTTCCGGCCAGTTCTACTAACTACTCGCTGGTAATTGTAAATCACTTCAGCGTTGGTTCTGTCATAAGCTCGCATTAGATAAAACAAGCGGTTTCTATCGCTTAAATCATCTGAGTCGTGTACTAAATAAAACTCGTGAGGGCAGGCTTTTAGAGCTATGCAATCACAAAAATACCGGCCACGGTTATATTTCAGGCTAAAGAATTTCAGCCGGCTATCTTTTATTTTTATAAACTCGGCAGGGTCGTCTTTATCTCCGTCATTTATGACTAATAGTTCAAAATCCCTGTAAGTTTGCTCAAGCACCGACTTGATTGAGGCTTCTAAAGTGTCTTTAGAGTTATAATAAGGTATCGTAATTAGTATCACTTTTTATAAACCATTTTTAATTGATACTTTGTTACAAGCCTAAAGACTTCGCTTATTTCAATATGCTTATTCTCGGTTAATTCCTGCTTAAACTTCTCAAACTTGGTTTTGTGCTTGTCGCCAAAGTTATGAATACAAAAGCGGTCTATTCCGTAAGAGATGATTACCGTTTCTTTGTTTATTTCTATAATTTTTACAACTTTCATTACGCTTCTTTATAAAGCATACGGATAGTTTTGTCAAACAACCAAAAAGTGCCACTCCGCCAAGAAGAAAGGGCAATCTTCAAGAGAGAAAACGAAGTGGCACTCTCCAATTATATCAAATCTAAGACTTTTGCTATATGGTAATCCCCCCTCTCTTTGGCTTGCATTCGCAAATAAGTAAGATATGATACAAAGTCCATACCGGTTTCATTTACGCATTCCAATATTACATTTTTAAGCTGGTGTTTGTAGTGGCTACTCGGATTCATTCTATTCTCGCTTTCAATATGTACGCTATGTTGATTGTAAAAGCGAACAAAATTAAGCCAATTCCGATTAGCGCTCCGCCGTCTAACTCATCCCAAATGGTCGGTAGGCCAATCAACATCATGATTACTATTACTATATTATAAGTTAGTGCAAATATTTTCATTTGATACTCCTTCTTTACATTTAACTTTTGTCTTTACGAGCTCTTTTATATATTGTCTGATTTACTCATTATACCCCCTCGTGTATCTCGCTTTAATTTCGGATAGCGGTTGAGGTTTGAAGTACAAATCTCTCTCAATCCCCATTCCAAATGGCCCTTTAAAACTCTCTAACTCGTCTAGGCTAAAGTAGCCTAACTCGTCATTATGGTCGCCAAAGATTGAGGCGTACCCAAAGAATGTTCTAGTTTTAGGGTCGTATTCTATACCAAACCAGTTGCCTCTGCCAGCTGGATTGAAGTATTTTACTTGGCAAATCGGGTCTTCGTCTTTTTCCGTGCTACTAGGTTTTGGCATTTTCTTTTCTAAATCTTTAGTCATTAATTTCATTTCTTTACCTCGTCTGCAAACAACTTATTTAATTTGGCTACCTGCTTATCAATTACGCCTTCTAATTCTTTGGCGTATTGGCCGGTTTCCATTTTTAATAATTGAATTGTATATTCAATCAAAATGGTTTTAATTTTATCTTCTAACATTTTTATATCCTCTCCAGCTGTTCTAACGCACTTAGAGGTACTGCGTAACAGCTAATCGTTCCGTTTGTTTGTATTGGGTAGCTCTTGGCTACCTCACCACTTATATAGTAAGTATCCGGTAGGCTTTTGGTCTTTGTAAAAACAATCTCGTTATGTTCCCCGACTTTATATGTCGCGATTAAAACTGTTCTATCTTTCCAGCGCGGTTGGTAAATCTCAATTCGCTGGCACGGTGTAAGTTTGTTTAGTTTCATTCTTCTTTACCTTTCCGCCTTTCCGGCCTGCTTCTATATGCCAAGTCATTCCGTTGGCTTTAGAATAGGCAAAGCCTTTGATTACGCCTTTAGCTCTACCGCCTTTAGCGCCAATAGTTTTGTAAAAATCTTTTCCATAGCGTTTGCGGAGTGTCTTACTGGCTTTTTTTCCGCCCTTAATCGTACCACTCATTATTTACCACCTTCACTTAAGTATTTTAGTTCGTGCTTTTTATAGGTAAGCAGTAACCATAGTTTGTAAACTGCTTTTTTAGTTAACGGATTATCTGCTTTTTCATATAAGCGTTTCACTTCGCTGATATCTTGGTCAAGCTCCATAATCCGCTTGTCTACTGGTTTTAATTGTTTAAGTTTTGGCATATTTCACTCCTTAAAATCTCTTATTAAGTTTTGTGTTTCTAAATAACTTATCATCTCGCCTCCGAAGGTGTACACGAAATTCAATCCTCTCTCTAGCGCTGTCGTGTCGCCTTCGTACTCTGATAAGTATACTAGCCCCCTTTCTTCTTGTTTTATATATGGATTGAATGCGATATAAATAAATTGTTTTAAGTTAGGCCGTAGCACTTTATAGACTTCGGCTTGTAGCGAGTTTGTATAATTCGTAACAGGAGTTTTTCCGACTTTATAATCTATTCCCACATTTTCATCTTCTAAATCAATCACGCCTCGTAAAAGTATCCGGTATTTATCACTGAAGTCTAAATATCTTTGGTGCTTTTGTTCAACTAACGGATTATTCAGTTTGCCACCGCCTAATTCTCTTGGCAATTTAGAGTGTTTTTTGACGTATAATTCCCACTCTTTGTGCTTTATCCAGCCAAGTTCCATAGCCGGTGTTTTCGGTAAGCTTTTGCCTAAATACATACTAACCGCTTCTTCTTGCTGGCCGGTGGCCCACGCTCTTAAAATTGAGTAGCTTAATTTTACTGTCTTCATACTAATTTTATCCTTATGCTACTATTGCGGTTCGGGTTAAAGATTACGCCTTTAGGCAATTTACCTTCGTGTTGCTCTCGGTACTCTTTTACTTTGTTAGTGTCTAGTGAGGTTCGGGTTATTATAAACTCTTTACTCGGTTCGCCATTTATCTCATAGATGCTACCGGTATAAGATTTTGTAATACTAAACTTATTGCCCTTTATAGACTTCCAATCTTTACCGATTGTTGTTTTAGCTCGTTTGTCTATCTCGGTTTTTATCTTATTTTCTAAACTGTCTAAATCATCTAGCGTATTATATAGCTGATTTTTTAGCTCTACGATTTTAGTAAACTTATTATATAAATCAATATCTTCTAACTTACTTGCGGTCTTAATCGTTTTAATTAAGTCGCTAGCGTCTATTTCTAGGTTAATTTTTAGCTTCATTTTCTTGCCCTTCAATCTTCTTTTTACTGGCTTCAATCAATTTAGTTATGGCCTTTTGTTTGGCTTGGTCTTTCGGGTCAGTAATCTGTATTTCAATAAACTCGTCTGCTTCATAAATATCTTGTGCAACACCAAAGTAACTGGCGCATTTTTTAAAACAATCTGTCGCGCTCGCTTTCATACTGTTCCCAAAATCTAGCGGTTCTTTTGTGCCTTTTTTGAATTGCACATCAGCCCTGCCGAATTGTGTTTTACTAATTGTAATCCACTGGCCTTCTACTTCGGTTCGGCATTTTAGAGTGCCTTTTACTACGCAAGTACCGGTTTTACTAGCCACTTCAAAAGCTTCGGCTAGTGAGGTTTCAACTTCAAAATCCCAATTGAATCCGAATACTGAATCTAAAACTTTCCTGACATACGAGGCTTTTACATAATCCCAAGTACCGCCACCTTTAGCTGGTCTCGTATATTTGTAGCGTGCTTTAGTGCTGTTCCAAAGTCGCTGGACTTGCTGATAGCTTAGAATACTTTTAGTTTGAGTAACTTGGTCTAACGCAAGTTCTAATTTTTTAATTTCGCTGTTGGCCATTGATTGCCCCTTTCATCTTATTTGTACCTTCTTATTATAACATAACACTTATGCAATTTACAAGTCTTTTTAGGCTTGTATTGTCGGCTGTCTAAATAGATAAAGCTTAATACTAAAGCCCAAATTAAAGCGATATACGCAAGTAGTAACATCTTTTACTCCTTTCTCATATTGTTAACACTTGTTCTATTTTACGAACGTCATTACCGTTTTGGTAATACCATTCGAAATTCTTTTGAAAGACTTGGCCTTTAGGCAGATATCTATTAATCCGTTCTTTAGTTGTCCTCGTAAGGTAACCGCCATTATCTATCAGGTATTTGTTATTTATAGCGTTGTATATCAATATATAAGTTGCGTGGTATCTAATTTTCCAGCTTCCATCGGGGTAAGTATATTTGTAGGTATTTGCGTCAATTTTTTTCTTCTCTTTGTAATATGGGTTTTGCCAACCTGCACAAGGCCAATCTTTACTAGGTGCTAATTCATTATGCGTTTTGCACCTATACCATTTTGTCCCGTCGGCGTCTTTACCGTCTAGCTTATATCTACACGGCTTGGTAGCGTTCGTTCTTATAAGAACATCGTACCCCTGCATAAATAAATTGCTGGTCTCTGTCAAAATGACGTAAATTGTTCCGTATTTTTTTTCTAGTTTTTTAAATTCATTCAAGACTTCTCTTGAAGATGTCCCCGATGGTGCATCTTCCCAGTCGCCTGTTACTGCACCTTCGTCGATTTTTTTAAAATCGGGTTCAGGTACTATTTCACTATAACCTCGCCAAGCATCTGTACTCTTCCACATACTTGTTGCAATCAAAGTGCTTTTGGCATAATAGGCGTTAGAGCCTTTATAACTTTTTATATAATAAATCATTCTCTTTACTCCTCTATTATATTTTTAGCCTCTATTCGTTCTTTAATTTCTTTTTCGATTAGATTGCCGACTTCTTCCCAATCGGCTTCCGTCAGATAATCTAGGCCGGAGCTTCCTAAGTAAAAGAATTCAATTTCATCAACCGCAAACAAACGATTGATTATTTGTTCAGGTGTTTGTTCTTCTTCGGCTAAATCTTCGTAATCGGCTACGTAGACTGCTAATTTTATTAGTTCTAAAGTTAGCTCTCTTACCGAATGTCTAAGTGTACTACTCATTTTTCTTACTCCTTTTATTCACTCAATTGTTTGTAAGCTTCCTGCCATTGGGCTTCAATTCTATCTAGGTACTCATCGTCTATGTCGGGGTCGCCTTCTGCAACATACCCGTCATGTGAGTCTAGCTCGTACTCTTCAGGCGTTTGAAATATATCGCCTTCTTGAGGATTGACAGACAGTCTTTCTAGTTGCCTCTCAATTACTTCTTTTGTTATTTCTTTGTAGTTCATTTTGATTGCCTCTTTCTCTTGGCTGATTGCCAAGCCTAGAGGCCCGATTGGGCCTTAAGGTTTAGCATTCAACGAAGTCCGCATTTGGATAGTGTACGTCTGCGAATTCTAGCGCCTCAGAATAACTATTGAATTGCCGACTAGCTGATTTCCAACTTTTGCCAGTCTTTATATAAACTTTATAACTGGTTTCACCATTCCAGCTTACTTCTTTTATCTTTAGTTGGTAGTTCATCTTTTCTGCCCTTTCTTCTTATCTTTACACTTTAATTTTACTATACCCTTTATGGTATGTCCAGTACTTTTTTATAAAATCTTAGAGTTATCCCCAGTTTTTGGGTGTTTTTTGGGCTTTTTTTAGCAATTTTTATATATTATGCCTTTTTTGGTGGCATTTTCTACACAAAAGCACCAAATTCTCTAAATTATACTTCAAATCCGGCCTACTACCTCTAGTTTTTATATGGTGTAGGTCTATGCCGGCCCTAGTTTGGCAATCTGCACAAATACCGGCTTGTTTCTCGTATAAATAAGGGTAAGCGACCTCGTTTCGCCATTTAGAATAGTCTAGGCTTCTTTTGCCTAACTTCTTTATAGGCTTGCGGTTTCTAAAGCAGAATGTAGCGTAATGAGGCCCTCCACATATCTTACAAATCGGTTTTTTCATAAAATAGTTTTATTATTTCTGAATCCATAATATAATAAAAATAAGCTTGTGGCATTCATATCACAAGCTCAAAAAAAGGCCTTTTTAACCGGCGAATAGTCATAAAAAAGATAACCCCTCTTGGGTTTCAAAAGGGGCTATTGTGGCATTCGTATCATAAACTATAATATCAAAGAGAGGGCACAAATGCAAGTAAAACAAATTCTTTCTTATAATAAAAATACAACCGATATATCAATTGATATAAATAAATATATACCAACTGATACCAATTGTTATAGAAAATATGAAAACGATTTTTTATTTGAAGAATTATCCGACTTATGCAGTAAAGATTTCCGAGGTTGGTATTGCAAATTATTTTACAAACTAGGGCGTGAAAAGGTTTTGAAGTTAGCTTCTATTGCGAGGGCAGACGGTAAAAATCCGCCTCGTTATTTTAGTTATCTTCTCAAGCAGTGTTAAAATGAAAACATTAAATAAGGTGGCTAAAAATGCATATAAAAACTTTATTCAATATGTTAAAAAGTTTGTTCAATCCAAGTTGGTTTTGGCTGTTCGTAATCATCTTAGATTTCTTGCTGATTTTCTCATTTCTAAATTACGGCGAACCGCTAGCCACTCTCATAAAACTAATAAGTTTGCGTTAGACAAATTCAAACTCTATTACGAAGATATTGTGCCGGACTTCTACCCAGTTTATAAACAGCGTAAATCCTATGAAAAGAAGAAAGCCAAAGATTTTATCCGTTCTTTGGCCCATCTTCTTTTCCGCTAATCTTTGTTTATGTTTAGAGGTGGGTACGGTTTAGTTGGCTATGTTTTTATCTACAAGGTTCTTTACCGCCACGAGCACTATGTTTATAAGTGCTGAGTAACCACCCCATAATTCGGGCTGGTCGGTCAGGGCGGTAATCAAATAACCAAGTAGGGCGGAAATCCCTACATAAATTGCCACTTTGAGAGTTTTACCTCTCGTAGTGTCCATAAATCTTACTTTTTTGGTACGCATTATTTACTCCTTCTTATTTAAATATACTCGTTAATTTATCCCATATTTTTTGAACAATAGCGAGTATCTGCTTCAATAAAGCGTTGTTCTCTTTATCGTAATTCGGTAGTTCGGGTTCAGGTTCGGGTTTAGTTGCTGGCGGTACAGGTGGAGGAGTAGGTTTATCTTTTAAGTCTGCTTTTAAAAAGCCGTTTGGCAGGTTCTTCTGCATTGAATAAACGCTTATCCAAAACTCTTTACCGGCCACAGATGTTTCGCCACCTACTTCAATTGGCGTGTCTTTCGCGTAGGTCTTTATACTAGTAAGAGTGTTCACATCTACCAGTTTTGAATTATCAAAAGCGGTGTACATTTCCCGTGAAGTAAAGCTTTTGCGGTTCTTGAGCCACTCAGGAGTAGGATTATAGCCTCCAGCCCTCCACTTATCAGCTTCAGCTCTCATGCGGTTTAGGTCTAGCGTGCCGGGGCATTCGGTATTGGCCCAGTCTCGGTGGCCATAAATCTTTAGGGTCTTTCCGTAGCGTAGCTCTAGTTGCCATATAAGCCAGCCAGCTTTCTTATAGCCTTCTGCACCTAAAGTTGGTTGGCACTCTACGCTTATTGTGGTTGGGTTTCCATTACCAGAACACCACGCTACATCATCAGGATTTATACAGAGGGTTATTTTATTGTCTGAGAGAACATAGTTTACTGTCGGAGCGCCCCCTCGTGCAGCGTTACCATTTAAATAATTGACAATATTATCGTGATTGCTTGCACCGTTTCCATCGCCCCACCAGTGAATTGTTATGCCTTCTCGGCTATATTTACCATAGTAGTTTCGTGCTTCAGCCGGCGTAAAGTATCCATTCTTACTGGCCGGCTTAATTTCAATGTCGTACATTATTTTACTCCTTTGCTATTACTTTGAAGCTGTTTGTTTGGTTACTATAAGTTACGCTTCGCACTGGGTTCATCTTGTAAGTTACAGTGGTTCTAAAAACATAAGTTCCAGCCGGTAGTTCTTCGGGTATCTTTTGCCTTACAGTAGCTTTTCCACAACCGGTCTCTACTTTAGCCCTAGTGTCGGCGCTCTGAAAGATTATGCCATTTATGAACTCTCGTTTCACTTGAGGTTCTCGGTCCGTGTACTTGCAATAATCAAAAGTGTAGTAAATATAATCGCCCTGTTTTACTTCAGCCGGATATTCTACAAACTTACTCGTAAAAGCTACCGGCTTGTAAGGATAAAACAGCCAGTAAATTATAAGGCCCATTAAAAATGTTGTTAGGCCAATCGTTACCCAGCTGACGTACGCTAAAAGATGTAAGTTATGATAGTGCTTCATTTGCCACTCCTTAATACTAAAGCTAATAAGGCAGTAATCACTGCTACCAGTATAAGTCCAATCATTGCAAATACAATCTTCTCCACCAATTTAATTGCGTAGCGTTCATCACTTTCTTTGAGGATTTTATCCCGCAATTCCAGCTTCTCTAACTCGTGTTTATAGTCTTCTTTTACCATTTTTAAGTGCCTGTTAAAAATCCGCTCATATATGTAAAATGTTGCTGTTTGTCTAACGCGCCATTCCCTCCGTCTAAATATCCGAACAGTTCTATATAGTCGTCTTTCACGCAGTAAACAACGTCGCAGACGGTTTTGTCTGATAACGTTGTAGCTGACAAATAACTCTGCACGCCTCTTGCTACTTCTACCCCGTTCTTACAAATACTTACCAGCGAATATCCGGAGCTACCACCATGCTGTATTCTCATAGCGCCTGCAAATAGGTAATATCCGTCTACCGGTATAATATATCTATTGTTTGTAGTGTCAAAGTCGCTATTCGGGTCGTAGGTCGTAGCGTTCAGCTTTATTTTAACAAAAGTGATATTATTTATGGTTTGCGCTTGGTTCAGCCACGCTCTAAATCTATAAGGGTTGTGGTTGAGGCCAGCGTCTAGGTTCTGTGCGTAATTATTTACTTCCTCAAAGTTAGCGTTCACTTCGGTGCTTCGGATTACTGTGTTTGGAGTAAAGATTATCATTTGCTTATACCTGACATAAAAATATAATACTTAAATAAGCGGTTATGTTTTTGGCGCTACCAGAGTCTTGAAACGCCAAAAACCCTACGCTATCATTCTTCTTTAAACTTATTACGTCTGTTATATTCTTGTACTGTGAGTTTGGGCCACCGGCGTTCCCATGATATAAAATGTGTTCTTCGGCGTTTATAGTATAGGTTATTTTATGGTACTTGCCGTCGCCCGGTACATTATAATTAACACAGCCATTGACAATATATATTCCGTCTGCCGGTACTATATATTTGTAAGTCCCAGCGTTATATCCGTTGCTTGGGTCGTAAACGACTTTATCGTATTGTATTTGAGTGTTTGAGGCGTTGGGTATGGATTGTGCTGCATTTCTCTCTAGCCTCACTCGGTAGGCGTTCGTGTGCTTCACCTGGTTTATAGCGTCTTCAAAGTTGGCATTTACTTTCGCGCTTTCTATCAGAGTATTTGGTGTAAATATAAACATTTTATATCGCCTTCGCTCCTATCGCTAGCCACGAAAATACGTATCTATTTACGGCAGGAAGAGCTCCCGGGTCGTTACCGTCAATAGAAGTTCTTTTTACCATTACTTTAAAACTGACTTGGGTTACCTGGTCAATTGCTACGTCGTTTAAAGTCGGCGCGCCGTTTATATCGTTTACCGACGTGGGGTCTGAGCCGGCCTTATAACCGGCGGTCACCGCGTAAACTATCGGGTAGTCATCAAATGCTTGGGGGTAAGTTACGCTTTTTGTAAGCGCTCTATTTACTCCGTCGCCCTGCAGAAATCCCCAGCCTATTTGTATTAGTTGATTATTTACCGTGTTATCCGTGGTATTGTCTTTTCGGTCTATGCACTTTACTGAAATAGATTTTAGTTCTTCAAAGTTCAGGTTCACGTCTGCAGATTTTATAACTGTGTTCGGCGTAAAAATTATCATAATAACAAGTCTTTCTTTCTCGCTTCAGCTTCAGCTCGCTTGCCGGTATGAATTATTTTCGTAAAACTCTCAATTTTTACGGAGTTGTGGAAGTCTTTTTTCTGCTTCTTCTCGGCGGTCTTTAGGTTCTTATTGGCGTCAATTTCATATATCCAGTAATCTTTTATCCCTGCTAAAATGGCGTTACACATTTCCAAACTTACGCCTTTCTCTACGCAACTTTCGCAAATACCGAGGTCTAGCTCGTGGCCTTCAGGAGTTCTAC
>Ga0255347_1001465_pt1 | contig 37927 bp, 31 predicted proteins | sample wastewater_treat_2_FD_192479 | JGI IMG/M metagenome (GOLD analysis project Ga0255347, IMG submission 192479) | Wastewater microbial communities from Lulu Island WWTP, Vancouver, Canada - plant24 | ecosystem: Engineered > WWTP > Wastewater > Unclassified | place: Canada: Vancouver, British... | reverse complement strand
AAATGCTCGGTAATCCTGGCGCTATCGTGCTCTTCCATGCTGACATCCTCCTCTTGGCAAAATCCACCAAGGTAGCTTGTCACACTTGCAGCACAAAGTCCAGCCCTATTACGTGCGATTGCCCTGCGATTGCCCTGGTTTGTCCTTGACAACGGCCGCCGATTTCCGTACATGGAATTGAGACAGGAGATTCTTCATAGAGCTCGATTTTCTCTATCCTGAAAATTGAATCGCGGGCTTCTCTGCGCAATATCGTTCCACCATTTCTTCCTCATAGTGGTTGCAGTCATTACGGGGTCTTGGCAGCAAGTTTTGGCTTGGTGAGAGGGCTCAACGTCAGACAGCGAGCAGGCAGGCGGCAAATGGCTCGCCTGAGGCGGAATGGATCGAATATCTTTATAGACGGGAGGAACAACATGGCTCTCTTCATAAAATTCGATGGGGTCGACGGGGAATGCAACGACAAGGATCACAAAGGATGGGTTGATTTGCTGTCAATGGGTTGGGGAGCCCACAAAGCCGGGGGGGGCGCGACCGGTCAGACCCGTCGCCGGGGGGTGGCTACGGTTGAGGACATTATAGTCACCAAGGAGTTTGACAAGTCCACTCCCAAGCTCGCTGAAGCCGTCCTTTCCGGGAAGGTTTTTCCCAAGGTGGAAGTTCACAACACCGCTACCTATGGTGATGCCCGGGCAACCTTTCTCAAGTGGGAATTCAAGAACGCGATCGTCACCTCTTTCAACACCTCTGCCGCCGGTATGGGCGATGCCGTGCCGGTAGACAATTTCTCTATAAACTTCGAAGAAATGAAAATGACCTATGCGGAATATGATGCTACCGGGAAGAAGAAGGGCGAAGTGCCGATAGGCTGGAAGGTCGAAGAAGGCGAGAAAGCGTAAGCGGCGCTCGTTCCTGTCCGGAGCGCTGATGACACGTGCGGTCGCCGGTCAAGGGGCAGGCAGACAATAATTGAATAGGGAGCTTCAACCCTGCTGTGGAAAGTGCCTCGTTTGCCTTGGGCTGCCAACTGTTGGAAGTCGGTGAGGCGGGCGAGGCGCTTCCCCACCTGAAGCTGGCGGCGGAGGAGGCACCCGACAACCCGGTCATCCTCGAGCAGCTCGCAGTTGCCTATGGGGTCAACGAGCAACTGCTGCCCGCCCTGAAAGTCTACAATCGTCTCATCGAATTGGGCGCCGCCACCGCGGCGATCTTGCGGCGGGCGGGGGAGGTGCTTGGCAGGGTGGGTGAATATGCCCAGGCCGCGACCGCTCTTGAAAACAGCCTCCAGCAAGACCGTTCCAACTCCGAAACCCACCATCTCCTCGCGCAGATGTACTATCGGCTCGGTGATATTGACCGGGCCATCCATCACCTTGAATACGCCGCGTCGAATTCCACCGCGATTGCCCCGTGGATCAACCTGGCGACGGCCATCCCGGCAGCTCCCGAGGCCGATCTGGGCCGCATTTTCGAGATCCGCACCCAAGCCGCCGATAAGCTCAGGCAGCACTTGGGCCTGACCGGGACGGCTGCTACGTGCAGGATGCCGCACAGGCGTCACGCTTTGCCGCGCATCGGCTATCTTTCGGCTTTCTTCCACGCCGCCAACTATATGAAACCGGTATGGGGACTCATCAATCACCATGACCGCAGGGCGTTTCAACTCCACCTGTTCTCCGACAGCCCCAATGGCGAGCGCTGGCAGGGATACCGGCAACACCCTCAGGATCGGCTCCATGATACAGCCGGGCTGACCAACGACGAACTGGCTCTGCTGGTCGAAGATACCCAGGTTGACATCCTGGTCGATTTGAATGCCTTCAGCTGCCCGGACCGGCTGGCCCTCTTTCTGGGCCGCCCTGCCCCGGCCGTCGTCGCCTGGTTCAACATGTACGCCACCTCCGGTCTTCCCGGTTTCGACACCCTCGTGGGCGACGATGAAGTGCTCCGGCCCGGGGAAGAGCGATTCTTCTCGGAAAAAGTCCATCGCTTGCCGGTAAGCTGCCTGACCTTTCAGGTTGATCATCCGAGCCCGCCCGTCGCACCGCCTCCCTGCCTCGACAATGGCTGTCTCACTTTTGGCAGTCTGGTTTCCCAGTACAAGATCACCCCACCGGTCCTGGATGTCTGGGCAGCTATCTTGAAGCAGGCCGACGGGGCCCGCTTCTTGTTGGCGAATACCGCTTTGAAATCCCCTCACAATCGCCACTACGTAGCCGATCGTTTTGCCGAGCGGGGCGTCGATCCTGATCGCCTCATTCTGTGCGGACCGGCTGAGCACCTGACCTATCTCCGCTATTATGACCGCCTCGACGTGGCCCTCGACGCCTTCCCCTACAACGGGGGCACCACCACCATGGAGGCCATCTGGCAGGGGGTGCCGGTCTTGACGTGCGGCGGTGACCGCTGGGCCGCAAGGACCAGCGGGAGTATTCTGCGGGGGACCCACTTGCAGGAATTTGTCGTCAATGGGGTTGAGGAGATGATCGAACTGGCGGTGCGGATGGCCCGGAACCCGGACACTCCGGCACGGCTGGCCACGCTGCGGCGCCACATGAGGTCAGCGCTCGAGGCAAGCCCGGCGTGTGATGCCGTATCCCTGGCGCGGGCGATGGAGGAATTCTACCGGGGAATTCTCTAAGTTTCGGCCAACACCAGCACACCCCGTTCGAGCAGGGTTTGGACCACGGGCAGGACCAGCGGCAGGGTACCGTCCCAATCCGCATCCCACGAGGCGAACAGCTCCGCCAGCAGCTGGCGCAGGGTTCGTTCGCCTTCGCAGCCCGCCATGAGCTGCGCCACCTTAGGGTGAATCGTCATGGGATATTGAAGTCCGCCGGTCTTCTTCACGCGGCTGTGGTGCACCTCAAAGCCCTTTGACCCCATGGCATACTCCTGTTCCAGCAGCACCTGCGGGGCCGGTCGCAGCCGGTGATCGAGCAGGGCTTGCCTTCCCGCGGCGCTCCCGAAGCGGTCGCGGCACTCGAAGAACCACATGATTTCGTCGCCGCAGGACCCCACAATCTCACAGGGGGGATCGTCAATTTGAAGCCAGCCCGGGCCGCCGACAGAACGACGATGCGTCACCAACAAATAGCTGACGGCCTCGAGCCGGTGCTGCGCAAAATAATCCATCCAGGTTTCATAGCGTTGTGAGACCACCGCGGGTTCCTTGGATTCCGTGCTCAGAATCCAGTTCATGGCATAGTCCGAGGCGGTTTCCGTCCGTTGGACCAGGATCAGGGTATCGCCACCAAGGTCTTTGAACCATCCTTCCAGGTCGCTTTTCCAGGAACCACCCTCCTGGTGGGCAATGTTCGCAGTGAACTGAAGGAACCCGCCGCTCTCCAGATGATTCAAGGCGCTTCGAGCCAGGCGGCGGCAGAAGAGATCGCCGCGCTCCCCGCTGTCGCGATAGAGGAAGCGTTGCTTGGGACTGATCACAAAAGGGGGGTTGCACACAATCAGCTCGAATCGCTCTTCAGCCACCGGTTCGAACAAGTCTCCGATCAGAAAGCGGAGGCGATCAATCCCATTCAGCCGGGCGTTGAAGCGCGTGAAGGCCAGAGCCCGCGGGTTCATATCGGTTGCCGTCACTGTTTCAGCAAAGGACGCTGCCAGCAGCGCGAGGGCACCCGAGCCCGTCCCGAGGTCCAGCACGCGCTGACACGGCTGGCGAATCATGGCGTGGGCCAGTTGCAGCGTCAGCGGCCCGGGCGGGACCACAAAATCCGCTTCGGGAGCGGTCGAGCGGCGCCAAGGCAGGTCAACTGCCAGCAGCAGGCCATTCACCGGCCAGATCTGGACACGCGGGTCGACCTGACCATCCCTGGCGTGAGGAGCAAGCAGTCCCGCCTCCACCCAGGAGGCGAGCGGCATGGGCGCCAGCGCCGCCAGCACTGCCGAAACCGGTACCGGAACCCCCACGAAGAACAGGCGGAGCAGCGTATCGAGCGGAGAGAGCTCGCGCGTTTGGCGCATGATGCGCGGCACATCGCTGGGTGGCATGGCGAGAATGGCCCGGCGCTCAATCACCTCGCTGATGGCGCTCTCGGTGAAATTGGCTGCCTGCAGCACTTGTGCTGCGCGACGATAATCACGCTCATCTCTGAATCCCAACATGATCGGTCCCTTCCTCCGAGCAATCGCTTCCCTTCCTCAGGGGAGAACACGAAGTGACAATTGACTGGTGAAGAACAGTCGGAGTAAGATCAATCCATGAATCATGGCGCTAACTTCCACTCCGGAGGGATTCATGGCATACACCCAGGATGAAAAATCGATGGCCATCCACACGCCACTCGGCAAGGATGTCCTGCTGTTGGGCGGGCTGAGCGGGACCGAGGGCCTGTCTCGGTTGTTCAACTTTGACCTCACCCTGTTTTCCGAAAATAATAACATATCTTTCGAAAGCATTGTCGGTCAGAATGTGACGGTCTCGATGGTCCTTGCGGATGATTCCGAACGGTACCTCAACGGCATCGTCTCCTATTTTTCGCAAAAGGCGGGAGCCGGTGGGGACAATCCGGAACTGTCGACCTACCATGCCACCGTGGTGCCTCGGCTCTGGCTGTTGAGCCGGACCACGGATTCGCGGATTTTCCAGAACAAGTCAGTGCCCGACATTATCGAAAAAATCCTCACGGAGAAGGAAATTACCGACTTTCGCATGGATGTCGGCAGCCGCCCGCCGCGGGAGTATTGCGTCCAATACCGGGAAACCGATCTGGACTTCCTCGCCCGTCTCATGGAAGAAGAGGGCATCTATTACTTCTTCGAACATGACATGGGCAAGCACACCCTGGTGATGGTCGATTCCTCCGCCAAGCACAAGGCCTGTCCCCACCAGGAGACGGCCAGCATGCTCTTTGAAGAGGTGGAGTCGCGGGAACAGGACTACATCGCCAGTTTGGAAAAGCGGATGCAGGTGCAAGGGGGCAAGTACACGCTGAACGACTTCAATTTCAAGATGCCCACCACTGACCTGAAAGTCACGGTCCCCGCCAGCAAAAATATTGGGCCTACGGAGCGGGAGTTCTACGATTATCCGGGGAAATATGAGAATCAGGGCGACGGCGACCGGCTGACCCGGGTGCGGATGGAGGAGCAGGAAGCCAGGATTACGACCTTGCTTGGCTCGAGCTCATGTCGGGCCTTTGTGAGCGGCACCCATTTCCGCCTGGTTGGCTGTGACGTGGCAGGCATGAACAATAAGGAATATCTGCTGACGTCGCTCGGCCACGGCGCGTGGCAGGGGGGATACGGCACCGCCGAGTCTTCGGAAGAGGGCGGGGGCGCTTTCTCGTACACCAACAATTTCGCCTGCATTCCCCTGGACACCCAGTACCGGCCGCGGCGGACCACCCCCAAGCCGGTGGTCCACGGCGCCCAAACCGCCATGGTGGTGGGCCCTTCGGGGGAAGAGATCCATACGAACGAACACGGTCAGGTCAAGGTGCAGTTCCATTGGGACCGGGAAGGGCAGAAGAACGATGAGAGTTCCTGCTGGATCAGGGTGAGCCAGCTCTGGGCCGGTGCCAACTGGGGGGCGATGTTCCTCCCGCGGGTCGACCAGGAGGTGATCGTCGATTTCCTCGAGGGCGACCCCGACCGGCCGATCATTACCGGACGCGTCTATCACAACATCAACAAGCCCCCTTATCCGCTCCCCGACGAAAAGACCAAGAGCACCATCAAGTCGGAGTCCACCCCCGGCGGGGGCGGTTTCAACGAACTCCGTTTCGAGGACAAGAAGGGGGATGAGGAGGTATTTCTCCACGCCGAAAAGCATAACCTCATCGAAGTGAAGGGAGACGAAGACCACACCATCGGCGGCAACCACACCATCACCATCGACAAGGACGACAGCAAGACGGTAAAAGGGAAGCAGGAAGTCAAGATAACCGGGAATCAAGAGATCACCGTTACGGGTGCTGTGACCATCAACTGCCCTCAGCAGGGTGTCACTTTGAACGTCGGTGCCTCGGGTCTGACCGTGAGTACAACCGGGCCAATCTCAGTTTCTGCCCTGACGTCAATCGACCTGACGGCCACCATGATCAGTTTGCACGCTCCTATTGTAATGGCAGATGGTTTCGTCATGTGTACGAACCTAGTAGCCACTGGTGGTGTGGTCTCTCCACTTTATAACAATGGTCCTGGAAATCTTTTATGATGCCTGAATTCACTCATCCGCAGTCCTTTGATGCGCCAGTCCTTGCCACCCGGCTGAAAAGCTCCCAGGAAGCCGAGCGCCTGGCGACGCTGGCCGTAATGCTGATGGGGCAGGAAGCTCCGAACTGCCTGGAGGAAGTGGCGGCCTGTCTTGCTCACGACAACGAGGGGGAGCGCACGTTGGCCGTCGAGGTGTTGACGAGGATGGGCGTTGCCGCCGTGCCGGCCTTGATTACGGGGCTGGAGGAGAGCCAGCCCCCGGCGGTGCGCCTTGCGGCGGCTTCCGGTCTCGGCCGGATCGGCCCCGAGGCAGACCCGGCCGTTGACCGGCTTTGCGAATGTTTCACAAGCGACGATCCGATGCTCCGCTGGCATGCGAGCTTTGCCCTCGGGAAAATGGGGCAGGCCGCCGTGCCGACGCTTCGCTCGCTCCTGGATTCTTCCAATCCGCTGGTAGTGGCGGCGGCGGTCGATGCGCTGGAAGGGATTGGCGAGGAGGCTGGGGAGGCTGTCGAGGATCTGCAGCGCCTGTCGGCGAAGGCGCCATCGCCGTTGCTGCAGCTGGCCTGTACTTCGGCCCTGCTAAAGATTTCGGGCGACTCCTCCGCAGCCCTGCCGGTGATTGAGGCCATGCTCCAGGACGAGAACCAGGAGACCCGCAAGGCGTGCCTCGAACGCCTCGGTATGCAGACCGGGAGCGCGCGGGAATTCGTGCCTTTGATTCTGGGCTGTCTCGAAGATTCGGCCGGTGAGGTGCGGGCGGCGGCAACCCTGGCGCTGGCAAGGATCGAAGAGGAGCCTTCGCGGATCCTGGAGGCCTTGACGAAGCGGCTCGCCGATCCTGATGGGGAAGTGCGCGCCAACGCCGCCATGGGGCTGGCCCGCTATGGTCCCGCGGCAGCGTCGGCTCTGCCGGCCCTGCGTGCCCTGCAGCAGGCCCCTGAGCCTCGTCTTGTGGCCATTGCCAAGGGCGCCATCGAACGAATCGAGAAGTTGGAGCCACAGGGGACTCCGGGCACGACTACCCAATAGAATGGCCCTGTTACAGATCGTCAATTCACTGGTTCCCAAGTTTTAGCTTGGGAACCAGTGAATTGAGTGGAACCAGTCCTTAAGTAGATCCTCGCTCCGGTTCCCGGATATTATCCATGAATGCCTGGGGCCGTCTAGAACCAGTCTGCAACAGGCTGTTTTCCGCCCTATCGGCGAGCCAGAAAGCGCACCGCCTCCGTTACCTGCTCGGGTGGAATCCCCCAGTGCTCATCTGTCCACGCCGGGCTGGTCGTTTCTAAAGTCGGCGTCAGTGAATAGAGCGGAATCCGGCGGTCTCTTACCACGGTAAAGGCGAATTCGATCCGCAGCCAGGATTTTCCCGAGAGACCGAGGGATTGTCCTTTCAATTGACCGCGAACCCCCCACATGAGCTCTCGATCTTTGGAGGCAAGGTTTCTGATTGAGAGCAACATTTCTGTCATGCTCAGGCCATTGAGTCGCTGATAGGCAAGCCCCCAATCCTGGGCATCCACAGCCATTCGGAATCTTATGGCAGCCTCGCTGACTGAGGTCAAAGCAACCGGATAGTACAAGGTTGATCGGCTGTAAGTGCTTGAACCAAGCCTGACATGGTCATCAACAACGGCAGCATTCGTAAACATTCGTCGCAAGGCTGCTTTGCGCTCCGCCGTAAACTCGGGAAGCAGGGACTCCCTGGCGGCCGTTCGCCAATCACGCCGTCCAACCGCCTTGGTGAATCTCCATTCCCTTTTCAGGGCACCCCACCCAAGCGTAAGGATGCCAAGTTGGGCATCCAAGGGAAAGGTGTCGAAGTCTTTCATTTCGTCCCAGCCCTTCCACTCCGTGACCTTGCCCTCGGCAATACCCGCAAAACGCTGTCTCACCCAAGCCTCGGTGAGCCTCAGAGATGTCACGCTCTCAAAAGCCTGGCCGGCGCCGCGTATCAGATCCGTCCTGGCTTTGACCGCGTACCACGCCTCAGTGAAGTCCTCGCCCCCACTCCACGGCCAATTATGGCCCACATTGGGAGGTTCATCCGGACGCTTTTTTGCGTCGTATTCCATCAGGAAACCGACACCGGTGGACACCAGCGCTTTTGTGTCCATATACATCCAGGTGATTACCCCTTCAAAATGGGTAAGGACCACCCGCAGTCTTTCCATGACAACCGGATTTATAGCCATAATGCTACCTTTGGGCAGGTCTGGATTTCCTAAGTGATGTCGAAGTGAAATCCCTCATCCTTCAGCGAGACCTTCAGCCCTTTGATCTGCTCGCCCTGTGCCATCCTCGAAAGCAGCTCCTTGGACATCTCGGGAAGCAGGGTGTTGGTCAGGATGTGGTCCACATTGCGCGCGCCGCTGTCGACTTCGGTGCAGCGTTTGCCGATGGCTTCGATCAGCCCCTCCTCGTAGGTGAAGGCAATGTTGCGGTTCTCCCGCATCCGCTTGGCGATCCGGTCCAGCTTGAGCTTCACGATCAGACGCATGTTCTTGTCGGTGATGGGGTAGTAGGGCACCACCATGAGGCGCCCCAGAAAGGCCGGCTTGAACTGCTTCGTCAATTCCGGTCGGAGCATTTCCTTCAGCGCCGGCGCCGCGGGCATGGTCTCCTCGTCGGCGCAGACCTTCATGATGAGATCGGTGCCCAGATTGGACGTAAGAATAATGAGGGTGTTGCGGAAGTCGATCCGCCGCCCTTCGCCGTCCTCCAGCGTGCCCTTGTCGAAGACCTGGAAGAAGAGCTCCATCACATCCGGGTGGGCTTTTTCGACCTCATCGAGCAGCACCACGGAATAGGGCCGCTTGCGGACCGCCTCGGTCAGCACGCCGCCCTCCCCATAACCGACATAGCCGGGGGGCGATCCCTTGAGCCCGGAAACCGTATGCGCCTCCTGGTATTCCGACATGTTGATGGTGACCACATTCTCTTCGCCGCCGTAGAGCAGTTCCGAGAGCGCGAGGGCGGTTTCCGTCTTGCCGACCCCGCTCGGCCCGACCATAAGGAAAACCCCGGTCGGCTTGGACGGATCTTCGATGCCCGCATGGGCCGTCTGAATCCGCTGAGCGACCGCTTCCAAGGCATGGTCTTGGCCGATGATCCTTTTGGCGAGCAGGTCTTTCAGCTGGAGCACGGTGGTGATCTCATCGGCGAGCATGCGCCCCGTGGGGATGCCGGTCCAGCCGGAAATCACTTCGGATATGGTTTGGGCGTCCACGGCGATCTGGACCAGGGGAGAATCTCCCTGGATTTTGGCCAGTTCCTTTTCGAGGCCTTTCAGCTGTTCCTGCTTCTCCGCCAGGGCGCCATTGCCGGAAGGCTCCTTGGCGTGAAGCTCCTGGATCTCCTGCCGGACCTCGGTGATCTGGGCGGCAATTCCCATTTCCTGCTGCCACCTTCCGGTCAGTTCATCCAGACGGGCTTGGGTGGCTTCCTTCTCCGCCGCAAGGTTCTGGATGCGCTCGGCATGGTCGCGTCCCATGAGCTGTTCCCGTTCGAGGATCTTCGTTTCCCGGTCGATCTGGGCGATCCGCCGGGTGGCTTCCTCGACGGCCGGGGGACTGGTGTTGAGGCCGATGGCCACGCGGGCGCAGGCCGTGTCGAGGACGCTCACGGACTTATCGGGCAGCTGCCGGCCGGGGAGGTAGCGCCGCGAGAGGCGCACCGAATCGAGCAGGGCCTCGTCGGTGATCATCACTCTATGGTGCTTCTCGAGAAAGGGGGCGAGGGCGCGCATCATGACGAGGGCGTTGGGTTCGTCGGGTTCTTCAACTTTCACCACCTGGAAACGCCGGGCTAGCGCGGCGTCCTTTTCGAAATACTTCTTGTACTCGGCCCAGGTGGTCGCGGCGATGGTGCGCAGCTCGCCGCGGGCCAGGGCCGGTTTGAGCAGATTGGCGGCATCGCCCGACCCGGCGGCGCCGCCCGCGCCAATCAGCGTGTGCGCCTCGTCGATGAAGAGGATGATCGGAATGGGGGAAGCCTTCACTTCGTTGATGACGGATTTCAGGCGATTTTCGAATTCGCCTTTGATCCCCGCACCGGCTTGCAGCAGACCCAGATCAAGGGTGTGGATGGCAATGTTGCGCAGCGGCGGGGGGACGTCGCCTTCCACCACTCTCAGCGCGAAGCCTTCCACCACCGCCGTCTTGCCGACCCCGGCCTCGCCGGTCAGGATGGGATTGTTCTGCCGGCGCCGGATGAGGATATCCACCATCTGGCGGACCTCGAAATCGCGCCCGAGAACAGGATCGATTTCTCCCCTTCGGGCCTTTTCGGTGAGATTGATGGTGAACTGATCCAGGGCCTTGGTCCCCGTGGGTGCCGTGGCTGGGGCGGCCGCTTCCCCGGGTCCGGCGGCTCTCCCAACATCCTTGTCTTCCCGCGATCCGGCAACGATGTCGACGAGATGCTGGCTTAACGTTTCCACGGAAATCTTTCTGAAGGTTTCCGAGCCTGCGGTCAGCATCCGCGCCATTTCGTCGTTGCTCATGAGCCCCAAAAGGATGTGACCGGACCGGACACTGGGCGCCTGGTAATCGACGGAAGCCACCAGCCAGGCCTCCTGGATCATCTGGGGAATCCGCGGAGACAGCGCAGGGGTTCTGGCGTTGCCCGTCTTGAAGCCGTCCATGGCGCGGGTGAGATCGGCGGTCAGGCGTGCTTCGTTGATCTCGAAGTGCCGGAGTATCTTCTGCAAATCGGTGTTGGGCGCCTCCAGGAGCTTCAACAGGAAATGCTCCAGGTCCACCTCATAGTGCGTCTGCGAAAGACACAGACCAGCCGCCGATTCCAGTGCGCTCCGGCAGGTGCTGTTCAATTTCCCGATCAAGGACTTAAGGTTGGTCTTGGGCATGATGGAAGCTCCTCTCAATTGGTCTTAAGGAACGGTCCAAGAACAAGCGCACTCATTGCAGCTTCTCCTGCAAACCACGAACGGCACGAAGAGCGCGAACAAATGCCCCCGTGGTCAAATAAGACTCCTTGTTCTTGGACGATTCCTCGCAGTTTGGTGCTCAAACGCAACGCTTTTAAAGAACGTAATGTTCTACTGGTTCCCAAGCTGGACCTTGGGAACCAGCGAATCGACAAAACCAGCCGGGCTGGAGCTCGGAAACCGGCGGAAGTGGTGCGCCGCTGGTTCGTTGTCAGCTTCGGGGTCTTGAACGCTCGTCAGGTTCCTGAAAGATCACCCGGGGGTCCTCGCGGGGCACCACCTCGGGCGTCTTCACCCAGGTTGACCAGCCCAGGCGTGGGGACGTCGGCGTCATAGCCCCCAGCACGCAGGGCGGGACCTCCTCCCGCTGCAGAATGACCCCGATCTCGAATTCGTATTCAATGCCGACCATGTAGCGAACCAGGGAGAAGATCGGATCGAGCCGATCGCCGGAGGGCACGAGCCGGACGAACGCAGCATAGTGGACCGGCCCCAGGTTTACCCGGAACTTGGTTTGGCTTTCCCACGCCCGGCTGCCGCACATGGCGTCCATCCCCAGGCTGCCGTTGGCCTTGCCCAGCTGCGTCTGGTCCTCCGGGCTCACAGGAATCATCCGGTCGATGAACTGCTCGACCTGGACGGTGGTATCGGCAAAGTACTCCACGGTAGCCTCGATGGCGGCTGCGCTGGGAACGGGGCGTGAGAGAAGACCGCTGTAAAAGATCAGAGATTCCAGCGGCAGCCCGAGCCGTGGTGCCAGCCCTTCGGTGCCGAGGCCCATCAGACCCAGCAGGCAACGGGAAAGCCGATCCTTCGCTCCGGGCAGGTAGTTCTCCGGGAACCGATATTTTCTCCAGGCCAGGTAGAAGAGCGCAATGAGCCGGTGATGAAAGACATCGAAAAAAGCCGTCAGGCTCGCATCCTTCTCCCGTAGCCTCTCCATCGCCAGGTCATTGATCCAGGAGGGAAGAACTCCCGACGGTCCGATCAGCCCCATGAAAGGGATTTCCATGGTGACCGGCCCGTCCTCTTCTGCCGGCCGAAGATCCGATATGTCGCTCGGCGGAAAAACCGATCCAGGCTTTACGCGAAACCGTACTGCTTCTTCAGACGGAGCCAGGGTCCGCCCCAGGGGCTTCCGGTCGGGAAGGAGGGACTCGAGCAAATGGACGGCCTTGAAAAAGGAGAACCGATAGAACTCCTCAAAAAGGCGGTCCTTTATAGAAGTATGCGATTGCCGCTCCTGGGAGGCCACTTTTTCAACGCCTCTTTCTTTTGCAGGGTCCTGGCGACCATTTGGGAAAAGGAGTTGACCGACACGTACTGACCCAGAAACGTTTCCAGCACACAAGCAAAAAGATACAGGCCGGTGCCCACGTACTTGTCCTCGTCAAACTCGATGGTGACCTCAACGCCCCGACAGAATGACTGACCGATTCTCCTGGTGATGTGACCCGAACGGACGGAAGCGATCCCGTTGATTTGCTGCCTGGTGGCCGGAGAGTCATCAAAGTCGTAAAGCTTGAGGACTTCCCGCAAGGCATCTTCTCCCCCTCCCACCAGGGACAGGTAATTGAGGGAAAGATGTGAGATGAGTTGCCATTGGAGAGCTCCGCCAAGGGTCGGTCGACGGGTTGGGGTTGGTTTGATGAGGCTGTTCACCGAAGCCACCGGGGCGGCCATTTCGAGGTGAAAATCGCCCGCCGGGTCTCCAAATGGCAGGCGGGCGGGGATGTCCCGATTGGTGCACGTGGTGTAGACGGTCAAGGTTTCCACCCCGGGATCGTCGGGCCGGAGACCGGCATCGGTAAAGGAAAGAAAGACCTCTGTCCCGTCATCGTCCTTCCTGCCCGAGGGACGTCGCTGAAGGTGCCAGAAAACCGCCAGACCTGGTCGGTCTTCCTCGTCCAGATGATGCCGCAGGGAGTAGAAGGGTTCGAAGTCAACAACCTGCCCCGGCGATGAGGCGGTGGTGGAAGTGACCCGGTCGACGCTGAAGATCTCCGTCGCCGCCTGCCGCCTGAGGTCCGGGACCACCTGGTATTCGGTCTTGCGCTGTTCCACCCGGATGGGCTCGGCGATACGTCGGAAGAGATTGGCTGCCGGGGTGGCGTTGAGACAAAAGGTATCGCGGTTGATCACAAGGTTGGCTTTGGCGATGCGGTCCAGGTAGATGCAAATCTCGAGGGTGTCTCCGCCATTCCAGCTTCTGGTATGTTTAAAGCCGTGGAGGTCGAAAAAAAGAAACTTCTCGGGGAAGCAGAAAAACTCGAAGAGGAGCAGGTAACCCGGAAAGGACCTCCTGGGGTAAGGGATCATACCCTCTTCGGGAGCGAATCCCACCGGCTGGATCGCTCCCCGGGACAGGGGTAGAATCCTGGTTTCGCCATCCTGGCCAGTCGATTCGAGCTCAACGCGGCAGACGTTGTTGAAGAGGAGCTCATAGAGATGAAAAACATGCTGGTGGGGACCGTTAAGGAAGAATCGGAGCGACTGCCAGCCAAGTTGAGAAAAGCTCAAGTTGTTGAAGGTCTTGAGTTGGATGACGATGACCTGCTGCGCATGGTCCACGGGTCGTCTAATGTCCCGCAGCTCTGCCGAGATTACTTCGACGGGCCACAAGGTAACCGGATAGGCTGTGGCAAATTGACAGGGGTGGCCTGCGACCGGTTTCGAATAGAGGGCGGTGTGCTTGTCGAGGCGATGGCCTGCGGGGGCTATGGTCTTTTTGGCGGGTTCGAATCGCACCACGGTCATCGAGGGGATGGGGCTGACGTAGTGCGGGAAGACGATGTTCAGAAGTGACTCGGTAATCTCGGGGAAGTCATCGTCGATCTTCTTGTGGATGCGCCCACTGAGGAAGGCAAAGGCCTCGATGAGCCGTTCGGTATGAGGGTCCTCACACTTGTCGGGTTCAAGCAGGAGACGGCCCGCGATTTTTGGGTATTTCCTGGCGAACTCCGCGCCCAGTTGGCGGATGAATGTCAGTTCCCGTTCGTAGTAGTTTAGAACCTGATCGTCCATTCCCGTTTCATGTGGAAATCGTCACCTGGCTCCGGTTGATGTCGAACAAGGTGTCGAAGGTTACCGGTTCCCTGATCGGGTCGACCACCAGCAGGCCGATGATCCGAAACCGAAGGTTGCGTTCGTTGGGATGCGGCGCTTCAAACTGAACCGAAACGTTACGCAACCTCGGTTCGAAGCGCGAAAGGGTCTTTTCGATGTCCTGGCGCAGTTGCTGCTTCACCGATGGACTGCGCGGGTTCTGGGAGGTGAAATCCCCCAGGCCGTAGACCAGCAGGGAATTGTTGACCTCGGTCAAGGCAGCGGGCGGGACCAGGATGTGTCGCCTGGTGTTGAGCAGGTTCTCCAGGTCTCTCACCACGGCGGCCTTGATCTGCCGGAGATCGAAAGTCCGTTGCTGGACCGGTTCATGGGAAACCCCCGGTTCCAGGTCAATGAGCCGGTCCAGGATCGAAGTGCGAATGTTTTGCTGGTTTTGGTTCATCTCGCCGGGGTTTCCAGGTGACCTCTCTCATTTCGGGCATAAGTGCTCTTCGTTTGACACCACCTATATGGGTGGGTGTCCACCTTCCCCCTCACCATGCCCGCGAAGGCGGGCATCCAGGCTGTATTGCCGGATTCCCGCCAAAAGCATGCGGGAATGACGCGGGGCGACTATGGTCACTTCATGCTGCGCTGCGAGGCTGGCAGTCCGTTCCGGAGCGGTCGGCATAACCTCAGTCGCTGGTCCACGAAGTCACACGAAGGACTGAGAAGATTCATGAAAAGGCGACGTCGTGACCTGTCTGCTCCAGCCCTGCCGGTTCCCAAGCTGGAGCCCGGGAACCAGCGAAGGGCCTGGCTCGCACCAGTCTCTTACCACTCAGCACCAACCTACCCCTTCACCGGAGGCGGCAGGTTGGCTACCAGCCTGAGCGAGATGGTCAACTCGTCGAGCTGGTAATGAGGCTTGAGAAAGGCAACGGCGCGATAGGCTCCCGGTTTGCCGGGTATTTCACTGACATCGATGCGGGCTTCCCGCAGGGGATGACTGGCCTTGGCTGACTGGGAAGCGTCGTCATCCAGCAGCACGTAATTGGCAATCCAGCGGTTGAGAAAATCCTCGGCATTCTTGCGGGTCATGAAGCTCCCGATCTTGTCTCTCATGATCGATTTCAGATAATGGGCGAACCGCGAGACCGCCAGGATGTACTGAAGCTGAGAAGAAAGTCGGGCGTTGGCATTGGCGGAGTCGGTATCATACACCTTGGGCTTGTTCGCCGTCTGGGTGCTGAAAAAGGCAGCGTAATCCGTGCCTTTGCAGTGCACCAGCGGAACGAAGCCCAGGTCGGCGAACTCCTTTTCCCGTCGGTCGGTAATGGCGATCTCGGTGGGGCATTTGAGCGCCACATCGCCCTCATCGGTCCGAAAGGTATGGACCGGGAGTCCCTGCACCAGACCACCGCCCTCGACCCCGCGAATGGCGGCGCACCAGCTGTATTTCGCAAAGGCTTCGGTGAGGCGCGTGCCGAGCGCATAGGCGGCGTTGCCCCAGAGGTACTTGTTGTGCTCGGTGCCTTCCACATCCTCCTCAAAGTTGAAGGCTTCGACCGGGACATTGGCCTGGCCGTAGGGGAGCCGCATCAGGATGTGCGGCAAGGCCAGGGCCACGTAGCGCGAGTCTTCCGAGTCGCGGAAGGAACGGTATTTGGCGAAATCGGCGCCTTGGAAGATCTTGGCCAGGTCCCGCGGACCGCCGAGCTCGGTGAAGCCTTCCCAGTTGAACAGCTGGGGGGCCGCCGCGGAGATGAACGGAGCGTGGGCTGCTGCCGCCACCTGAGAGATCTTTTCCAGAAGGGTCACGTCCTGAGGATGGTTGCTGAATTCGTAATCGCCGATCAGAGCCCCGTAGGCGGCACCGCCAAAAGTCCCGAACTCTTCTTCATAAATCTTCTTGAAAAGGGTGGATTGATCGAACTCCGTGGCCCTTTCCATATCCTTGAGGAGGTCTTTCTTGGAGACGTTCATGACCCGGATCTTCAGACTTTCGCCCGTCTCGCTCTGATTCACGAGATAGTGGAGCCCTCGCCAGGAAGCCTCGAGCTTCTGGAATTCCGGGGCGTGCATGACCTCGTTCAGCTGCGCTGAAAGGAGCCGGTCGATCTGGGCGATGCGGGCGTTGATCATGGCTTCGGTGTCTTTGGAAACCACCATGGCGCCTTCCATGACCTGCTTGACAAATTCGCCCACGAGATCCCTGGCCCACGCCTTTTGGCTTTCATCACGCACCAGGCGGCCTTCTTCCAGGATCTGATCCAGAAGGCCCCGTTCTTCCTGGGTTTCCTCAGCCGGTGACGGCTGAGCTTGCACCTGCTGTTCGTTCTCTGCCATGGGGCCTCTCCTTTTATTACTTGTCGGGTTTGTCCTCAGATTGCGCCACACCGGCTTCCTTGCCAACCTGCTGCAGGGACTCGGTGCTGGCAATCACGCCCTGAAGCAGCTCGTCGAGCTTGTCGTTGCCGTCCAGCTTGTTCAGGAGGTCGGACAACTTCTGCCTGGCCTCCACCATCTTGCGCAGCGGTTCGACCTGGGCCGCCACGCGCTCGGGATGGAAATCGTCCATGGACTTGAAGCGGAGTTCGACGGCGAGCTTGGTATCATCATCGGTCAACTTGTTGTCGACGCGGTAGGCCAGCCTGGGTTTCATGCCCTCGAGCACCTTGTTGAAATTGTCGCGATCGATTTCGACAAACTTCCGGTCCTTCAGGCGGGGGAGCGGCTCATCGGGCTTGCCGGAAAGATCGCCGAGCACGCCGACCACAAACGGGATTTCTTTCATCTCAATGGCGTCTCCAATCTCCACGTCGTAGGTCAAGTGGACCCGTGGCGCCCTCACTCTGTCCAGTTTGTGCTGCAGACTTTCTGTCTTGGGCATAACCGTCTCCTTTCCTGAAAAACCTTAACCATTCGGGTTGACGCCGTGATCGAGAGCGGCTGTCTCCAAAATGAGCCGCAAGCTGACAGCCGGTGCCGGATCGGTGCAAACCATGCCTAAAGGCGGTAGCTTATCGCCTTCGTAATATCCGTCGTACAAAGCCGCTGGAACAGCTCGCGGGCCCTGCTGGTGTCCTCATCGCCGGGTTCTCCCCGGGTCAGGCACTGGTAGAGCGCATCCAAGACCTCGGCAATCCAGAGGGGAGATTCCCACCGGTCCAGGTGCAGCTCTTCGATCAGAGCATGCAGCTCTTCGGCAATGGGGCGGGCCAGGTCGGGCCGGTCGGCCTCGAGGCAGAGTCTGGCCATGAGCAGGCGATAGCGGTTCCTTTCCCTGACCGATGGGGCGCTGCAGGAGGCGCTCAGCAGTTTCTCGAGGGCCTCCTGGAGGCCGACGCTTTCGAGGGCCCCCAGGGCTTCCTCCCAACGGGCTGTTTCCAAGCGTCGGGAATCCGAAAATGGACCCGGCGTTCGCACCTCATCCATCGTCTCCGGTTGGGCCATTCCCCCGCCTCCCTCCGGTTCGGCGCCCGGAGCCGCCTCCTGATGCCGCTTGAAGAGCCTGGAGAGCACCCCTCGTTTGGGCTGCGCTTCGGGTTCCTGGGACGCCTGCGAGGGCTGCTCCGCAACCCCCTGAGGAACCGGTTCGCGCCCCCCCTTGGCCTTGCGCGTCCGGATCACAAAGCGTCCGGATTCTTCGATGGCTCCCAGCAGCCGGCTCAGGCTGGGCGCCTGGGAGCCGAATTTGTCATCCAACAGAGCGTCCAGCTGCTTGGCTTCCGCTTCAGCACGGGCCAAATCGGCAGCCAGGGATTCGTACCAGGCGAGGGAAGTCTGCGCGACGGCGGCGTCGAAGTCTTCGGCCGACGGTTTCCCTTCAGCAATCTTCTCCTCGCGTGCCGCCGCTTTGTTGTAGTCCGTGCTGCCGAAGCGATCCCGCGTGTCGGCCTCATACCCGACTTCGCGCGACTCCTGCCACTTTATGAAGGAATATCCATTTGTAACAGTTGGATCAGTGAGCGGAATCTGGGAAACATAGATGCCGAACTTGTCGTTCATGAATTCAAACGGAGCCGCTCGGAAATCCAGATCGCCCTCCTCGATTTCCGGATAAACCTTTTCCCAGTAGCCCTGCAGAAAGCCGTTGAGAATCTGCAGACCGGTTGTCAAACCCGCAAAGCCGTCCGTGTTGACCAGAGCTTCCGTGAGCCAAGCCGCGATCTGCAGGTCCTTGGTTCTGGTGCTCAAGGCTTCGGACGCAAGCTTGATGACGGTCCCCCAGTCGGAAGTCTTGATCTCGCGCTGCCAATCTCCCCGGTCGAGGAGATCGTCGGCGCGCCGAGCTTCCTTGATTTCATCGTAGACGGATGAATACCGAAGATCATCCCCCACCGGCCGGTCATCGCTCAAAGGCGCAAGTATGGTCTCAAGATCAATGACTGTCTTCATGACTCTCTACACAATAGCAAAGGTCTGAATCGCAACTTCCCGGATTTCCAGGATGGCCAATTCTTCTTCCCCGATCTGGAACACATGCTGCCCAACGCCGCGAGCGAAAGGGCCGCCACGGGAAGCCCAATCGGTCATTCGGCCCAGCTTGACGCGGTCGTCCTCGTGACGGAACGAATCGGGGTAAAGCACATTGAGATAACACCCGATACTGAGGCCGCCCTGGGTGGTCACATGAGCGGGAATCCAGAGCAGGTCGAAGAGGGTCTTGGGCTCCGAAATGATGAGTTCCCTGATCTCCTCCACCGGGATCCAGACATACCGGTCGTGGACGATCCCTTCCAGGAAATACGCAAGGGCGGTATCGGTGTCTTCAAAGCCCTCAAAGCTCTTGCCGTTGATGGTGCCGACAAGACTCGGCCGGGTCGCCGCAATCTGATCGAAGATCTCCGCCGCCCCGTCAACGGCACCGGCTGCAAGTTTTTCCAGAGCATCAAGATAGCGCTCAAGATAGGGTGGAGTCCGGGGTAGAAAGGATGGACGGCGGGCGCGTCGGGCAACCTCAAGCCGCTCCTTTTCAGCCTGGAGGAGGTTCCTATAAACCTGCACCCCGGTCTCGGATTTGGCGTCCTGCATAACAATGGCATCGAGGTGTCGTTCCGCCCGATCCCACTCGCCGCAAAACGATAGTACTTGAAACAGCAGCGTGCGCTTGCCGGGGTCAGCAGGGAAGGCCTTAACCTCCTCGGTCAGTTGTTTCCTGGCCTCAGCCAGTCTGCCGGCCGTGATGAGATCTCTTGCATCCATGCGAGGAGTTCCTTTTCCGTGTCGACCAGGACAGGATTCCTGCAACGCCTCTCACAGGCAATCCCCCTGGTCTATGGCGACTCAGTACTGCCAAGGACTACAACCACCGCCTACAGCGGCTTGGATGCCGATATTGATCAATATATTTAGAGCGATAGTAAAGCTCCCGAGAGAGAAGAGCGGCAAAGAGGACTTGATACCCATGGGAACGTCGGCGCGTGGAAGAGACGTCTTACCTCTTGCGCGAAAGCAAGCCTCAGGCTAATCTGGCGACAATAAGTGAATACCTCCCCTTCCCCTCCTTTGCGATAATACGTGCGATAAATTCTAACTTGAAAGCGAGCGATCCTGCAAGCTGAAATGTGCTCTTGGGGAGGGATTGAGCGCGTTTGTGGAGTTTTTTCGGGCCGCATTCGGTTTTGCGGCCCGAGGGAGAAGCTTCCGATTGACTATTGAGAGTATTGGTTGGCGGTTTAGCCTGCTTCAGGAGAGATAATCTTCCTTAACATAGCGGCCTTCCAGAAGAATAATTAGCTCTTCCAATTCTTCCTTTTCCTTCTTGGCCGCCAGGGAAGCAGGATCATTCTCGCGTTTCTTTCGCAGACAGTTCATGGCGCCCTCCATTTATTTCTGCGGCGACGTTGGCCGCTGAGTCAGCTATTATCACAAGTCTTCAATCAGTTATCAGCAATCTAAGAGTCAGTTCATTATTGTCAAGATTGGCGCAGAGTGACGGTCACGCTGGCCTTCCCAGAGCCGGTGGGGTGGGGAAAACGCCACTGCTTCGCCAATTCAACCACGCACCTTTCAGAAGCGCCAGAAGCCTTCCGGGCGCTAATGATCCTCAAGCCGCTTACTCGTCCATCGGGTTCGACGGTCCATGCCAGGGTGATTTCCGTAAGGGGCCCGGTCCGGGTGGCCTGACAGCATCTCCCAATGGCTTCCAGATGCTGTTCCACGATTTTCTTGACTTCCGCTTCGGAGAGCCCTCCGGATGTCTTTATCCTGATGATCTGCAGGCCTTGGGTGATCTTATCCCGAGATGCTCTTTCCTTTTCTGGTGAGGCCGCGGAGTTGTTCGCGGCAGTTGGGGACAGGGCCTCATAACGCGGCGGTGCCACGGTCTCCTGGGCTTTGGGTGATCCCGACCGGCCAGCAACAGGGGCTGCCATCATCGGCACCGCCCCCAGCGCTCCCACCGCAAGGTCCGAGACCCCCTCAGGGAGCGGCAGCGGCTGCCTCACCGCGGTCACGTCGCCACCCTTGCAGCGCACTTCGGAATCGATGGCTACGAACGAGGTGTAGGCTGAAAGCAGGTTATAGCGGAGCGCCAGGCTGGTGATATCGGCAACGCCCCGGTCGTCCCGGTGCGGCAGATGATAGTCCGTGAGCTGGGCAAGGCGGGAGCGTGCCCACAGGTAGCGCAGGGCGGAATTTGCCTCCGCCGGCTTCACCTCTGATACTTTGACTGTCTTTGAATAAGGCTCGGTGCCGGCAAGCCCGGTTACCCTGATCTCACCATGGGGCTGACCGCGCCATTTCCCGTAGACCAGAACCGGACGTTCGGCAAAAACATCGGGAACGGCGAGCGGTTCCACCTCATACGCTTCGAACCCGCCCCATTCCAGGCGAACGCCGGTCAGAAGGGGCGACTTGATGTGGGTGCGGAATTTCTCAGCGGCGGCTAGTGCCCCGTCAGGCTTGGTGATGACAGCGGGTTCCCCTCCGCCGGCGCGGGCCAGACCCTCGATGAGAAACCGGTTGACGCTCGAACCGATCCCAAAGCTGAAGAAATTCGCATTTCCCAGGTTTTTCCTGATGAGATCAAAGGCCTCGGTTTCCACCGTGACATAGCCGTCGGTCACCATCACCAGCGTGCGGGCACTTTTCTCCGTTCGGGGCAATTGCAGAGCTCGTTTGAGAGCAGGCAGCAGGTCGGTGCCCCCGCCACCCTGCTGGAGGACGAGCAGGTTTTGGGCCTGACGGACATTCTCCGGGGTGGCGGGCAGGGATTTCTCCGCCAGCAGTTGCGATCCTCCGGAAAAGAGCAACACATTGAAGGCATCGGTTGGTCGAAGACCACCCAGAAGATCACGCATCAGCTTCTTGCTGATTTCGAGGGGAAAGCCGTGCATGGATCCGGAAACGTCGACGATGAAAAGGTATTCGCGCGAGGGGATCTGGTGCGCATCGTAGCGCCTGGGCGGTTGCACCATGAGCAGGAAGAAGTTCTCCTCCTTGCCTTCGTAGAGCAGCAACCCCGATTCAAACTGATTGCCCGCCAGGCGATACTTGAGGATGAAGTCGCGGTTGCCGCCGAATTGTTCGGTTGCTGCCAGGGTGACCTTGGCCTGGGTGGGGCTGTCATAGCGGATGTCCACCTGATGGGAGGAACAGGCCATCTCCTGCACCGGCACCCCCGTGGTCAGAGCTAGTCCCAGATCAAAAGTGTAGGATGGCTTTTCTCCCTGGTGCAGGGTGGGGTTCCGAGACCATTTTTCGGAAGGCGGCGCCGAGGCTTCAAGCTGGCTGGAGTAGCGCGGCCCCACCACCGTTGGGTAGACGAATTCGTAAAGGCCCTCGCTGGGAGCGATCATTTCCGTATACTGCAGCTCGGTCTTGACTTCATCACCGGGAAGGATGTTGGCCACATTCATTTGGAACACATTGGGACGCTGCTGTTCGAGGAGCGAGGCGCTCCTGCCCTCCTGCTTTGCCTGCTCGTAAACCGCCCGCGCTTCCTCACGCTTGCGGATCTCGGCCACGATGGTGCGTTCGCCGATGGTCATCCTCATACCGTACACCGCGGCCCGGGTTGAGGCCGGAAACACGTAGACAGCCTCGATCGGTTTCTGCCCGGTGTTCTTGTAGACCTGAGTGACCTTCACATCGGCGATCACACCGGCGACCCTGACCGCTACCGAGGTTGCTTTGAGGGGGAATTGGTCGACGCTGGAGTCATCACTCTTCACCAAGAAATAGGGGGAGAGGGTGTTATCGTTCCCTTCCACCGCCTGGGCGCAGGCAACTCGCGCCGCGAGAAAGGCCAACACACCGCGATTCTCGCTGGAATAACCCGCAAGCGTCTGCCCGATCATCACCAGTACCGGCAGTCCAACTGCCGCAACCTTGCTCAACAACGCTCTTACCCGTCCCATAACCGGCCTCCTTATTGTGAGGATCATCCTTGCTTTCACTGCTTCAGACAAGCAGATCGGGAAAAAGTTCCCGCTCCACCAGCACAATCCTCGAACTGCCAGGCGTGATTTTGATGAAGATCATCGCGGTTTGGGGCGATCCGGCTCACCAGGGTGATTGATCTTCTCGGGAGCTGCTCTTATAATATGAAGCGTCTTTACGGCCCGATGGAGGCAAGAGGGTTTTCCTGATGCCCCTCCCTATTTCCGCTTAGAAGAGAGCACTCGATGTCTCACAACGACTACTACGGAACCCTGAAGGTTTCGCCGGAAGCGTCGACGGAAGAAATCAAAAAAGCCTACCGCAAGCTTGCGCTCGAGACTCACCCGGATCGAAACCCCAACGATCCGCGGGCGGAAGAGCGCTTTAAACGTATCAGCGAAGCCTACGGGGTGTTGATTGATCCTCACAAGCGCGCCCAATACGATCAATACCGACACCTTGGGCCACAGCAACCGTATGGTGCCAACACGCAGTCCGGATTTCGCTATTCTCAGGAAGAAATCCTGCGGGATTTCTATAAAAGCCGGTATGCCCAGGATATGTTCACTGAGCTGAACCGGGATTTTCAACGCATGGGCTTCCGGTTTGACGACACTTTCGTCAACCGCATGTTTTTTGGTGATAAAACCATCTTCTTCCAGGGTGTTATCTTCGGGCCGGGTGGCGTTCGGGTATTCAGTCGCGGCCCCGGAAATCGTGCCAGACCAACGTCTTTCGGCCAGACGGGGACCGGCCGCTCGCCACAGCAGCATGCTCCATCCCAACCCAAAGGCCTCCTCGAGCAGGGGGTGTCGCTACTTGCCAAAGCGGGAAAAAAGGCCGGTCAATACGTCCTGGATAAGCTCGGCGGCGCCCTTGGCCGCTCGTCAACAGCTCCCACGGTCCAGGGCGAAGGCCGCAAGACCCCCGGCATCACTTATCAGTTGCTGATCTCAGCGGTGGATGCTGCGAAAGGAGCCACCATTCAAGTTGACTTGCCCTACTTCGAGGGGGGAAAACGCATCTCGGTTCATATCCCGGCTGGCGTCAGGACCGGCACCAAGCTCCGGCTCAAACAAATGGGCCCCCCCCTCCCCAACCGCCCTTCGGCCCGCGGGGACCTCTACCTGCAGCTCCAGGTGACGTAGCCATTGGTGCAGCCGAACCATCTTTAGCTCCAGTGGCGCCTGCCAGACTCTCTCTGCCGGAGCGGCGAAGGCGCTGATGTTTTCTGAACCCATTTCAGGTGAGTGCACGCTGGAGATCATCGGAGATGCCCGATCCCTTGACCATAGCCCTTATCGTCCTGTGGTTCCTGATCGTGCTGATCAATGCACGGTCATTCTACGATACTCACATAAGGAGCCGCTTGGCTTCCTCGATCCCGATAATTGGCGGTCTTCCGGGCGTGGTGGGCTGCTATCAGATACCCAGCCTGCGCAAGTGGTGCTGGGTTCCCGTGTTGCTGGACTATGGGTCCATCACTTTTCTCCTCGCTCTTCCAAGAGTGGTGAGAGAATTGTGGCAGACCAGCCGCATCAATCTGGTGCATGAGTTTACCGGAAAAGACCACCTCAAAGAAGTGAAGATCAGACTGTATAAGGCCGGTGTCTTCACCCTCAAGCACCAATTCGCCCGCCCCAAACGCAGCGCGGGCCTGCTGGCAGCCTCCCGCAGCGGCAGCTGGTCAGCAACGGATGGAACGATAGTCCTTACCGAGGGGGAGGATTCCCTAACCCTCCAAGCGCTGGGTGAGACCTGGAAGGTCAACCGCTCGACCTCTCATTACCGCAACGACAGCGAGTTGGCGATAGCGCACCTCGAGTTTCAAGAGACGCGGTAGCCCGCGCACCTTGCAGGGTTTGGGAAAGCTCCCCTTATCACCCGAACTCCCTCATTGATCAGAGAAGCCGAAAAAGGAGAATGCGGCCACTGCCGGTCGCGTCTCCATGGAGGTCTGTTGGAGGCATGGAGCGGGAACAGATGCTCGAAGTCCGCAGGATCACATCATCCGGGGCAACCCTGAAGAGAAGAGGTTCATCGGGGAGCCCGGGCTCATGCCGCAGGAGGCAGCCGACTCACCGGAGGGACTCTCACAATAACACACCGTCCAGAGGCTGTTGTTTAAAATAGGGTTGAGAACAGCTCCAACAATGGCTAAGCTAGAGTGCTGGCAGTTGGTCCGCCGACATGAATGAGGTTACTCCCTGGAGCGAAATGATGCCACAACGAATCCTGGTCATTGACGATGAAGAGTCGGTACGGTTTGTCGTTCAGGAAATCCTTGCTTTTGCCGGCTATGAGGTCACCACGGCTCCCAACGGGAAAGTGGGGTTACAGCTTTTTCGCAAGGACCCGACCGACCTGATCATCACGGATATCTTCATGCCCGAGATGGAGGGACTGGAAACGATCCGGGAACTCCGCCGGGAATTCCCACGGCTCAAAATCATTGCCATGTCGGGTGGAGGCGAAAGCGGAATGCTTTCTTTTCTTACCTATGCGAAGCGCTTCGGTGCCCTCCGAACGCTGCGAAAACCTTTCTCTCGGCAGGAACTGCTTATAACCGTCCAGGAGTTGCTTGCCGCAGATGAACCACCCACTGCCTGAGTCAGACCGGCTCAATCCCCAATCAATCATCGGTTCTGATGCCAAACCCGAAAAGGGCTACCGAAGGAGTGTAGATGGAATTGCTGCAGGCAATCGTTCTGGGCACAATCCAGGGTCTTGGGGAGTTTCTTCCGATCTCGTCGTCGGGTCATCTCATTCTGGTCCCCTGGTTTTTTGGCTGGACCGACCAGGGTCTGGCCATCGACGTGGCCCTTCATTTTGGAACGCTGATTGCTGTTCTCCTATATTTTGGCAAAGACTGGGTGGCCATTCTCATGACGGCCTTCCGGCGAAATGTCGCTGGGCCGTTCGGCATGCCCTATCCTTCCAACTTTTTGTGGCTCCTGGTGGTTGCCACCATCCCGGGAGCCGTGGCCGGCTATGTCCTGGAGGACTACGCCGAGACGGTTTTTCGGAACCCGCTGCTCGTCGCCACGACCCTGAGCATTGTCGGCTACCTCCTGTTCTGGTCCGACAAACACCTTCACGCCCGCAAAAAGCTGCAGGAAATATCCTGGGCCGATACCCTTGTCATCGGCATGGCTCAAGCATTGGCGATCATTCCGGGGGTATCCCGGTCCGGTTCCACCATCACGGCCGCCCTGCTCCTTGGAATTGATCGGGTGAGTGCTGCCCGCTTCTCTTTTCTCCTCTCGACTCCCATTATTTTCGGGGCCACGGTAATGAAACTCAGAAGCCTTTTTGCGGCCGGAGCGGGCGTGCCGGAACTCACGGCCATCCTCACTGCGGCGCTGACCGGCTATCTGGCCATCGCTTCCCTGATCAAGTTCGTGGCTACCGTCAGCTACAAAGTCTTTTTCTGGTACCGGCTCGGGCTCGCCTTCGTTATCGTGACGGTCTGTTATCTTCGCTAGCTGATAACCATTCCTAGCTGCAGCCCTCCGAAAGCTACCCGGCAGGCATCCCAGGTGCGGCAGGCAAAGGCGCGCAAGGCGGTGCCTCCACTCACCCTGCGCCTTGGTCGCATGAGGACCGCTGATTGAGGTAGTGCGGTCTTTAGCGGCGGGTACCGCGACCGCCCCGACCAATAGCTTTCAGCTCCATTCCCTCAAAGGTGAGCGTATAATGGAAGTCTCGGGGACCCAGATTGTAGGTCCACTGCTCATCCTCCCGATAGCGCTCTTCTGCGGTCGATCCGCTTTTCGCCTTACCTTTCCTGGCACTTGCGCCGCGCCTGATCTTTTCACGGAGCGCAGGCTCGCCGCAGCGCGAGAGAACCTCAACCTTGGTGTCGCCGATTTGCACCAGGTTCGACCCACACCGCAGCGATTCAACTGCTTCAAGAGCCAGGCCGTCTCCTGCGGAGCCAGCCGGCAGCAAGAGCAGCATCAAGATGAGACGGGATGTCTTAGGCATGATCAGGACCTCAATGAGAGAACATTGCCAAACTCGGGTTGCACGGATCCTGCTTGACCGGCTAACACAAGGCCGGTGTCCGCTGAAGTTGTGCCAAGGTCTTGCTGGATTTGTTTATACCGCACGAAGCTGAACTTCAGCAATTATTTTGAGAGCAACCAAGCGATGGCTGGTAACCTTGATTGCCAGCCAATGACAATTCCGCTATGTTATCCGAACCCTGATGGGAATGGAGGAGGGGAACCGGCACAATCGTCTCTACCCGACAAGAAGGAAGCGCAGGTGATGACCAAAGAGCAGCAGGAACGATCTGAACGGGCTCACAAGCTCTATTGCGACGTCTGCGAAGAAAGCGGGCTACAGGTTTCCTCTTGGCAGAATTTTGATGCCTGGAAGGAGTACGTGGACGGGAAGGTCAGCGAAACCGTCCTGAACGAAAAAGCCCAGGCAGAAATCACTGAATTTGCAAGGAGTTTTGGAAAATACCTGGTCATCGAGAAGGAGGACCCAACTCCTTCCGATGATGACGAGAAAAAGGCACGCGCCAAACGTGCCAACCGAATCTATCGGAAGCTGTGTGAGGCAGCGGGCCTGACCCTCTGTTTCTTGAACAGCTTTGCCACCTGGAGCGATTTTGTGGAGGGCCGGATCACGGAAGCGGAGTTTCTGGAGCAGGCCAGATCGGAAGTCGATAAGATGGTGCAGGCTTCCCGGTAGTTTCTTTCGCCTCAGCCCCGGACCCAAATGACGGCCACGTCACCGGGAAGTGGTCAGGACCGGTTCCCCCGTACCCACCGCAGCGGGCCTGGGGGAACCCATCGGATCGTTATGCCTTGCCCTTGATTTCCAGCGCGACCTTTCTGGCAAGTTCGGCACACCGCTTGAGGTCGTCATGAGTGGGGGCGAACTTTATCCGGATGCCGCCATCCACGATCTTTACTTTCATCTCCTCGAGGGCCTCGGTCATCACCCTTACCGCTTCTCCGCTCCATCCGTAGGAGCCAAACGCAAAGCCGAGCTTGTCCGCCGGCCGCAATCCCTTCATGTAGCAGAGCATATCCGCCATTGTTGGCAGGATACCGTTGTTCAGGGTGGAGGAACCCAGGATGATGGCTTTGGAGTCCAGGATTTCCGTTATGACGTCACTGCGGTGGCTGATTTTCAGGTTGAGCACCTTGACGTCCACGCCCTCCTGGGCGAGGCCGTCGGCAATGGCAAAGGCCATCTGTTCCGTAGCCTGCCACATGGTATCATAGACGATTACCGCCTTGTCGGCGGCTTTCTGCCTGCTCCAGGTGTCGTAGGCCTCGATGATTCGGTCCGGGTGACTGCGCCAGATGAGCCCATGATCCGGTGCGATCATGTCAAGTTCGAGCCCCATCTTCTGCACATTGGCGAGCAGTTTCTGCACGAGCGGTGAATACAGGAGGAGAATGTTCGCATAATACTTGGCCGCATGATAGAGCAACTCACCCATGTTCACTTCATCATCGAAACGCTGACTGGTCGCCCAGTGTTGCCCGAAGGCATCACTCGAAATGAGCAGACGGTCCTCCTTGAGGTACGATAACATGCTGTCGGGCCAGTGGAGCATCCGGGTTTCGATGAACTGGACCGTCCTGGCTCCGAGGCTGATCGTATCACCCGTTCCCACAACCTGGAACGGCCAGTCTTCCCGGTGAAAGTGGTCGATCAGGGTTTTCTTTCCCATGGCCGAACAGATGAGCTTCTCAGGTTGAATCAGATCAATGATCTCGGGCGCCGCTCCGGAGTGATCCATCTCCATATGATTCATTACCAGGTAATCGATTTTCCGGGGGTCCACAAGCCGCGACAGGTTGCAGATCAGATCCTTGACAAAAGGCTTCTTCACCGTATCAAATAATGTGATCTTGTCATCCACCACCAGGTAGGCATTGTAGGTCGACCCCTTCAGCGTGGAATAACCGTGGAAATCCCGGATATTCCAGTCCACCACGCCAACATTGTAGATCCCTTTCTTCAACTCCACCGGCTGCATCGTCTCTCCTCGTGGGCACACTCGACCAATTTCTACCAATTCTCGGCAAGGATTTCATAATGGGCCTGAGGATGAGCGCAGGCGGGACATTCGGGTGGAGCATCTTTGCCTTTATGGAGGTAGCCGCAATTCAGACACCGCCACACCACTTCCGTGCGCCGCTTGAAGACCCGATCATTCTCGATGTTGGCGGCAAGGTCCAGATAGCGTTTCTCATGCTGCTTCTCAGCCACCGCGATGGCCTCAAAAATGGCGGCTAGCTCATCGAACCCTTCGCTCCGTGCCACGCGGGCAAAGTCGGGATACATGGTGGTCCATTCGTGGTTCTCACCAGCCGCCGCGTCCTTGAGATTCTGCAGCGTACCGGCAATGATACCGGCGGGAAAACTGGCCTTGACCTCGACCTCGCCTCCTTCCAGCAGCTTGAACAAGCGCTTGGCGTGTTCCTTCTCCTGGTTGGCCGTTTCCTCAAAAATCAATGCCATTTGCACAAAACCGTCCTTGCGGGCCTGGCTCGCAAAGTAATTATACCGATTTCTCGCCTGGGATTCGCCGGCGAAAGCCGTCAGCAGGTTTTTTTCAGTCTGGGTACCATTCAAACTCTTCATGCAAATCCTCCTGAATTCAAATCGTTAGGGAACACATCCGTGAGTGCTCCATGTCGTTGTGCTAAAGCTTTTTAGATAGCCACTGAATTCAGTCTGTCAAGACAACTCCCCGCCAAGTCTTGCGGTTCCCTCCGGAAGAGTCTCCCATCCCACCCGGGATGATCCAGGCGGAATCGACCGTTGACTTTCCCGTGGCAGTGGGAAACACTATGGTGGCCACTTCGAAACAGGGGCGACATCTCCTTCTTAATCCGGAATGATACCGCATGATTTCCAGGAAACCTCTTTTTGCATGGGTTTTTGAGCGCCAGCGAGGATTGCAGGTGCTCCTGATCCTGCTGATCCTGGCAGCGATCCTGCTCCGGGTCTTCCCGTTAGAAATGCAGAAGCGGATCGTCAATACGGCCATCGGATTGAGGAATCTGAACGCCCTGTTTCTGTATTGCGGGCTCTATCTGGCAGCCGTGGTCCTGGCGGGACTCTTCAAGTACCTCATCAATCTCCTGCAAGGCTACCTTGGACAGAGAATACTTCTTCGAATGCGCACGCAACTCTATGACCACATCCTCAGCCTGCCTCTTCCGTTCTTCCGCCGAACTCCCCCTGGCATGGTCATCGCCTCGCTCACTTCGGAACTCAGCGCCATCGGGGAGTTCATGGGAGGCGCCATCGCCGTCCCCATCATCAATGTGCTGACACTGCTCGCCTTCGCCGCTTACATGGCGTACCTCAACCCACTGCTCGCGCTCCTCAGCTTCTCCATCTATCCGATTGAAATCGTTATTATTCCCCTCCTCCAGAAACGCTTCAACCGCTTGAACCGCGACCGCATCGAGGTCACCCGGACCATGAGCAACGTCATTGGCGAGGCCATTTCCGGGATGCACGAGGTCCAGGGGAACGCCGGGTATCAGCTTGAAAACCAGAAGCTGGGAGGCTCTGCTTCCCGCTTGTTCGAGATCCGTCTGAAAATGAACAATTTCAAGTTTCTGATCAAGTTCACCAACAATTTCTTTCAAAGCCTGGGACCCTTTATTCTCTTCATTGTCGGCGGCTACCTCACCATCCAAGGCCGGTTCGACCTCGGTGCGCTGGTGGCGTTCCTATCAGCCTATGAAAAGCTGTACGACCCCTGGAAGGAATTGATGGATTATTACCAGGGTTATCAGGACAGCAAGGTACGCTATCGGCAGATCATGGATGCGTTTGATGTGGCACCCGAATTCCAGCGATTGCCCGAAGAAGATCGTGAGCCTTATCTGCTTGATGGCAGGATTGACGTGGAAGCGCTGTCCTTCATGGCCGACGGGCAGATCCGGATCCTCGATCAAATCTCCCTGGCCCTCCAGGCCGGCCAGCAGCTGGCTCTGGTTGGCCTTTCCGGAAGCGGCAAGAGTACCCTGGCCATGGTTGTCGGCCAACTGTACCATTACCGCTCCGGACACGTTTTGATAGGCGGCCGGGAGCTTCGCGACCTCACCCGCGTCGATGTCAGCCACAACATGGGCTTTGTCGCTCAGTATCCCTTCATTTTTGACGGGACCATCCTCGATAATCTGCTCTACGCCTGCCGGGCTCTCAGCTCGAAGGGGAGCGGCAAGCAACGACCGCTTCCCACTCGCGAAGAAATTTTCCAGGTGTTGGACAGGATTGCCTTTGCCGACGATATTCTCGAGATCGGGCTCAACACCCTTCTCACTCCCGAACGCCATCCCCGCTTTGCCGGGCAGCTCATTGGGGTCAGAGACTCCTTCTTCCAGCGATGGGAGCGGGAACTGGGTGGACTGGTTGATTTTTTTGATGCAAGCCGGTTCCAACACCACACCAGTATTGCTGAGAACATCATCTTCGGGCATCCCAATCGAAAGCTTTACGAGTCGCAAGAACTCACCCACAACGAGCTTTTCCGCAGGTTTCTCCATCAGGCCAACCTCCAGACCCCTCTGCTGGCCCTCGGAAAAGACTTGGCCGTGAGCACCGTAGATCTGCTGAAAGGGTTGGAGGCCGACGCATTCTTCTTCAAGACCAGTCCCATTTCGGCGGATGAGTTCGACTTTTACCGGGAGTTGGTGGATCGCCTGAGTCACGGTGCCAGAGAGCGCCTGCCGAGGGAACTGGAAGACGCTCTGTTGGGGCTCGCCCTGCGATTCACCCCGGCAGTGCACAAAATGGCATCCCTCTCGACCGGATTGGAGGAGCAACTCCTGCAGGCACGACAGGATTTCATGGCATTAATCACCAGGGAGGACCCGGACGCAATCACTTTTTACCGCCCCGGTGAATATCTGTATGCCCACAGTGTCCTGGAAAATGTTATCTTTGGGCATCTCAGGACCGACCAGGCGGAGGTGAATGAGCGGCTGCGGCGGGTGGTCGTCGACCTCCTGGAAGAAGTCGGGCTCATCGACGATGTTCGGGAAATAGGGCTGGAGTTTCAAGTCGGCAGTAAAGGGGATCGGCTGTCGGGCGGTCAGAAGCAGAAGATCGGGATCGCGCGGGCGCTGCTTAAGAATCCCCACATTCTCATTTTGGATGAAGCGACGGCAAGCCTGGATAATGCTTCGCAAGCCCGGATCCAGCACCTGCTCAATGTCGAGCTAAAGGGAAAGCATACGCTGGTGGCGGTGGTCCATCGCCTGGAGATGGTCCGCGAATACGATCTGATTGCGGTCATGAAAGCCGGCAGGATCGTGGAACTCGGCAGATATGAGGAACTGATGGCACGAAAGGGTCTCTTCTATGAACTCGCCCATGGATCGGGAGAGAGCTTCTGATTCGGATCCCGGTGGGAAAAGCCGCTGCGAGCTGGAGATCAACCTGGAGATTCTGCGGAAGGTCTCCATCTTTTCCGCCATTCCCATTGATCGGCTGAAGCTCTATGCCTATCTGAGCAAACGGCTGAAGTATCGCGCGGGTGAGTTTGTCTTCCGCCACGGAGAAAGCGGCAACCTCGGGTACATTATCATCTGTGGCATGGCTCAGGTCATCCGGGAAATTCAAACCCATTCCATCTTCCTGCATGAATTCAAAGAAGGCGATTTTTTCGGAGGCTTTGCCCTCTTTGCTGATGCCCCACGCCTTTTTTCCGTGAGGGCGGTAACCGATCTGGAATGCCTGACAATTGATCGTGAGACTTTCCAGAAGCTGATCGTGCAATCTCCCGAAGTCGGTGTAAGAATGCTTGAAATTCTGGTCAGGCGGGTCATCCAGATGGAAGAGAAGCTGTTGCAGGACCAATCCGTCGCCTGCCTGGTGCGATAGCGCCTGAACAAGGGAAAGCGATGGTGCCACCATCGTGAACCGGCCCTTTCAAGGAACAGGCGAAGACTATGAATGAGTTGCTCATGCGGCTGCAGCGCGAGGCTGAACGGATTGCCTCAAAGCACCCGCCTCCGGAATTCTACATCCGTTTCAAGGCGCCTCAAGCCCTGGCCCGCAAGCTCTTTTTCACGAGTCCGGTGCTGGTGCGGCTGCGACGAATGGTCGAACCCTGTCTGCAGGAGGATCTGGGCCACGGGCTCTATCACAGTACCAGGGTGAGCCTCGATACCGCCACCCTGATCGCGGTGGAACTTGAAGCTGACCAGATCCAGCCCATCAAACGGGAGCGATTGATGCAGCTGGGACTGATTGGCGGCCTGCTGCACGACATTTGTCGCAATGAAGAACAGCACGCTGCGGCCGGAGCGCTGAAAGCCGCCAGGATTCTCCGCCGCTTTCCCCTGGGGGCGAGAGAAGTGCAGGGCATCTGCCGCGCCATCAGCAACCATGAAGCGTTCACCGCGCCCCTCCCCTGCGATCCGCCCTGGTGGCAGCTCATCAGCGATTGCCTCTACGACGCCGACAAGTTTCGCTGGGGCCCGGACACCTTCACTCATACCCTCTGGTACATGGTTGATCACCAGGGGATCACCCCGCAGGAACTCATCGAGAGATTCCCCTGGGGAATGACCGGCATTATCAATATTGCGGAGACCTTTCGCACGTCCACCGGGCGCCAGTACGGGCCGGACATCATCGAAACCGGGATTGCCATCGGTAAGGAGATCTTCCGCTACCTCCTGCAGCACTACAGGGATAATACCCATGGACCATGACACTTCCAATGACACCATCACCGCCATCGCCGGCCTGACGGTCGGGCATGCCTCCCTTCCCGAGACCCCCAGTGGGTGTACCGTGATCCTCCCCAAGGGCGGCGCGCTGGCCGGGGTTGACGTCCGTGGCGGCGCTCCCGGCACCTACGGCACCGATGCACTCAATCCCGTCTGCCTGGTGGATCGCATCCACGGCCTGTTCTTTGCGGGGGGGAGTGCCTTTGGCTTGAGCGTAGCCGAAGGCTTGAAGCGATTCCTCGTGGAACAGCAGGTGGGCTTTGACACCGGTTGCGGTCTTGTGCCCATCGTCGCCGGGGCGATCATCTTCGACCTGGGCATCAACTGTTCACACCAATACCCGGACGCTGCCCTCGGCTATGAAGCCTGCCTGAAAGCCTCCCCGGAACCGGTAGCCGAAGGCTCCGTGGGGGCCGGCCGGGGTGCTACCATTGGGAAACTCTACGGATTGAATCGGGCCATGAAAGCTGGATTGGGAAGCGCCTTCATACGGGCTCACAGTGGTTTGGAGGTGGGCGCGCTGATCGTTGTCAACGCCCTCGGGGATATCGTCGACCCCGCCCGCGGCCAGCTCCTTGCAGGATGTCGCAAAAGCACGGTGAGCCGGGAGTTGATCGATTCGGAACGGGAACTGCATAAGCTGACGACCCTGGTCGGCTTCCAGGATGGTCAGCATACGGTGGTCGGAACAGTCGCCACCAATGCCAGGCTGAATAAGACTCAGCTCACCAAAGTTGCACAGATGGCTCATGACGGCCTGGCAAGGACTATCTACCCGGCCCATACCCTCTACGATGGTGACACCCTGTTTGCCTTGAGCTGCGGCGATCTGGAAACGGTCGAAGTGACCGTAGTCGGAGCCCTCGCAGCCCAGGTGACAGCGCAGGCGGTGCTGAGGGCCGTCCGCAAGGCTCACGCCCTGGGCAGCCACCTGCCAGCCTGCGAAGATACCTTCAGCGGACGCGGCAACCCATGACCCCTGGGATTAACCACCAGGAAAACCGGCAACACCGTAACCCGTAACTCGCAACTTCTCAGACAGGAACAGCCGTGAAGAAGACCACTCTTTTCCGACATCTGGTTGACGCTCCGGAGATTCTCATCATGCCCGGTGCCCACGACGCGCTCAGCGCCAGGATTATCGCTCACGCGGGTTTCAAAGCCCTGGCAGTAGGCGGCTACGCGGTCAGCGCCGTCCATCTCGCCAAACCCGACGTCGGGCTGCTGACCCTGACCGAGATGGTGGACCACGTGGCGCGAGTGGTGGACGCCGCCGATATCCCCGTCCTCGCCGATGGCGACACCGGCCATGGCAATGTCACCAACGTGATCCGCACGGTGAGGGCCATCGAGCGCACCGGGGCCGCAGCGATGTTTCTGGAAGACCAGCTGTTTCCCAAGCGGTGTGGCCATATGGAAGGCAAAGCGGTGATCCCGACGGCTGAGATGATTGCCAAGCTCAAAGCAGCCGCCGATGCGCGCACGGACGAGGACTTCGTGATCATGGCCCGCACCGACGCACTCGCGCCCCACGGGCTGGATGAGGCCATTGACCGCGCCAACCGCTACTGTGAGGCGGGAGCGGATATGATCTTTGTGGAAGCCCCGCGATCCATTGCTGAAATGCGGCGGATCACCAGTGAGATTGAAGCACCGACCATGGCCAACAACGTCGAGGGCGGAAAGACACCCTTCCTGCCAGCCCGAGACCTGCAGGCACTGGGCTATCGGCTGGTGGCCTTTCCCACTTCGGCCATTTACGCGGCATCGGCGGCCCTTGCCGGGGTAATGCAGGTGATGGCTGCAAGCGGCAGCACCGAAGGTTTCCGCGACCGCATGATGACGTTCGAAGAATTCAACCGGTTCATCGGTCTGCCCTTGATTCGAGACCTCGAACGGCAATATTATGACCCCCGGCTGCCCACTTCACCCCTGCAGGAAAACCGCCATGGAGGATAAAGACCGGATCATCGCCCAACTCACGAACGAGGTGGGGGCTCTGCGTTCTCGGGTGGCGGAGTTGGAAGCGACTGAGGCGGAACGTCAGCGGGTGGAACGGGAACTGCTGGAAGTCCTGAACGTTCAGGAAACCCAGACGGCCAGCCTCGAACAGGCCAACCAGAAGCTCGAGCAGGAAATCAGGGAGCGCAGCAACGTCGAAGAGGCGTTGCAGGAAGCTCACCAGAAGCTGCTCGATATAGTTGACTTCCTGCCCGATGCCACCTTTGTGATCGATGCCCAACGCCGGGTCATCGCCTGGAACCGGGCCATTGTGGCAATGACCGGGGTCGCCAAAACCGAGATCCTCGGACAAGGTGACTTTGCCTATGCTCTCCCGTTTTATGGCGAGCGGCGGCCAATCCTGATCGATCAGGTGTTCGACCGCAGCATCGATATCAACGCCAATTACGACTTCGTCAAAAAGCAGGGCAATACCCACTTCGCCGAGACCTACGTCCCCATGCTCTACGGCGGCAAAGGCGCTTACCTCTGGGTCACGGCTTCCTCCCTCTATGATCGCAAGGGAAATCGGATCGGCGCCATTGAATCGATCCGCGATATCTCCGAGCATAAAGCGATGGAAGCAGCGCTGCGAAGCAATGCCGAAAGCATCAAACACTTCGCCTACTGCGTCTCCCACGATTTGAAAAGTCCCATTACCGGCATCAACGGCTTAACCCACCTGCTTCATCGACAGTACCGGGAACGGCTCGATGCCAAGGGCAAGAAGTATTGTGATCAGATCATCAAGGCCTCGGAACAAGCCCTGAAACTCATCGAAGAGGTCAATGTCTACATCAAGACCCGCGAGATGCCGCTGGATTTCGAGCTGATCACCCCGAAGGACATTCTCCGAATCGTTAAGGATGAATTTGAAGCGCTGCTCAGCGTTCGGCAGATCACCTTTCGCGAGCCGGAAACCATTCCCGACATTGTGGCAGACCGGCTTTCCATTCTCCGGGTCTTCCGCAATCTGGTGGACAACGCCCTCAAATACGGAGGCGAAGAGCTCTCCGAAATCAGGATCGATTACCAGGATTCAGATGATTTCCACATTTTCCTGGTAATGGATGACGGGGTGGGTCTGAAATCCCAGGACGAAGCCAGGCTGTTCAGTGCGTTCCAGCGTGAAAGGACCTCCCGGGGAATCGAAGGTACCGGGCTTGGCCTGGCCATTGTACGGGAAATTGTCGAAAAGCATCAGGGTAAGGTTCATGTAGAATCAGAACCCGGCAAAGGCGCCACCTTCATTATCTATATTTCCAAGAAGTTATAGCAAAATTATAGCAACCTGTCGGATCAGTGGGGTAAGAAACCGCTCACCCGCTCTCCTTGCGAATCCTGCAGGGAAGATTTTTCAGGTTGGGTGTTCCGCATTCCTTGCCCAGTCTTGCCATGGAGGTGAGCATATTGAAATTCGACTTGCGCCATTCGTATTGCGCCGGTGCTGAGTTTCAATTCCACCTTCCCCGTCGGTGTGCGGAACCCCTTCGTTTCGTAGAGCCGGAACTGATCCGGCCCCTTTAGATTGCCCCTCGCAACGAATTCCGCATAGCTCAGATTCGCCGGTTTCAACTTACATTCCGCACCCGAGATAGCCGGATAGGGGGCATTTTTCGCGTCCCCTCGCGCTCCGCTCATCCGGCCCTCGGTTGCTCGGTGAAGAGGGTTCGTTTGAGGCCGAGGGCTTTCAGCCAGTGAAGCTGGACCGGATTCAAGGGGCGGTTGAGTCTCCGTTGAGAGCCGATCCTTATGACCGTGATGTTCCTGAACTTGCTGGTGACCATCAGAGTCGTCGGACGGGTCGTCGGTTTGTTGTCCCAACCGATCAAGGGGTGACCAGTTTCTTCGACATGTCTTCTGAGGGATCGTTCGATGAGTCTCCAGATCAGAAGGGAGATGAGCAGGATAAGACCCAGCGCCTCGAGGCGTTTCTCATTTTTGAGGAAGATTGCATTCACGACGGCTGGGTCCTTGAGGAAAGCGAAGTTCTGCTCCACCCCGTGCTGCTCTTTGTAGAGTGAGAGGATCTCTCTGGTATCGGCAGCACCTTCGCCTTCCTTGGCGACATTGGTGAGCAGCACAAAGCATCCGGCTTCCATTTTCATCTGTTCCAACGCTGATGCGTTTTGCTCCACATGGGCCTTGACCCGATAACGGGTCTGGGTGACTTGCCTGGGCTGGTCCTTCTTGGGACGCCCCCGGGCGTACGTGTAGACGGGTTCTATATCGGAGAAGAGGTCGTGGTAACGGCATTGCTGGGAGGCCCAAGCTTTTCCCGCTGCCCTGGCATCGGCTTCGCATGCATACTCCGAGATGCACTGCTCCTGAAAGCTCTTTTCAAGGGACGCCCGTTCTTTGGTCAGTTCCCGTTCGATCTTCTTGTGCCTTCTTTTGTCATGGGCGCTTGAGTGGACAACCACGACGCGATAAGGCTTGTCGTAGAGCGTGACCGCCCCTTCCGCGGCACGGTAAAGAGCAGCGGGTCGATTGGCCGTGGGTTTGGTTCGAGAGAGCTGACCAAGCTCTTCCCACTGATTGGCCTGGACCGCTTCCGAGATAGCCCGCCCACACTCGGCATAGCTGGCCGGCAGGCGTGTGATGAAGGGTTGCCCCGCGCTCAATTCCTGGAGGTTTT
>Ga0255347_1001462_pt1 | contig 38015 bp, 36 predicted proteins | sample wastewater_treat_2_FD_192479 | JGI IMG/M metagenome (GOLD analysis project Ga0255347, IMG submission 192479) | Wastewater microbial communities from Lulu Island WWTP, Vancouver, Canada - plant24 | ecosystem: Engineered > WWTP > Wastewater > Unclassified | place: Canada: Vancouver, British... | reverse complement strand
GCTTGCTTTCCGCTCTGCGTCCTGCCCTGCCCAACGCCACTGGCGCACCACAAGCAGTTTTAGAAGAATTGTCGGGGCAAATAAATGTGACTCAACAGGGCTTTATTCATTCCATGGATGAAGATTTCAACACTGCCGGTGCGCTCAGTCAGATTTTTGACCTGGTCAGGGCAATCAATCAGGCGCGCTCAGAACAAGCAACCGATGAAGAATTGGCACCTGCACAAAATCTTTTTAAAGAGCTAACCAATGTGCTTGGGCTGGAATTAAAAAGTCCTGAACTTTCCAGCACGGGCTCAGATGCATTTGTGGACCTCCTGATTGCACTTCGGAAGGAATTGCGTGAACAAAAACTCTACGCTTTATCCGACCATGTACGTGACGAGCTGGCAAAGCTTGGAGTGATCATTGAAGATACCCCTCAGGGAACAGCCTGGCGCTGGGAGTAAGTTTTGAGTGAATGGATCACTAACCGCAACCCGATCTACGAGGTGTTGCGGTCTAAACGGCGACAAATCTATCGACTGCTGGTAGCAGAAAACATCCAGATCAGTGGTCGTATCGCTGAAATCACCCGGCTTGCACATAATCAACATATTCTTATTGAACAGGTCAAACGATCAGATTTAGATGGCATCGATGGTCATCATCAAGGAGCCGCCCTGAGTGTGGGTGGATATCCTTATTCCGATTTGGATTCCATCATTCGCATGGCTGAATCGCAGGCTGAACCTTTATTTGTTTTATTACTGGACCAGGTTCAAGACCCCCAAAATCTGGGAACCTTGCTGCGATCGGCAGAGGCTTTTGGCGTACATGGTGTGATTCTGCCATCAGCGCGTGCAGCTGCGGTAACTCCCGCCGTTGTCAACGCCTCATCTGGGGCGACAGAACTGCTTCAAATCGCCCAGCACAATCTGGCTCAGTCTATGGATCGCATAAAAGCAGCAGGTGGGTGGTTAATTGGTCTGGTAGACAGTTCCGAAGCTCTTTTACCAGAGAAAATCAACCTGAGTGGGGGGATCGGCTTGGTTGTCGGCAACGAAGCCAGTGGAATGCGCCATTTGGTGAAAGAAAAATGCGACCTGCTCATGCGGCTACCAATGCAAGGCCAAATCGACTCGCTCAACGCTGCGGTGGCGGGCTCCATCGCCCTCTATCTTGCACGCCAAGCACGATCTTGATGCTCGTTCTCGAAGCACGATAAAACAAAGTTAAAGCGTTAATTATTTTTATCACCTAACCATCTTTACGGATACAGAAAATACCCCGGGTGATTGAACATTTTCTCCTTATTGTTCATACCCCAGGGTTTTTATATATTCAATTTGTTTTCAAAAAAAATCATTTATTCGGACGGATTACCGTTTCACCGCCCATCAGGGGGTGCAAAACCTCTGGAATTAGAATCGATCCATCCGCCTGCTGATAATTTTCCAAAACTGCGATCAAAGTTCGCGGCATTCCCAATCCCGAACCATTCAGCGTGTGAACAAATTGCGCCGATTTTCCCTCGGTTGGACGGTAGCGAATACCGGATCGCCGCGCCTGAAAAGCGCCCACATTTGAAATTGAAGAAATTTCTAACCACTCCCCGCACCCCGGGGCCCAAACTTCAAGATCATAGGTTTTGTGCGAACCAAACCCCAAATCACCGGTGGATTGCATCATCACCCTGTAAGGCAAACCCAATAAAGCCACCGTTTCTTCAGCATCACTGACCATGCGATCAAGTTCAGCTTTCGTATTTTCTGGTAGACAGTAGGTATAAAGTTCCACCTTATCAAATTGATGGCCACGTTTTATGCCACGTACATCTCGACCTGCACTGATTTTTTCCCTTCGAAAACAAGGGGTGTAAGCGGTATACCTCAGTGGCAATTGTTCTTCCTCCAAAATCTCACCCATATGCAGGCCGGTCAGTGGTACCTCTGCTGTTGGCACCATCCATAAATCATCCTCGTGGTCTCTATACAGATTATCGGCAAATTTTGGAAGTTGCCCTGCTCCGTAAAGGATATCTCCTCTCACCATAAAAGGAGGATATTTTTCTTGATATCCCTGGCGAATATGCAAATCAACCATCCAAAAGATCAACGCCCTCTGCAAACGTGCACCAAGTCCACTTAATATATAAAAGCGGGAACCAGCCAATTTAACGCCGCGTTCAAAATCAATAATGCCTAATTCGGTTCCTAAATCCCAATGTGGTTTGGGTTCAAAGTCAAACTCAGGTAGTTCACCCACAGTGCGAACGACAATATTATCACTGTCATCCACGCCCACGGGGACTTCAGGGTCAGGGATATTGGGTAATTCTGAAACCAGAGCATGAAGATCAGTTTCAATTGCTTTCAGTTCGGTGCCAAACGCATCGATTTTTTCGCCTAATTGACGCATGGCATCAATTTTTGTCTCACGCTCTTCCTGGTTTTTTATTTTTGGAATAGCTTTAGAAACAAGGTTGCGTTCAGCACGCATCTCCTCAACATCCTGAATTAATTGACGGCGTTTTTCATCCAGCAAGAGGATTTTGTCTACCGGAGATGGATCCATGTGCCGTTTTTCAAGCGCCTCACGTACTCGGTCTGGTTCCTCCCGAATTAATTTCATATCTAACATTAGATCATCTCCTCCGGTTGTTTTTAATCTTCTCTGATTTTACCTTATTTTTCCAATCCGATACCGACAGTAAATTTTACAAGGGTTCAGGTGGTTTTTTAACAAAATATGGCATCTCAATCAAAAGTTTAGGAATTTCTGCCAAAACAATCCCAGACAACTATTGAAATTGCATTATAATAGGCAAATGGAATTTAGTGATTTGCAGTTTTACAAACATTCACTGAAAGCAAAAATTGTTTTCACCGCTGATTGCAAAATCACAATAAGATTCCTAAAAACCATTTATTAATCACAGTCAAAGAGAAAGGAATGCCATGTCATCCACCCAGAAAAATTCATTAACAAAAACATCAGCAGTTATCGGTTTTATCCTTCTAACGCTTATCGTCACGGTGCTGCTGGTCAATGCCGTCATTCAATCCTATAAAATTCACATTGCTGCAAGTATTGCTGTAATTATTATTGCCATTGGCACCTATTTTACAATTTTCACCGAAGGAAAAACGATCCTAAAGACACAATTTGAATCCGTTAGTTTCTCAACAAAACTGTTTGAGTTTCTCGCTGTTTTTATTGGCAGTGTATTAAGTTTTTATCTTAATAACAACCTTGGATTAGGTTTGGTGGTCGGGTCTGCCCTGGTCGGTCTTCTGGCTGCGGTGGTTGCTCCCAAATACGCTGTGCCTGTTTACTGCGGTTCTTTCTGTGGCATGTCTTCGGCTGCTTTGTTTCCCGAATTCTATGGCATCATCCTGGCAAGCGCCATTGCTGGCCTTATTTACGTTATCTGCCGGGATGTTTTTGGTGGATTTGGCGGGAAACTAGGTGCGATGAGCTTTATGGGCGCAATCGCTGCTGCTTTAATCCTGAGCAAAGAATTTGCAAGTCCAGCAATCCCCCCTTTAAACACCAGTCTCTGGCTGATCCTGGCCGCGTTTATTGCTGCACCGCTCACCTTCTACCTAAATATTAACCTGGGCAAAGGACCCGTCATCGCATCTTCTGTAGTTGGTTTGTTAGGTGGGTTGATTTTACCGAAGCTGGTTCCTGACATCGGGACTCAACTCGGCGTAATTGTGATTTGTTCCAGTTTCGTGGGTATGTCCAATCAGAAGCGCAGCCCCAAATTTTGGTATGCTCTGGTTGGTGGTTTGTTTACCGGCTTTCTATTCGTCCTCAGTTCACCCCTGCTGGGTGGGGGTGGTGGAAAACTGGGTACCACAGCCTTTACATCCATCATGTCCGTTGGCGGGTTAGCCAATCTTTTTAAAAAGTCTAAAAAATAATTGGTAATCTAACAATTAACGAAATTAAACCAAATAAATCGAAGCAATCACCACCCATTCCCGCTTTACCTGAATAGAATGGGTGGTGATCCGTTCAATCACAAAACGTCTTTTCCTTTAGGCAGTAGCGAACTTCCCATGCGGTTTCTACAAGAATTCCCTTTTTAGTTTTTCAAGCTATAATAACCCCACCATGCTAAAAAACAAGCCCTGGTTGCTCTTCATTTTCCTGTGTCTAACCCTAGCCCTTTTGCTCCCATCGAATTCGGTTTATGCGCAGGCGGGTTCAGCTTCAGATTTAATCAATATGGTCAACCAGTTGCGGCAAAGTCGGGGGTTAGAGCCCTATGTCGTTGATGGTTTTTTGATGGGGTTTGCCCAGACCCATAGCGATTATATGGCTTCAATTGGACGTTGGACGCATACACGCCCTGATGGCACCACCTCCTTTGATTATGGAATAAAGGAAAACGTGGCAATGGGCTCTAACATGTCCGTGCATTATTGTGTGTATACCACCTGGTCGGATTGGACCCATATGCAAACCATGATTGGCTACACTTCAGGTCGGGTTGGAGCAGGCGTAACAGTTGCAAACGGGGTTGTCTATTACACCCTCAACGTCCTTCCAGAACAAACCGAAGCAAGGCAGCCAACCACCCCGGCCAATGTTAACCCGGCGCAAACAGCAGACCCTGGCACTACAAGCCTGTTGGTTTCCGCTTCACAAATTATTACCGCAACTCCAGGCCCCGATGGCAGCGTTATTCATATTGTGAGCTATGGTGAGACGTTATGGGTCATTTCTGAGGCATATGATGTCCCAATTGATCAAATACTGACCAATTCTGGATTAAGTCTGGGTACAACCCAGGTTATTGAAGGACAGGAACTGGTGATCATTCCTCCTGCTGACCCAACTGCCACACCCACAATTACCAATACCCCTACACCGGTAACTCCTACCCCAACGCTTCCACGGCCAACCATGACCCCCCATCCAACACGCACTCCCATGCCAACCCCCACGCCCACCAAACCACTTTCTGCACTGCACAAAGCTTTTAGCGATGGGAAAAACTTTGGTTTAGGGCTGATCTTAGCCAGTGGTTTAGGTTTGATCGTGGTCATATACCTTGGTTTCATCAAAAAACAATAACTTCCATTTTTTGCTTGACAGAACCAAAATTTCTATGCTAAACTTTTTTGGCATTAATGACAATTGCAGATTCGGCCTAACTGCCAGGATTTTTTGAAAGGAAGGCATGCGCGTGTGTAAAGCTTATTTTAAAAATCATGTGCCACGGATTGGCTCAGGGAATCTCGTTGGACATGATCACTTTTCGCGGAGTGCGCCTATTATTAAATAGCCTACCTGAATCGTATCTGGCCACGGGCAAACTCCAATTCCCGTGGTTTTTTTATTTTCATTCCCAAGATGAATAACCAAATTAGAAAGTAAGGTAAAAGCCGTGGGAGAACCCTCAGCCTGTTGGATTATTCGGTTGAAAATTGGAAGATACTGCGATGATCACAAAAAGAATGGTATTTCGAAATACTTGTAGGAATAATGAAAGCCTCAACAAAAATCAACCGTTTGCGTCTCTTTTCTCTGGCAGATGCACAAGAATTAACCAACCTCATCAATGCGAACTCCCAAATTCTACACGACTGTGATAAAGTTGAACTTGAAATAAAGCAGGCATGAAGATTACCAGACAATACAGCACCCATAAGTTTGAACTGCGCCAGGGTGGGCGCCTGGGAAACAGGTGAACAAAATATTTTAATAAAGAATCAAAACCTTTGCAATTTTCAGGAATACATACCCTATGCAATCAATCGGAAATACTGATCGAACAAAAACGAAACAACGCATGCTTTCAAACACGCTGATCATTTTCATGGTGGCAATGGTACTGGCTAACATAGCATCCGAAATGTATATGACCATGCTGCCGCTTTTTATGCGTTTTCTTGGTGCGGATGTGGCTCAAATCGGCGTGTTTTTTACCGTTTCTCAAATTATTCCCCTGATCTTGCAAGTTCTGGGGGGCTGGATTTCAGATACTTTCGGACGTTTGCGCAGTGTGGCTTTGGGCAGTCTTATCGGCCTAGGTGCCTTTATCAGCCCGATTTTTATTCCAACCTGGCAATGGCTTTATCTCACGGAGAGTTTAAATGCAATGACGCGCTCACTGATCGGCCCTAGTTTTGGCGCCTTCATTGCTGAAGAAACCCGTGAAGAATATCGCAGCAGGGTTTACGGCATCACCGACACGATTTACACGGTTGTGACGGTGATCGGGCCGCCGATAGCGGGATGGCTTGCAGACACCTATGGGTTTCGGTACATGTTGGCTGTTGCAGCGACTATTTATGTCTGCGCAACCATCATCCGGGTTATTCTGGCTAAGATCACTGCAAACAAGCGCTCAGAGGTCAAGCAAGAAAGACTATCATTAAAATCTTTAAAGTTTAATTTTAAAACGATTTATGGGCTGGCCATTGCAGGTGGGGTACTCACATGGCTATTATTGACGGACGGCGTCCGAGATATCGCTTTTTCCCTCTCTTTCCGTTTGATGCCTGTCTATCTGGAAGATATCGCCGGACTCAGTTTGCAGCAAATCGGCTGGTTGACTTCTTTTTTTGGCATCGCCATGATGGTGACCACCATTCCCGCAGGCTGGTTTGCTGATAAATTCAGCGAAAGAGCCGCCATCGCTTTGGGCTTTATACTGGAATTTGTTGCGTTGGTGCTGGGCATTAACGTGGATACCTTCATCGGTTTTTCTATCGCCTGGATAATTTTCGGGGTCGGCGTTGGGATGCTCTCCCCCGCTTATCAATCGCTTCTCAGCAAGGTGCTGCCAGAAAAATTGCTTGGCACGGGTTTCGGATTAATCCATGCCAGTTTAGGAATATTCTCATTACCTGCGCCGGCCATTGGATCGTTTTTGTGGAAATCTATCAGTCCAAAGGCGCCCTTTTATATTACGGCTGTTCTCGCGCTGATCACCGTGATCCCAGCCTGGTTGAAATTTAAATTAAATACACATGATCTGGAACGTGTAGCACAGGCAAATGGAAACCATGAAAATTGATCTTTTAAAAATTTGGGTTGAAAGGTTAAGGTAAAAAATGAAAACACAAGATATAGACCTGGAATCTCCACCAAAAATTGAAGGACTTAGGTTTCGGAAGTTTAAAGGAGAAACTGATTTTCCAGCCATGTTGACGATCATCGAAGATGCCGCTTTGGAAGATCAGGAAGATCTCATCTTTACCCTGGCTGACCTTGAGCATGATTATGAACATCTAATTAACTGTGACCCTTATCAGGACATGATCTTTGCGGAAATCCATAATGCGCCCGTTGCTTATTCCAGGGTAGAGTGGCAACAAAAAGAAAATCCACTTCAGCGAGTATACAGGCACTTTGTCAATATCCTCCCAAAATGGAGAATGCAAGGTATCGAAATTGCTCTAATCAATTGGTCTGAATCACGCCTGAAAGAAATTGCTATAGAGCACCCTGTAGAGATCCCAAAGTTCTATCTGATCACCTGTAATGAAAAAAAAACCTGGTTTATTGAAATCATCACGGCAATGGATTATGCACCTGAACGATATATTATCGAAATGTTCCGCTCGCTTGAAGATATCCCCATCGCTCACTTGCCCCAGGGAGTTGAGGTCCGCCCCGTAATTAAAGAACATGAACGCAAAATTTGGGAGGCTTCATGTGAAGCCTTTCGCGATCACTGGTCCTTTGCCATTCAGGGGGATGAGCAATTCCAGGAATATGCATCATCAAAATACTTCCAACCAGAGTTGTGGCAGGTTGCCTGGAATGACGATGAGATTGTTGGCAGTGTGTTGAATTATTTAGACCACGATTATAACGCCAAGAACAACCGTCTGTGTGGAAGGACGGAGGATATTTCCACGCAAAGGAAATGGCGGAAACAAGGAATCGCCACAGCGCTGATCATTCGTTCCATGCAGATGTTCAAAGCCCTGGGAATGAAAGAGGTTGCGCTTAGCGTCGATACGGATAGCCCGACCGGTGCCCAAAAGCTCTACCAAAACCTGGGTTACAAGAAAGAGAAAACCTTTATCGAATATCGGAAACCATTGCAACCGTCACTGAAAACCGAAAAAAAAGATGCCTGAAGTGATATTAACGACGATATCTCTTTTTCTATGTTGGGTTCATGGTAGAATAAATCCCGCTTTTCACACCAATCACAGATGTTTTCAATGCACACAAAATTAAATCAGAACATCAAACTCTTCTTATTGTCGACACTGCTTTATGGGTTCTCTTTCAGTGTGTGGGAGTTATTCTTCAATCTTTATTTTCTCTCTCTGGGCTATAGCAGCGATCTCCTTGGGTTTATACTTTCTGCTACCTTTTTGCTGCACTGCTCATCGGTCTACCGCTCGGCCTCTTGTCCGATCGCATTGGTCGACGGACCAGTATGTTAATAGGTCTGAGTATTGGCTTTTCTGGTATGTTCATGCAAATCAGGTTGCCCAATCCGATTTTAATTTTTATCTTCGGTTTGATACAAGGCGCTGGATTTATGCTTTACCGAGTTTCACAGCCACCTTTTATCATGGCTTTCAGCAAAAAAGAAAATCAAGCGCTCATCTTTGGATTGAATTTTGGGCTGATAACCGTTGCCACCACTATTGGTAACCTGGTTGCCGGGCAAATGCCTGGGATACTAGAGCGTTGGCAAGGAATTCCTCGCGATACTTCCATTTCTTATCAATGGGTAATCACCGCAGGGATTTTTTTGGCTGCAACCAGCCTTATTCCTGTGTTCCTCATAAAAGAAAACAAATCTAACCCGAATTCAGTCCAGCCCAGATTGCCATTGACTGTCATCATCCGCAATCTAACCGCTCGACCCGTTGTACGCCAATTGGCAATCATCAACTTGATACAGGGGTTTGGAGCCGCTTTACTCATTCCATACCTGAATGTGTTTTTACGAGGGAAATTCAATATCGGTGACGATCTTTTAGGTCTGGTGTTTAGCCTTTCATCGCTGGTAGTCTTCTTGGGTTCGCTGATTTCCTCCTGGCTGGTCAGAAAAACACGCAGCCGGATCATCCCGATGGTCTACACCCAAAGCGTTAGTTTGGTGTTTTTGTTTGCCCTTGGTTTCTCACCCATCCAATGGATCGCTGTGGTCAGTTTATTATTTCGAAATGTGCTCATGCAAATGTCTTCCCCTTTATTAGACAATTTTGCCATGTTAGCCAGTGAGCCTGAAGAACATGGGACCATAGCCAGCGTTTTAAATATTGGATGGCAAGCGGGGCAGGTGGTGGGCATTTCGTTATCTGGCCTGGTACAAACGCGCTTTGGTTTTACACCCCTTTTCATCACCACTGGCATAATGTACATCATAACAATCGCGCTCACCTGGATACACTTTCGTCCCCGAGAAAAGGATTTGGCTTTTGCTGGATGATTCAAAGCCCATCAGATTTGGTGTCGTTTCGGATACGCATATTCCCGACCGGGCAAGATCCTTACCCGAAAATGTATTGAATGGTTTACGGAATGCAAATGTCGATTTGATCTTCCATGCCGGCGATGTCTCCTGCCTGAAAGTTATCCACACATTGGAAAAAATCGCCCCGGTGAAAACGGTACAGGGAAATCGTGACTGGTTTTTGGGCTTATCATTCCCCAAACAGATCTCCCTCTCATATTTTGGAATCAACCTCGTATTAACCCATGGGCATCGTTCAGTAATTAATTACCTGTTCGACAAATGGGCGATCCTTCGCGAAGGCTATCAATTTTCGCGCTATCAAAAATTGCTGGCACAGGATTTTCCCCTTTCAGATATTATTATATTTGGCCATACCCATCGTCAGGAAATCCGATGGGTTGAGGGACAGTTATTCTTCAATCCCGGCGCTGCTTATCCCTGTAAATATAATCAATATCACCCGCAATTTGGGATACTTGCCATTAACCCCAATGGCGAAATCCAGGCAAATGGCTATTGACCCCACAGTTCTTCAAAACACCACAAACTCGCCCATGAATAAACCAAAATACCTGCATTTTCCGATACAATACTTATAGATCCTAAAATAAAGATATTTTCTGAACTGCACAAACCATATTTTGCCAGAGGAAACTATGCCAGAAATTATTTCACCCAGCAATCCTAAAATTAAACTGGTCCGAGCCTTACAAACTCAGGCTAAAAAGCGTAAACAGAAAAATTCATTTGTTATTGAAGGTGTTCGCTTAATTGAAGAAGCCAATGCCTCTGAATGGCCATTTGATTTTCTTCTCTATGACAAAAGCCTTTCAGACCGGGGTAAACGCCTGCTCGATTCCATTGAAACTTCGTCGAAAGTGGATATTTTCGAAACAACGTCCAGCATTATGAATGCAATTAGCGCAACAGAAACCCCACAGGGCATCCTGGCGGTGCTGAAATCCCACACTTATCCCTTACCAGACAATCCCACATTTATCATTTTAGCGGACCGGGTCAGAGATCCAGGCAACCTGGGTACCATTATCAGGACCGCTGAAGCGGCTGGTGCTGATGGAATAATCCTTACACCCGGTACCGTCGATGCCTTCGCTCCAAAAGTGCTTCGTGCGGGGATGGGTGCGCATTTTCACCTGCCCATTCAACAAATGCCCTGGCATGAAATTCACCGATACCTCAAAGGCTTACCTGTATTCCTTGCCAGTTCTAACCCTGGCACCTCCTTATGGGAAACCGACCTGAAAGGTCCCTGTGCTTTACTTATTGGTAGCGAAGCCTTTGGTGCCAGCCCATTGGGAGAAGAATTCGCCACCCACCACATCACCATACCCATGGTTGGTCGTGCTGAATCACTCAACGCAGCCGTAGCAGCAGCGATCCTCATGACCGAGGTCATGCGTCAGAGGAATTTACAAAAAAAGGATAACTGATGCGTATTCGATCAATCACTTGCTTTATTCACCCCCGCTGGCCTGTCAATGAACTTGTTTTTCAAAAGGCAGGGCTTTTTGCACAGATGGCAAAACAATCTTTTGAAAATGCGGGCTATGATGTCCAAACGATTCGCATGGCAACCCCACCCTTTCCCGAATTTCTATCTGAGCAAGATTATCTACAAGCATCTACCCACATTGCTGTCATGGCACACAGTGAAGGTTTTGAGTATGTCGCTTTGGGCCCGGCACAAACCAACGCTCTTAGCAGTTACACCGCTATCCCAGAATTGCTCCGCCTATCCGGGAACCTTTTTTTCAGCGGACACCTGACCACGCCGAACGGAGAGGTCAGCCTGCCAGCAGTATGTGCCTGCGCAAATGTAATCCATCGAGCCGCAACTTTGGAAGCCAACGGCTTTGCCAACTTGCGTTTTGCCGCACTCGCCAATGTGCCTCCCTGGGCTCCTTTTTTCCCAGCGGCGTATCACCAGGGACGATCCTCTGCCTTTGCACTGGCTTTGGAAGCAGCAGATCTGGCAGTAGAGGCTTTTTCAGAAGCTAAAACGCTTGATGAAGCTCGCCGGAACCTCATCGTTCGGGTTGAAACCCACGCACAGGCTTTACAAAGCATCGCTCAGCGACTGGCAGATGCCTACCAGATGGAATTTAAAGGGCTTGATTTCACCCTGGCACCTTTTCCTGAGGCTGATAAATCCATTGGTAATGCCCTGGAACACTTGGGACTTCCAGCAATCGGTCTTTCTGGAAGCCTGGCAGCCGCAACCTTTTTAACAAGTTCCTTGGACCTGGCGGAGTTCAAACGCACCGGGTTCAACGGGCTGATGCTTCCCTTATTGGAAGATGCTACGCTGGCTAGGCGCGCAGCTGAAGGCGTATTAAGCGTCACCGATTTGTTGCTGTATTCTTCCGTATGTGGTACAGGGCTGGATACAATTCCTTTACCCGGGGATGCCTCGGTTGACCAACTCTATGCCATCCTGCTGGACCTGGCTGCCCTGGCATTACGACTGGACAAGCCCCTCACCGCCCGTTTGATGCCTGTTCCAGGTCTGAAAGCTGGAGATGACACCGATTTTGACTTCGAATTTTTTGCCAACAGCAAGGTCTTGATGCTGCCCGCAGAGCCGCTAAAAAATTTGCTGGCAGGTTATGAAAACATCCCAATCAACAAAAGGTAAGACGCTGAAAGGCATTTCTCACACGAACGCTTCACGTAAATTATCATTAAAATATCACTACTATTGGGAAAGCACATCCTTGCAAACGGTATTTTAGATAACAACCCTATTTATTATTTTACTAAAAAAGAAAATTCAGACGAAAACCGCATTACCAAGGGGAAATTCCAAGGTTTCCTCGTTCAATCCAGAGAAAGCAAGATTTATTCCGCGCGCACCTGTTTGAAATTTACGAGGACAAGGTTCTTCTGACAATCCTGGAAGGTTTGTAATGGATAGGCCAGTGAATAAGGGGCGTTATCGGCATCCACAAGCTGGATAAACACTGCATTTTTACTGTTTACAACAAGATTCTCGAGCAAAAACTCATAACCCGAATCCCCGTAAATCGGCGCGGATCCTGTTACTGCTGATTGGTCGATCTGATAACCCTGCAATTCGCCAAACAAGTGCAATGTTAATCCCTTTACAGCTCTATCTTGCAAATCCCAAACCTGACCAGCAATAACCAACCAATCACAACCCAGTGATGGCCTGAGCAAATCACTGCTCATCAACTCAGGTTCTCCAATCAAGATAAAGGGAAATACTTCCGGTGTGTTTGTTGGAGTCAGGGTTGAAGTTTGGGTAGGTGCAAATGTACCTGTAGCTGCTGAAGTTGGTGTAATCGTTGGAACAGAAGTGATCCCCTCCAATGGAAGAAGGCGAAAATTCGAAGTTGGGTTAAGGGATAAAATTTCATCATCGATGTTATAAGGACCAAGGCCAAACACCATCATAATTAACCACAACAAACCGCCCATAATTGCCAGGACAAATATCGTGGCCAAGAATCTCGATTTTTTCGGCGGTTGGGGGCGTCGCGGTGTCGCCATGGAGGGCACAGTTTTCGGCTCTCGCCGCCTTGCCTGGCTTTGCGGATAACTGGTTGGGCGTCGGCTGGACATATCAGTCAATTAATATCTCGATAGTGCTATCAGCCCGGCTATCATCCAGCCAGGCATGGATTGCTTGTCGGGTTAAGTTGATACGTGCATCTGCGGTTAGCGGGCGCACCTCTCGATCAATTACCAGGACAATATGAAAACCAATGTCCGATTCAATAATTTCAGAATGCTCTCCTGTTGGCAAATCGAAGGCAACATCCTCAACAATAGGAATTAAGAGGTATCCTCGGGGAACCCAACCAAGATAACCGCCCGTCTCGGGGGAAAATTCAAAAGCAACCTCTTTAAATGGCGTTCCTGCGTTTAACTTTGCCAAAGCACGTTTGGCGCCTGCTTCTGTAAAGGCAAAAATTTGCTGTAATTCAATTTGTTCAACCGGATCGGCAACTAGGTCAGCAATTCGATCACGTTGATCCGCCACCAGCATCTGCAAGCGCAAATTGTCTGTGAGCTCATCGTGGGAATAACCCCAGGATGCCATCCAGGCTTCAAGGTCAACCTCTTCTGCCAGTCGATCAAGCCGCGCCTGTACATCGGCATCGCTGATTTCTGTTCCTGCTTCACGAGCAGCCTGTGCTAACAACACCTGATCAATCAGGTCGCTCAACACGGTTTTTCGGGCATCACCCAGATCGGGAGTTTCGTTACCCAAGGATTTTTGGGCAACAAGATAGCGTTCGACTTCGCGTTCAAAGCTCTCTAATGGTATCCCTTCACCGTTGACGATTGCTGCTGAAGGTACAGCCGTGGCAGTTGGCGCTTCAAGCGTCGGTGTCGTAAGTGGCGCAACCCTCAAACTAGGTTCAATAATTTCCTCAACATTGGGAGGATTTCCTTTGCAAGCAGCGCAAGCTGTTAGTAAACCTATAAACACGAATAGTAAAAATTTTCTTTTTGCAAACATCCGCTTTAAACCAAACATGTTCACCATTATACCAGCGCTGATAAAAATTCAACGATCCCTTTGCCATTAAAAGGATAAATAATGACTGGTTGTAAATTTTTCACAGGAAAAGATCTTCAATTCATCCTGGGTTTGATCCACTCTTCTCATTGATTTCAACGCTTCTTGCCCAAAACGAAAAACGATTTTAATCAACCACACTCCTTGCAGCTTTCCCATTTCAACCAAAAAAGGCTGCTCTTTAAGGAACAGCCTTTTTGTTTTGTTATTGAAATTGGCTTAGTAACCCATGCCCATTCCGCCGCCTCCAGGGGGCATTGGCGGTTCTGGCTCGGGGATATCGGTGATCAGGGCTTCAGTGGTCAAAATCATTGCTGCAATCGAAGCTGCATTTTCCAAGGCACCGCGTGTCACCTTGGCAGGATCAATCACACCGCCTTTGACCATGTCACCATATTCTTCGGTCAAAACGTCAAATCCGATGCGGGAGTTCTTTTCCTTTGCCTGCGCCTGACGTACGTGTTCAACAATCACAGAACCTTCATGACCTGCATTTTCAGCAATTTTGCGCATTGGAATTTCCAAAGCATCCCGAACAATCTGGACACCAATCTGTGCATCGTTGCTATCCATCTTCAGGCTATCGACAGCGCTCATCGCGTTGATCAAAGCCACGCCACCACCAGGTACGATACCTTCTTCAACAGCAGCTCGTGTTGCAGAAAGAGCATCTTCCACGCGATGTTTCTTTTCCTTCAACTCAGTTTCAGTTGCTGCACCGACGCGGATGATCGCAACACCGCCAGAAAGTTTGGCAAGTCGTTCTTGCAGTTTTTCGCGATCATAGTCACTGGTTGTGTTTTCAATCTCAACACGGATCTGCTCAATACGGCCCTTAATTTCTTTGGCATCGCCCTTACCGCCAACGATGGTTGTATCATCTTTTGTGCTGACGATTTTCTCTGCCTGTCCCAGGTCGTTAATTGTGACGGTTTCCAGCTTGCGGCCAGTTTCCTCTGAAATTACAGTTGCACCCGTTAAAATTGCAATATCCTGCAACATTGCCTTCCGGCGATCACCAAATCCAGGGGCTTTGATGCCCAAAACATTTAGCATACCACGCAGTTTATTGAGCACGAGAGTAGCCAGGGCTTCACCATCAATATCCTCAGCGATGATCAGCAGTTCACGTTTGCCAACCTGAACCAATTTCTCCAGCAAGGGAACAATATCAGCAGCAGCTGAGATCTTCTTATCGTAAACGAGGACATAAGGTTCCTCAATCGATGCTTCCATTGCTTCGGGATCGGTGATGAAATACGGTGAAATATAACCACGATCAAATTGCATACCCTCAACATATTCTGTCTCAAATTCGAGACCGCGAGATTCTTCAACCGTGATAACGCCGTCTTTACCGACTTTATCCATAACCTCTGCAATCAACTCACCAATTTCACGATCCTGGGCTGAAATTGAGGCCACATTGCCAATTTCAACCTTGGTGGTGATATCAATCGCCTGCTCGCCAATTGCAACAGCCACAGCTTTAGAGGCTGCTTCAATACCACGCTTCAATAGCATGGGGTTGGCACCAGCAGCAAGATTCTTGAGGCCATCGGTAACAATCGCATGTGCAAGTACAGTGGAAGTCGTCGTACCGTCACCAGCAATGTCATTTGTTTTGGTGGCAGCTTCTTTAAGCAACTGGGCACCCATGTTCTCAAAGGGATCTTCCAATTCAATTTCTTTTGCAACAGTAACGCCGTCATGGGTAATGGTGGGAGAACCAAATTTGCGGTCCAGGGCAATATTGCGTCCCTTAGGACCAAGGGTTGTTACAACGGATTTCGCCACAATATCAATACCAGCTTTTAGTGATCGGCGTGCCTCTTCAGAAAAAATAATTTGTTTAGCCATTATTAATTACTCCTTGGATTATTAACATTCACTAGTCAATTTTTGCGAGAATATCGCTTTCGCGCATGATTAAGAGTTTCTTACCATCGTATTTAACTTCTGTTCCAGAATACTTAGCGAACAAAACATGGTCACCCTCTTTTACTTCAAGGGGAATATACTCACCTTCATCATTCCGCTCACCGGGGCCAACAGCCAAAACGACGCCCTTTTGGGGTTTTTCTTTGGCGGTTTCAGGAAGCACGATGCCTCCAGCAGTAATTTCTTCTTCCTCGATGGGTTCGACCACAAGCCGGTTGCCCAAAGGTTTGATTGAGATTGCCATTAGTTCCTCCATTTAAATGATTTTTTTAGTAATTATTCATCTTTTTAGCACTCTCATTATAAGAGTGCTAACACCCAAATATCTTACCTTTCTTCAAATTGATCGTCAAGGGTAAATTAACAGTTTCTTACAAAAGTTTTACACAAGCAAAAATTGATTAAATTCCCCAAAGTGCATTTCAAGGTTGATTGTCGTGCGAAGGCTCAGTTTCATTGACCGAATTTTCATCCGTTTCACTGAGATCAATTAATCCAAGGCTGTATGAGCATATTTCCTCCCCAGCACGCACAATGCTCATTATCGTGGGATCTTCTGCGTATTTGTTGCGCAACTGTGAAAAAATAGCCATAGCCCGATCACATTTATCGTCCCCAGGTCGGTGCATACCCGCCAGAACCGAGCCATACGTAAAATAATTCACAACAGTACTTCCCGAAAGTGGCACGCCTTCCACCGACACCATCGGATCGACCTCTGGATTACACTTTCGGACTTCGCAACTTATTTCCGCACTGCAGCCTTCAATCGAACATTGCAACGCTGGGATAGCGCCCTCATAATTTCGCGATTTATGGTATACAACACCCAGTTGACCATATACACTGGGGTTTGCCGGTGTAAAGTTCAAGGCTTTATGTACGTTTAAAGCAGCAGCAAAAAACTCACCATCCTGCGCATATGTGTTGGCAATCGCCAAATAGGGAGTGGGATCTTTGATGCCCAATTGCTCATTCAAATTAGCAGCCATAGCAAAATTTTCCAGAGCCTGATCATAAAGCTGCAGGTGACGATAAATCCGACCCACAGCGATATAAAGATACGTATAATTCGGCATAATCTCAATTGCCCGTTTATAAGACTGAATCGAAAGGTTGTATTCACCCAAAGTCTCGTAAGTAAAAGCCATAATCCGATGCACATCCATTAAATTTGGGTCGCGCTCCACAGCCTGCTGAATATACTGGTAAGCCTGGTTCCATTTCTTCTGACTTACCAAAACTTCGGCATAATATGCCAATGCCAGTGTATTGCTGCTATCCATTTGCAAAGCCATTAATGCTTCTGCTTCAGCACGATTTAACAGGTCTTCTTCGGTTTCTTCATCTACCAAAAATGGGTTTGCATTCCATTCCAAGACAAAAGCTCGAATAGCCAGGACTTCACTATTTTCAGGGTCGATTTCCTTTGCACGATCGATGGATTCCAGCGCCTCAGCTAAACGTTGTGAGCGGTCAGCATCCGTAGTACTGAGCGCTGAAGAATAGGTTTGAATGCGTGCCAGCTCTGCAAAGATACTTGCATTTTCCGGATCAAGTCTTGTGGCATGTTTCAATGCATTGATGGCAGCCTCAAGGTTACCGGCATCGAAATGGGTTTTTCCCTCAATTACAAAGGAATCCGAAGTACGCGTGGGAGTGGGAGTAGGCAAAAACAGTGGTTGTACATCACCTCGAAGAATGCTTGTTAACAACGTAATAAAAAAGACAATCAAAACCAAGAAAACCAGCACGCGATATGGGTTTGACTTCTTTCGGATCGGTCGAAAATGGGGTTCTTTACCTTGTATATACATGTGGATATCAGATTAAGTTACAAGTTTTTCACTCGTCCAGGTTCAATTACTTTTAAGAACCGTTTTCTCCGTTTTCTTCACCATCTGGCGTAGGGGTCGGTGGATTCGTTTGAAATTCCTGGCAAACTTCGATCATTATCTCTGCATTGTAAACTGCTGTGGGATCATCGGGGACCGTTTGAAGCATGGCCTGTGCCACCTGGACAGCCTCACTGCAACGATTAACTCGGGCAAGGGCCAGGCCGTAGCGGCTATAAAATTCCATCACGGTCATGGAATAGCTCAAGGGCAGCCCCTCAACCTTTATACCCCCGGCGGTAACGCCTCCACGAACAGCTAATTCCAGTGATTCAATCGCCTGGTTATATTGGAGGTTCCGAAAATACATCGATCCGAGGTTGCCGTGCAATCGGGGATTGGAGGGGTCATCATTAACCGCCTGTTCGGCATATTGAACAGCTTTGGCAAATTCACCTATTCGAGAATAAACCCGCGAAATATACCAGTTAGGGTCAGGATCAGATGGATTTAAAGAATATGCCTTGGTAAATTGGCGAATTGCCAGATCATATTCTTCAACTGTAAAATAATTCCTTCCCAGTGCCATATGGAGCTCGGCAATCGTATCATTTAGGTCAACAGCAATTTGCAACTGCTCAATCGCTTCTTCATAATTACCCGTGATTTCCAAAACATAACCGCGAGCCCAACGAACTTCCATAATCTGGGGGTCGATGGACATGGCTCTTTGTGAATGTTCAATTGCGCTTTCAAGTGTATTTAATTCACCCAGATCATTTGCGACCCGTCTGGCAAGGATATTGGCATAAATGGCATGCGCAAAAGCATTATTCGGATCAAGATCCAAAGCCGCACGAACGTCTGCTTCTGCTTCTAAATATTCGCCCATATACCCTTTCGCCCAGGCGAGCAAGGCATAAGCGTAAGGTCGAGAATTATCTAAAAGCAAGGCGTTTTCCGCATTAACCCTGGCTGCTTCATATTCGCTGCTGTAAAGTTGTAATTTCGACAAACTAAGATAATTCGAAATTTCCTGAGGGTTCGCTTTGATAGCAGCCTCATAAGATGCCTTTGCTAAACCAATCCGACCTTCCGCCAGGTAGTTTTGCGCTTCTTCCACATAAGAAACTGGATCCCTGGTTGGGGTTGGGGTGGGCACAAAGGGCGGCGGTATCTCTGGGATTACATTGGTGTTCAGGTAAATTAAAAAGCCAATACCAACGAGCAGAAACAGGATCAACCAGGGGTTAGATCGCTTTTTCCGCTTTTTCATTGACCACTTGCTGCCGCGCAAATACATATTCAGAATCATAGACCCGCCTCAACATTCCGTCAAGCAAGCGGAATTCGGGGTCGAGTTCAAGTTATATAAAGAATCAGAGTTTTTTAGAGAGGATAATTAACAATGATTTGCAATCTTATTTTTGTTGCAGTTGACTGGCAGCGTCCTTGTCAAGCAGCCAGAGCAAATATCCATCATCAGGAGAGATTAATTGAATGGGTTTTTCTTCAGGAATATAGGGCCCGTGAAATACCTCTTTTAACATTTGAGCCTTCGATTTGCCGCTGACCAAGACTACAATCTGTCTTGCAGCATTAATCGCGTTCTTTGTAAGCGTCAAACGCATCGTCGATTGCGAAGGTGCCGGGTTAGCAACAAACCATCGGCGTTCTTCGGTCAAAGCCCTGGTATGCGGAAACAAGGATGCCGTGTGGCCATCAGTGCCCATCCCCAAAAGCACCAGATCAAATCGCGGCCAGGTTCCACCAAAATAAGCCCTCAGGGATTCTTCATATGCATCAGCAGCTGATTCGGCATCACATTCTGTTTGCACTCTATAAATATTTTTTTCAGGGATGGTGATCTTTGAAAACAAAGCCTCCTGAACCATGCGAAAATTTGACTCGGAGTCTGTGGGTAAAACATGGCGTTCATCACCAAAAAAAATGTCAATATTCTCCCATAAAAGTTGATCCTGGACTTTTTGTTCCGCTAATCCCGCATACACCTGTTTGGGTGTGCTGCCACCCGAAAGCGCTACTGAAAACCTGCCTCGCTCATGTATTGCTACTTGAGCCATTTGAATAAACAGGTCGATCATAGCATTTGCTAAAGCGCTTGGATCGGAATATACCTGGATAGATGCCATTGTTATTTCCTTTTATTTTTTGTTATAAGGTATCCTTCAAGGCTTTGAATTTGTCTTTTTGAGATTCCGTAAGATTTTTAGGTACCAGTATTTCAATTTTGGCAAAGAGATCGCCGCGTTGTTTTGGTTTGTTCAACTTTGGCATTCCCAATCCAGTCATCCGAAATATTTTTCCAGAATCGGTTTCAGGTGGAATGGTCAATTTGACCGCTTTGTCGATTGTATTAACAGGTACCTCTCCGCCCAACAGAGCCGTAAAGAAATCTACCGGTAAATCTATTCGCAAATTATCGCCATCTCGTTTAAATTTGACGTGGGCTTGCACATTTATTTTCAAAAACAAATCACCAGCACCTGATGCACCGGCGCCCCCCTGTCCGCTCAGCCGAATCTTCGATCCCGTTTTCACACCCGGTGGTATGGTTGCTTCAATTCGCCGACCACCTTCAAAAGCGAGCATCCGTTTTGTTCCAAAAAACGCTTCTTCAAGAGTAATATCTACTGAATGTTCTATATCCTGACCGCGTTGTACCGGTTGATAGGAACGTGAACCGCCCCTCCGCCCCGACGATCTGACTCCAGCCATTCCGCCAAATAAAGTTTCAAAAAAGTCCGAAAAACCGCCCAGACCACCGCCAAACATCTGCTCAAATTCTTCTTGGGTAACAGTTCGATACTGTGGGCCACCTGTCTGACCCTGGGAAGCCCACTGCGACCAGTCAAAATCTTCTGCCCTCCCACCGGTTTGTTGATATTGCTTCCATTGTGACCCAAAGCGGTCATATTTTTCACGTTTTTCGGCGTCTGAAAGCACCTGATAGGCTTCATTGATATCTTTAAATTTTTCTTCAGCGTTTGGGTCATCCGGATTTACGTCCGGATGGTATTCACGCGCCATTTTTCGATACGCTTTTTTTATCTCTTCCGGGCTGGCGTTTTTATTTACATTTAAAATTTTATAATAATCTCGATATTCCATACAGCATTCCTTTCAATGCCTTTTATAGCATTATTTTAGGCGCTTTTTATCTAAAAGATATAAGATTTATTGAATAAAACCAGATTATTGATGCACTGATTACCAATGATAAAAGAGAGTGTAGTATTTTTACAACCTCTGATTTGGTTATTAAATTGCGTTAATCAGGCAATTTCCGGGTCAAATTCTCCCCGATATTCCTTTGGTAAAAGCGCAGCAATTTTTGTCATAATCAAATTACCGGCATTTTTCATTTCTTCACGCGTAGGTCTTTTCGGGTTTTCTGTTTTTATCGGACCGAAGACCTCTCCAAATTGTGTTATCACACCCAATCTTCTTTTCTTTTCCGAGATTGTTTTAATCAATTGCCAGTTGTTATCACTTATCGTCCCCATGGGAAGGATTGGCGCACCGGTTCGCAAAGCAATAAAAGCTGCTCCTGGCAAAGCTGGTCGCAAAGGGCCCGAATGAACATGACCTTCAGGATATATTACTAACACACCCTTTTGGGCAAGGATAGCTTCAGATGCACGTAATGCTTCAAGGTTTGGTGTACTTTGCTGAATTTTCAAAGTTTGCCAGGCATTGGGAAATATCCGCATTAACCGAGGCGCATTAGGCATCACCAGGTCTCCAATAAACTCTAGCGGGTAATTAGTGCTAAAAATTGGTGCCACAGTATCTAAAAAATGAAAATGATTGCCCACAATTAGCAAAGGTCCCTGCGTCGGGATATTCTCCTGACCTTTGACTTCCCAGCGAGTTAATATACCGCCCAAGACATCAATTCCCGTTTTCAACATACGCCGAATAAACCGTCGGCGGGGCCAGGGGAATTTTTCTTCGATCAAAGCCGGTATTTGCCTTTCTCTCTCATTCACTGTAAATAAACTCCGAAATTCTCTACGTAAATTTTTAAAAAGAGGTTAGCTTTACACGTTGGTAAAACTGCACCAATTATATTCAATAAATATATTTAGGTTGATCCGCCACTAAACAATTATTTCTTAAATTTGTTTTTAAAATACTATTTTCCCACCAGTGAAACCCGCAGAAACATGATTTGGATCTCATTATAAGTAATTTATTGAAACAATTCCTGGATGTCAGGTGTCGATTCAACAATCAGGTTTGCGCCAGCCCGTTCAAGCTCTTTTCGACTGCCAAATCCACACAAAACGCCAATTGTCTGTGCACCTGCTGACTGCCCAGCCTTCATATCCACAATGGTGTCGCCAATCATCACACAATCTTCAGGATGAAGGCCAATCTGCCAGGCAGCGTAGATGACAGGATCGGGAAAAGGTTTTGTGTGGATACAAGTCTGGGAGGTAACAATAACATCAAAATAATGCATCAAATCAAAATGCTCTAAAAAAAGCCGTGTTGAACGTTCATCACGTGCACTCACCACTGCCATCGGCAAACGTCTATGAAAATAATCCAGCATCGTCTTCACACCCGGAATAATCCAAAACCGGTCTTCAGCAGGGTCTTTTTCATGACGAGTATGGCTGAAACGGTTATAAACCTTCGACAAGAAATTATCCAAATGAACGCGATCGGCCAAGTGGTAAAAGAAATTCGCAGGGGTTTCCATCGCCATTACAATTGAACGGGCAATATGTTCTATCTTATCTCCCTTGCGCATCCAAAAAAATGGTTTAATCCATCTGGAAAGCCGGGCGATCATTCGGTCATCTGTGTCACTGAGGGTACCATCGACATCAAACAAAAGTCCCTTCACTTGCGAAACATTGAATAATGGGTTTAGATTGATCTCATTTCGGTTCATTGCAAAGCTTCAAAAACAGTCTCAGCCAGTTTTTCGGATGGCGTAATTAACCACAATATTCGCTCTCCATTTTGATAAATTACAATGGTACCATTCTGCCCAGCCCAGGTCGGTTGCCCAACAATTTGTGATGGGGATGCATCCCAGCGTGAATCCGCATATTGCACCAGTGCATCCATAAATTCATCTGCATCTTGAAGGGTATCCCATACTGTATCAAGCACAAAAATAACCTCGTCCGTTGCTTCATTGAGGTAAATAGCATAAGAATCACCCCCCCATCCTTCAGAAGCTTGGCCTGCCTGCACTTCAGTAAGACGATAATCCTCTCGGTATGATTGGCTAAGGATCAAGTAAATAGACCACTCACCCATCACATTTTGATTTAGCAACTTCCAATTCCCATTTAACAAACTTTCTAGGTTTTTTAATTCGACTGTTTGCGGGAGGTCAGCTGGATACCGTTCCGGGTGCATGATCTGCTCCGTAGAAAGAGGTGGGGTCAAATAAGCCGCGTCAATTGTTGTAAAGCCATTTTGATCGTAAAGGTGTTCAACAAAAGCAAAGCCCTGATCGTAAGGAAACAATAAATCCATCTGAAAGAACGGCGGAGCATTTTCAAATATTGCATTAGAAGAATCATCAAACATTTTAAAAATATCCAGCTGATCTTTTCGACTCGCATGATTCGAAAACCACAAATATTCTGAAAGCATGGCGTCCCCCTCGATTAATGCCTGAATAGCAGCGCAACGTTCAGAATCTTCGTCACATGCCTCCTCGTTGATACCCAGGCCATCATCAAGCCCATAAGCCTGGTCTTGCAGAACATGGGTAAATTCATGAGCATAGGTCATTTTTTCATGGCCTGTAAACGCAGAAGAACCGACAACATAAATCTCTTTGGTTTCGCTATCATAAAAACCAGCGATTTGTTCGCCATAAAGTTCATGATAAAAAGTTTTTAGGTCAAAATCATCGGGAATTAAGCCCAATAAAGAAAAGACCAAAACATCCTGTCGGGCGTCTTCATCAGAATAATCAGCAAAGAATTCGTCCTCAACCTTTTTTTGTAGTGCCTCTGGCGATATCAGGAGTTTTGGCACCTCTTCAATCAAAGGCAAACCGCGCAACTGACTGACCTGTTGCTCAATTTCTTGCATTGTCGCAGCAATCTTATCGGGTATTTGCCCATTGCTTCTGCCGTCAACTGGTGTTTGCGAAGGATCCGACGCATCGATACGGTTTTGTGAGTCTCCGCCTATTGCAGGCAGTAATCCATCTGTTATTTCAAAATTAATTGGCCAAACCAGTGATATCACAGTCCCACCAATTAATATTAAAGATAAACATACGGAGGTAACTATCACAATAACTGCACAACTGATAAGTATTTTTTTATTTGTTTTTGATTTCATTTTTTACCTTTTAATTATCTTACCTGGCGCCTACAAAACCATGCCCAAATAGGCAACAAGTAAAACGAACACCTTTAATTTTTCAACGAAACTGAATTTCTACTGTGACAAAAAAAATCCCCGCCAGGGGTGTTGATCAATCTCACCAGTAATTGGAAAAGGAAGTTATGCCCTTAAGATATAGCCAACGCCACGCTCTGTACAAATTAATTTCGGGTCACGGGGATCCTCTTCAATCGCCTGGCGCAACCAGTTTATGTGTACGTCCAGGGTCCGGGTATCGCCAGTATATTCTGTATCCCAAATTGCTGTAAACATTGGATCCCTTTGGACGACTTTACCGTTATTTTCCATTAACATTTTGAGAATTTCAACCAGACGGGGAGTCAGTTTCGTCTGACGACCATTACAGCTAACAAGCCGTGTATGGGTATTCAACTCAATGGGTCCCACCTGCAAAATATGTTTATCATCTGAAGGATGGTAAACGCTCAGACGATTAATTAATTTCTGGACCGTAAAAGGAAGGCGTAACACCTGGTTTGCATCAATGCTTTCAGGAATTGGTATATGCTTTTCAACAATAAGAATAATTGGGAGATTGCCATCAGCAACCCGAAAAGATTGAGAGATACGCACGCCTGTGGTTCTCATTGATGCAGCATCGACTATAACCGCGTGAGGTTGGACAGCATCCAATATTTCTAAACCAGCACTCCCGCTGGATGCTTTTTTTACGTGGTAGCCCTTGCTCCGCAATTCCTCACTGAAAGGTTTGTAATTTCCTCTGCTGCCTTCAACAATTAAAATTACAACCTCATCATTGTGCTGCAAAACTTTATCCTTTCAAAATTGAATGCTGACCAATCAGCTCAAGTTTATATATTCCTTGCTGTTTCGAAAACGAATTATAGCAATCACAAAAAAGATGATCAATCGTATTTATTAGAATTTTTTATTTGGTTCCAGAGAGTATACCCGGCAATGATTATTGGAACCAAATTCGCCAGCAGTGTCTTGATTTTCCTGCAACAATCATTCAATTCACTCTGGCCAATTTATTGTTTTCCATTATACTCGAAAACCTTAAAGAATTGGATAGATTTTAAACGGATTCAGTTGCGTCTTGTTATTGCCCGTGTTAGAATTAATTTCATCTCAGATAATTCAGGAGAACTTCATGCCCAAAATGATTGAGGTTGAGATTGACAGTGTACGTGTAAGCTTGACCAACCAACAACGCATTGTAATCTTAAAACAAGTGAACCGGGAACGTTACCTGCCAATTTGGATTGGACTTTATGAAGCAGAAGCAATTACCATTGCATTGCAAAACATCCAAATTGCACGGCCTCAAACCCATGATCTTTTTAAAACCTTAATCCAGTCTCTCAATGCAAAGTTAATCCAGGTTGAAGTAAATTCGCTTTCCGATGATGTTTTTTATGGCAATCTGGTAATTGAGGTCGATGGCACCCGAACCTTTGTTGATTGCCGCCCATCCGACGCAATCGCTTTAGCTGTGCGCATGCATGCCCCAATTATGGTAGCAGAAGAAGTCATGGATCAGGCTGCTATTATTCCTGAAGAAGATATTTCCGACCAGGACCCTGCCGAAGTAGAAACCCAATTTAGCTCAAAAACTGAAGAAGGAGACCTGGATGTGTTTGAAGATTTCCTTAAGGGTTATAATTTGGATGACTTCGGATCAGACGAAGAAGAAACAAAATAATCTGGTTTACGGCATTTCCAAAATAGCGCCGGGCGATCTCAGTTAATGCTGAGCCCCGGTTTTTTACACCATAGAGCCTGACCAACCCTTTTAAACAAAAAAGCACTGGATTAATCCTCATGAATGATGAATATAATTTCAGCGATGATACCTTTTCTCAGGCACTGACCCAGCCCAGCAACCGTGAAGCAGAAGAAGCATTGATTGGAGCCGTGTTGATCAATCCGGAAGTTTATCTCGAGGTTGCCCAGTTCCTAAATCCTGAAGATTTTTTCCTCGATCGAAACCGCTGGATTTGGGAAAGTTTCAAATACTTGAGTGAAACACGACAACCAGTTGACCTGGTTACTGTGACCGAAACATTGATAAACAGGGGTCAGCTGGATGAAATGGGCGGACAGGGGTATCTCATTTCATTAATCAATCAATCACCCAATGCATATCATGCGGAATCATACGGACGTATCATCGAACAGAATGCCATTCGACGCCGTATGCTCCAGGCAGCCAATGAAATTGCCCGACTGGCATACAGGCAAGATCAAGCCATCGATCATGTTGTTGATGAAGCAGAAAAGGCAATTTTTAACGTTAGTGAACGCCGCGTTAAACGTGACCTTGTTCCCATTGGAGTTGTCGCTCGCGAGTATTTCGACCGAATTGATGACCTTGGAAGAAGACCCGATGACATTATGGGTGTTCCAACCGGTTTGATTGATATCGATCGCCTTTTAGGCGGTTTACAAAAATCGGATCTCCTCATTGTTGCAGGACGACCTGGAACAGGTAAGACAGGCTTTCTGCTTGGGACGATGCGCAACGCAGGCTTGGTGCATAAAAAACATGTCGCCATGTTTTCCATGGAAATGTCAAACGAACAACTCTTACAGCGTTTGATTGCAATGGATACCCGCATCGATTCGCAGCGTTTACGTACAGGCAGACTCAATGATAGTGAATGGGAAGTGTTTTATCAGGCCCTTGCAGCATATGAAAATACGATGATTTTCCTGGATGACACACCCGCCATCACCCCCTTAGCCTTGCGTACCAAATGCCGTCGGTTACATTTTGAATTTGGCCTTGACCTGATTATTGTTGATTATCTCCAGCTAATGAGCGGGGATACCCGCACCGACAATCGCGTTCAGGAAGTTTCTAATATTTCTAGAAATCTTAAGGTTTTGGCAAGAGAATTAAACGTCCCCGTGCTAACAGCTGCACAGCTTTCTCGGGCGGTTGAGCACCGTACCGATAAAAAACCTCAGCTTTCTGATTTGAGAGAATCTGGATCGCTGGAACAAGACGCCGATATTGTTATGTTTATTGATCGAGATCCCGTCAGCGACGAACTGGGAAAGAAGAACGAAGCAAAGATGATCGTTGCCAAACATCGCAACGGCCCCACGCACCCAGGTATCAGCCTTGTATTCATTGAAGAACTGGCAAAATTTGAAAATGCTGCGCGCGGTCCAGATCGGGGTATTTAGACATGTCGGAGCGAGTCAGCCCTTCTTTCACAGGCTTCCCAGATGATCCTCACGGCTTTGTCCCCTTGCCTGTGACATTTTTCACACAGGTTTTGAATCAAATTGAAACCATTGAGGAATTACGTTTACTGCTGTATATCTTTTGGCATGCAGAACAACAACAGGATCAAGTGCATTATTTTCGTCGAGAGGATTTGTTTTCTGATTCTGTTTTGCTGAAGATGGTAGGGAATGAGGAGGGATTAACCCAGGCCCTCCTCGGATTAATCACACAGGGTTTGGTGATACAAGCTACAATCGATTGGATGGCAGAGACGTATTACTTTCTCAACACATCTCAGGGCAGGGCAGCTGCCCAGGCAATAGCGGCTGGTGAATGGAAAGTGGAACAACAAGACCGTCAACCCATCCATCTTCCAGCACAAGCCCCAAATATCTTTCAATTGTATGAAGAAAACATCGGTGTAATCACACCCATGATGGCAGAAATCCTCAAAGAGGACGAGAAAACATACCCGGCGCATTGGATCGGTGAAGCCATAAAAATTGCCGTAAATCGCAACGTACGGACCTGGAATTATGTCCAGGCAATTCTAAAACGCTGGCACAAGGAAGGATACAACAATGAGCAAAATCGAAAATTCGATTCGCAAGATCCGGAAAGATACCGAAAAAGCTGGCTCAAACAGGAGTGAAGAACATCAAAATTTGGGCGAAATTCGCCAGGTAAAATTTCCGGGTAAGCCAGATTGCCCAATTTGCGGTGGCATTGGATATTTAAGGAACGATTTACCAATTGGACATCCGGATTTTGGGAAGATGATACTCTGTTCATGCCGTGCCGAAGAAATCACCCAATCGGTTAAAACTAATTTATTTCGCATGAGCAGCCTGAATGCACTCCTGGATCTTCGTTTTGACAATTTTGAAAAACGAGGTTACATAGGGCTGGCAAAGCATCAGGCTGATTCACTTGAAAATGCCTTTAACCAGGCGAAAAACTTCGCAAAAAACCGCCAGGGCTGGTTGTTAATGCTTGGCCGTTATGGATGCGGCAAAACCCACCTCGCCGCTGCAATTGCTAATTATGCCATCCAAGAAGGCTTATCAACCTTGTTTATCACCGTTCCTGATCTGCTCGATTGGCTGCGCTTTGCCTATTCGGGCAGTGAATTGAGTTTTGAAGAACGCTTTGAAGAAATCCGAGAAATCCCCTTGTTAATATTGGATGATTTTGGAACCCAAAACGCAACCCCCTGGGCACAGGAAAAGATTTACCAGATAATTAATCATCGTTATGTAAACCAGCTCCCTACGGTTGTCACCAGCAACTTTTTGATTAACGACTTTGAAGGGCGGATTCGTTCGCGGTTGCAAGATCCCAACCTGGTTACCGTGGTGAAAATTCTAGCGCCAGACTATCGGAACCCGACCGATGACATCGGACATCCCGAACTTTCAACCCTCAGCCTGCATAGCCGTCAGACTTTTGGCAATTTCCATTTACGCGAGAATGAACGCTTGTCTGCCCAGGATTTAAAAGATTTGAAAAAAGCTTATGAAACAGCTCGAAACTTTGCTGAACATCCCCGTGGTTGGCTGATCCTTACTGGACCTTACGGCAGTGGTAAAACCCATCTGGCAGCAGCAATCGGTAATTACCAGACAAGCCTGGGCTTCCCGCCTCTCATGGTTAGCGTTCCCGACCTTTTAGATCATCTGCGGGCAACTTTCGGCCCATCCAGCGCAGTCTCATTAGATCGTCGCTTTGAAGAAGTTCGTACTACCCGCTTGCTCATCCTGGATGATTTGGGCACCCAATCCGCAACCCCCTGGGCTCGGGAGAAAATATATCAATTGTTCAACCACCGTTACAATGCAGAATTGCCCACGGTCATCACCACTGCCAGCACCGAAGAAGAACTGGACCCTCGTTTGTACAGCCGGATGCAAGATCAACGTCTTTGCAAAATCATTGTCATCCCCGTTCCAGCTTATCGTGGCAGCTAACTTTCGGATTTAACCGCCCTCGTTAACGCCCTATCTGGGCTGCGCTCCAACAGGATAATAGCCAGGATCACCAATCCTCCCCCAATCCATTGTTGAAGCGTCAAAGTTTCGTTTAAAAAAATCATCCCCAATAGCACCGTTAACACAGGTTGTATTGTGATGATAATTGAACCCCGTGCCGTCGTTAATAAACTCAACCCATAATTCATTGCAAAAAAAGGCATCACCGTTCCGATTGTCGATAATAGAACCAGCATCACCCAACCTTCAAGCGTATTTGGGATTTCAATTCCCAGAAATGGAATCAAGATAATTCCAACCAGCATAGCAGCGCTCATCGCAATTGTTGTGCCTGGTAGTTTGTTTTGTACGGTTTTAAACACCTTACCACTAAGAATCATATAAGCCGCCAGTGCACTAGCGTTCACAATTGTAATTAGTAACCCGATTGGATCGATCGCAAACACGGAACCAAATTCAAAAGTGGTTAATAACAAACCAAACAGTGTCAGGGGCATTCCAAGCCAAAATAAACGCGGCACAGCGCTGCCTGAAAAAAAAGAATATAAGACCACCAAAGATGGATATATAAAGCAAACAATAATATAAATTGAAGAAGAAAGACGCTGCAAAGCAAAAACGGCAGAAAAACTTGAAATTGAAAGAACAACCCCCATCACTGAAAACCACCACGAATGTTTCAGATCCAAGCTTTTAGGCTGTTCTTTTAGAAAATAAATAATCCAGAGGGCTGGGGCTGCAATAATAAATCGCCAAATGGCAATATGCTGTGGCGAAATATTCGTAAATAATTGAATCACCTTTATTAAAAATACAGCAACTGCCAATCCAAAGGCAGCCATTACCATAAAAATCACACCCAACACTTTTTTATTCATTTAGTAATCTCCGATCTCATAACGGTTTCTATTATAACGATCACCTGATATTTATGCGAATGGTTTTTTTTCAAAAAAACCAGAGTATGGGTTATTAACAATCTTCTTATTTGACTATTCAAAATACATGCAGTAAGATGTTTATATCAATAACCCCTCCCCCCCTGGGGGGATAGGAGGAATATAATGCAACATGATCATAGCGATAGCATTAAACGCCTAAAAATTATTGAAGGTCACATTCGCGGTATTCAGCGCATGTTAGAAAAAGACCAATACTGTATCGACATTATTCGACAGATCCAGGCTGTTGGCGCTGCTTTAAATAAAATTAGCGCCAACCTGCTCGACCAGCACCTGAATACCTGTCTGCTCAGTGCCATCCAAAGCAACGACCCAACAGAGCAAGAGCGCGTTCTGGGTGAAATCACAGAAGTATTTGAAACATCTCAAAAAATATAATTAATTAAGGAGCTTCAATAACATGAAAACCGTAACTTACTTAGTCCCCAACATCTCTTGTAAACACTGCACCCATACTATCAACATGGAATTGTCAGAAATTGAAGGCGTTTCCAAAGTAGATGCCGATGTTCAAACCCGGCTTGTCACAATCACTTTTGACGATCCGGCAACCGAGCAAGAACTGAAAGATCTTCTTGCTGAAATCAATTATCCAGTAGCCGAAACTGAGTAAAACCATGTCCGAACAAAAGCACCTCACCCTGCCCATTCTGGGGATGACCTGCGCCAACTGTGTGGCATCGGTTGAACGCAACCTCAAAAAAGTAGATGGCGTTGAAACAGCCAACGTAAACCTCTCCTCCGAGCGAGCGGCAGTTACCTACGACCCGGATAAAGCCAATTTAGGAGATTTCATCAAGCGCATTCAAGGTGCCGGGTATCAGGTCGCTATGGGTGAGGCGTCCCTCGGGATAAAAAACCTGACCGATTCCACCGATGTCCGTCGATTAGAAAAAGCCCTCAATGCACAGGAGGGGGTTATCGAAGCACAGGTCAATCTTGCTTCTGAAAAAGCCCTGGTTAAGTATGTCCCCACAGTAATCAGCCAAAATGAGTTGCGAAGTTTGATTAAAGCAACCGGCTTTGACCTATTAGAAGCCGATTATCAACTGGATGATGCTGAGGCCAGGGCACGCAAAGAAGAAATTTCCCAGCAAAGGCGATTACTGATTATCGGATTGATCTTTACCGTACCTCTATTTATCCTCTCCATGAGCCGGGATCTTGGTTTTTTACCAAATGCGTTGGCTGACAGTACATGGGTTAATTATCTATTCTGGGCGCTGGCAACACCGGTTCAATTCTATGTAGGCTGGCAATATTACGTAAACGGATTCAAATCTCTGCGTAATGGATCAGCCAATATGGACGTTCTGGTTGCTTTGGGAACCTCCGCGGCGTATTTCTATTCCATCCCAATCACTTTAGGATTAATCCCCGGACATGTCTATTTTGAAACCTCTGCGGTGATCATCACCCTGGTTAAGCTGGGCAAATTTTTGGAGGCTAAAGCCAAGGGGGGAGCCAGCGATGCAATACGCAAACTGATGGATTTGCGCCCACGCAAAGCTTACGTGGTTCGTGATGGTATCGAGGTCGAAATCAATGTTGATGAAGTAGAAGTTGGCGATATTGTCCTTGTTCGCCCTGGCGAAAAAATTCCTGTGGATGGCATCGTAGTAGATGGGCGTTCTAGCGTGGATGAATCGATGCTGACCGGGGAATCAATGCCCATTGAGAAAATGCCCGGCGAACAATTGATCGGTGGCACAATCAACAAATTGGGTTTAATAAAATTTGAAGCCACAAAAATTGGTAAAGAAACCGTTTTGGCGCAGATAATTAAATTGGTCGAAGAAGCCCAAACCAGTAAAGCTCCCATCCAAAACCTGGCGGACAAAATCTCGGCTATCTTTGTGCCAATAGTCATTGGTATCGCAGCAATAACTTTCATCGTGTGGTACTTTTTTATTCCCTATACCCCCAATACTGAGGTTAGCCTGTTTGCCCGAGCATTAATCAATATGGTAGCTGTTCTTGTTGTAGCGTGTCCTTGCGCTATGGGTTTGGCAACTCCCACAGCCGTCATGGTTGGAACGGGCAAGGGTGCCGAATTAGGTATTTTAATAAAAAAGAGCGAAAGCCTTGAACGCGCCGGGCAAATCACCACAGTGGTATTGGATAAGACCGGAACCATCACAAAGGGTCAGCCTGCTGTTACCCAGGTTTTAATATCAGATTCCAACATTTCCGAAGATGAGATCATCCGGTTAGTAGCGTCGGTTGAGCAGGGCAGCGAGCACCCATTGGGCGAGGCAATCACCGCCGAGGCGAATGCCAGGGGATTTACACTTAGCGAGCCCCTGGGGTTTTCAGCAATTTCTGGTCATGGAGTTCAGGCCGAGGTTGACGGTCACCGTGTATTGGTAGGCAACCGTCGCCTGATGGTTTCCAATGATGTAACAGTTGAACATATGGAAGAAAAAATCCAACAGCTGGAAGAAGATGGAAACACTGCCATGCTTGTTTCCATTGATGAACAGTTGGCCGCGGTAATTGGCGTCGCCGACACCATTAAAGAAGGCTCCCTGGAAGCAATTGATAAGCTACACGCCATGGGATTAAAGGTTGCAATGGTTACGGGTGACAATGTTCGCACAGCCAATGCTATTGCAAAACAAATCAACGTTGATACGGTGCTGGCGGAAGTTTTGCCAGGTGACAAAGCCGATGAAATTAAAAAACTGCAGGCATCAGGGCAAACCGTAGCTATGGTTGGCGATGGAATCAACGACGCCCCTGCCCTGGCGCAAGCTGACATAGGCATCGCCATTGGCACAGGAACCGATGTTGCCATTGCTTCTGCACCGGTGGTCTTAATCAGCGGAGACCTGCGCGGTGTACCAAAGGCAATTGCGCTTTCACGCAAAACGCTCAAAACAATTAAGCAAAACCTATTTTGGGCTTTCTTTTATAACACGATTCTGATTCCTACAGCCGCACTGGGTCTGTTCAATCCGATGCTGGCAGCCGGCGCTATGTCTTTTAGCAGTATTTTTGTTGTCACCAACAGTCTCCGATTGAAACGTTTCAGGGCTGATGGCTAATTTTCTTACAACCAGAATATGTAGTGGAATCTAATTCTATGCGAACAAAAAACAAACGTAACACTTACTTGCCGGTTCTACTTTTTGCAATTGTGCTGGCTTTAACTTTTGGGGCTATGCTATTAGCAGGGCAATTGCGCCAGAGAAAAATTGCCCGTCCAGGTAAATACAATTCGCCCGACCAAATTCCGCGTGTGACTGTTGCCGAAGCCCATCAGGCTCTAACCACCGGTGAAGCTGTTTTAATTGACACAAGGGATATAGTTTCTTTCAATGCCTTACATATTAAAGGGGCGCTAAATTTCCCGGTCAATGAAATTGAATCGCGGCTAACTGAGTTAGATCCTAACACCTGGTACATCACTTATTGCACCTGACCAGCCGAAAACACGAGCGCCCGGGCGGCGTTCATCATGCTTGAAAATGGTTTTTCTAGAGCGAACCCAATTGCGGGTGGTTTTGAAGCCTGGCAAGCGGCTGGGCTTCCGGTTGCCCCCTAACCTCGGTTGGCAATTCGCAATACATAAGTTAAATAAAAGGAGCTGCCTTTATAAGACAGCTCTTTTGACTTATATCTTAAAGTTATGTGTGATTACGGTTCTCTTATGGCAAAATAATCGACTTCCACCAGGATAGGAAGCACATCGAAGGATGAAACCCCAAAGCCAACCTGACCGTCACGTAAATTGTACTTTCGATCGACATATTGTTTTTCTAAAATCCCGTTTATATATAAAGAAAGTTGATTTCCCACACAAACCGCTGTGTAGGCATTCACATCTCTTCCTTGTCGAACGTTTTTCGAGCCACCACTTGCCAGTTCAATATAGCCGCCATCCAGTTCAGAATAAACTAGAATATCGTACAATCCGCCATTGCTGATATTAAACTCATACCAGCCAAAACGATCACTGTAGTTACAAATCAGGCTGACATTATTCGTGTTTTTCGCTAAATTTTCAGCGAAAACTTCAATTTCCACTTCTGAATAATAATATTCTTCGTAAAGGACATAAACATATTGATGCCTGCCCTGAAGGTCGAAGACCAACCGACCATAATCGGTGTATAGATCCATTTTGTCTTCATCACCGCTCATCAAGAAATAAGACCAGCTGGATAAATCACCCTCAAATTCCTCTACAAAATATGCCTGTGGTTCATCGAACCAATCGTCATCTTCTTCGGTTATATCATCGTCTTCCGCAACGAAAGGTTCCGTTGTCGGTAATTGCCTTGAAGGGGGTGTTGGAAGCTCTGGTAGCACAATCTCTTCTTCAGTCGGTTCAGGAATAATCACCTCTTGTATTTCTGGGGGTGTTGTTGCAGTCGGGTCAGGTGGTGTCGAAGTACCACAAGCCAGGCTAACGAGGAAAAAGAATCCAATTACAGAGAAAATAATTTTCAAATTTGCTCGTTTCATAGGTCATCCTTTCATTTTATTTATTAAATAATTTTATAGAAATTTCCAATTTGGTATATCCACAATCTGGACTAATTATATCATAAATAATGAGTTTTAGATACACAATTGAAAAAGATTGATTTCATGAATTTTTCAGCAAAACAAAAACAATATCAATAATTTATTCTAAAATATCGGCATCCAATCAGCATTTTCAACCATCGTTTCTAAGCTTCAGAAACAATAATTCCAGTCCAGAAAGTTTTGCCTTTATCATTCCTAAATTAAAGAGTCCTCTAATAAAGAAATTCGTTTTTTGCTCAATTGCAACCTTTTTATCCAATCAGCAAAAAACACAATCGTTACTGAAAACAATCCTAAAAGCAAAGCAGCAGAATAAGCTTCGATATGGCGACGTTCTTCTATACAACGGAAAATAAAAAGTGTAACCGTTTCTGTTCGTCCTTGCACCCCTCCTCCCACAACAAAAACTGCACCAAATTCACCAATAGCCCTGGCGAAGGTTAATGTCATGCCATAAAGCAAGCCACTTTTAAGCTGTGGAAAGATTATTCTCCAAAATATCGTCCAGCGATTTGTCCCTAAAGTGGCAGCAGCAAATTCTTGACCCCGGTCTAAGCTTTCAATCACGGGAATCATTTCTCGAATCATAAACGGAAAGCATACAAACAGTGTTGCGATAAACACTCCGCTGGATGCGAAAGCTATCCGCATATTTATTCTCTCTAAAAGGGGAAACAAAGGGCTATTCCGACCAAACAACAATAAAAGCATATAACCTACTACCACCGGTGATATCGCAAAAGGCACATCAACCAAACCATTAAGAAATGCCTTTCCCAAAAATTCATGTCGGACAAAAAACCAAGCAATCATCGTACCAAAAAAGGTTTGGACGAATACCACCAATAGCGCAATTCGTAGGGTCAACAAAAAAGCTTTTATTAAAACAGGCGAGGTTAGGCTTTTAATCACTAACCAGGGCCCAGACTCAAAAGCACCTGAAATTAAAGCAATTACGGGACCAATTATCAGCAGACATAAATACAACAACACTGATAAGATCAAAGCCAAACTACCAAAACTTACCTTCCTCCTGTTCATCATGAGGTTCTCCAAACCTTGTGGATGCTATTTGCTATCCATAGAACCAAAAATGAGATCAAAACTAATACAATTGAAACTGCACTCGCACCCAGACGGTTTTCTGATTCAACCTGACTGAACACATAAACAGCTGCTGTTTGTGTCTTTAAGGGGATGTTACCCGCCACAATTACGACCGCACCAAACTCACCAATTGCACGTGAAAAACTTAATAGCGACCCCCCCATAACTGGCAAAACCAATGCAGGAAAGATGATTTTCCAAAATATCCTCCACGAATTTGCTCCCAGGGTCTCGGCTGCATGTTCTTGTGATTGATCCAGCCCTTCTAATACGGGTTGAATTGTACGCACGACAAAGGGGAAATTAACAAATAATAACGCAAGCACTATTCCAGTTGGAGCAAAAACAATTCGGAAATTAAATCTTTCAAGCAAGAAATTTCCCAATGATTGCTGTGGCCCATATAAAACAACCAGCATAATTCCAGTTACAAGTGATGGCATCGCTAATGGTAAGTCTATGATTGCATTGATAAAACGCTTTCCAAGAAAATCAAAACGGACCAGGACATAAGCTGTTATCATCCCCATTACTGCATTGATAAGTGTCATGATCAATGCCGTGTACAGGGTCAATCTTATTGCATGCCGAGCAATCGGTAAGTTCACTTGATACCAAAATTCATGCCATCCTTCCCGAAACCCATCCTGAAAGATTACTATCACCGGAACAACCACAATCAGAATTAAAAATAAAATGCTCGGAACACGCAGTGCCCAGGCTATAGCTGGTGTTTTCTCCTTTTTTTGTAACATCGTCAGGTTCATGATTATTCCGCTTGATGTATCTGCTGAAGTACGGTGTTATAAACACCATCTGAACCAAAGTAATCTTCCATCACTCTCTCCCAGCCGCCAAAGTAATCAACGGTAAAAAGGTCTTTAACATCAGGGTAAAGAGCATCGGCTGCAGCTGCTACTTCTGGATTAACAACACGTAAACCATGACGAGCAAAAATATCCTGGGCCTCCCTTGAATACAAGAAGTCCACAAATGCCTCTGCCACATCTCTGGTGCCATGCTTATCAACATTCACATCTAAAATGGCAATTGGGTTTTGAATCATGATGGTCGAAGTCGGGATCACCAATTCGTATTTTTGACCAGAGTTTTGTCCCACTAAAACCTCATTTTCATAAGTAACAGCAATATCACCAATTCCCATCTCGAAACTAAGAATGCTTTCTCGTGCAGACTTGTCCATGACACTGACATTGGTCAAGACCTGGCCCAAAAAAATTGCTGCAGCCGTTTCATCCTCAAAAGGTACCCCGTTACAATGTCCGCGCAATGCTGCCCCAAACAATCCTAAAATATTCCACATAGCGCCCCCGCTCATGTTTGGATTAGGCATCAAAATTTCAATACCTGGTTTTGCTAAATCATCCCAATCCTTGATATTTTTTGGATTCCCCTCCCTAACGGCAAAGGCAACAATGGATGTGGTAACTATCCCATTAAATTCTCCTTTTTTCCAATCATGGGTAATCAAACCAGCCTTTTGAATACGTGTCACATCTGCCTCAAGAGAAAGAGCAACAATGTCTGCTTCAAATCCTTCAACAATCGCCCGAGATTGAGCGCCAGAACCTAAATAAGATTCCTCAAAAATCACTTTTTCTCCTGTTCTTTCCTCCCAGTAAGATTTAAAACGAGGGATGATTTCACTATAGGCTTCACGCGGCGTTGTATAAGCAGCAAATATTAAGCGCACTTCGTCTGCTGGCGATGACGATTGCTTTGACCCACATCCTGTGATAAGAATGCATATTAAAAAGACAGTGACTAAAACGGCTGAATACCTTCTCATGATTCTCTCCTCATCTTTTTTTGAAGGTTTTGGAAAACATGCGAACGAACGATTAAAAACGAACTATCTTGAACGCCAGAGAGTACTGATCCAATAACACCGTTGAAATCGACCTGGCCATGATGGTTGGGAAGCGGCACACCAAGAACAATCAGGTCATAATGTGTATCTTTCATAACACTCTGAACCGCATTCAATAACCCGCCTGTTCCAGTTACTGTTTTAGCCT
>Ga0255347_1001459_pt1 | contig 38082 bp, 31 predicted proteins | sample wastewater_treat_2_FD_192479 | JGI IMG/M metagenome (GOLD analysis project Ga0255347, IMG submission 192479) | Wastewater microbial communities from Lulu Island WWTP, Vancouver, Canada - plant24 | ecosystem: Engineered > WWTP > Wastewater > Unclassified | place: Canada: Vancouver, British... | reverse complement strand
CGGGCTCTTCGCTGCAGATCTTTTTCGGATGTATTCCCGGTATGCTGAGCGGCAAAACTGGCATAGCGAGATCCTCTCCTTGCACGAAACCGGCATTGGCGGGATTAAAGAGGTCAGTTTTATCATCAAGGGCAAGGGGGCTTTTTCACGCTTAAAGTTTGAATCGGGGGTTCATCGCGTCCAACGTGTTCCAGAAACAGAAGCTCAGGGGCGCATTCACACCTCCACAGTCACCGTTGCCGTACTGGCAGAAGTTGACGATATCGAAATCGACATCCCAGATTCAGATATCACCATCGATGTTTATAAGTCCGCAGGTGCTGGTGGCCAAAATGTGCAGAAAAATGCCACAGCGGTCCGAATCACCCATCTTCCAACGGGAATGGTCGTTGCCTGTCAGGATGAACGCTCACAGCTTCAGAACAAAACGCGTGCAATGAGCATCCTGAAAGCGCGTTTATTTGAAATAGAAGAACAAAAGAGGCATGATCAGGAAGCAGCCACGCGTCGCTCTCAAGTTGGCACCGGTGAACGTTCTGAAAAAATTCGCACCTACAATTTTCCACAAAATCGTGTCACAGATCACCGCATCAATTTATCTTCCTACAATTTAAACGGTGTATTAGATGGCGATATCGACGAATTTATCAACGAATTAACCCTGGTCGATGAAGCTGAGAAATTAGCCCTAGCGGAGGAATAATCCCATTAACCTGCGGAAGACCCGCCAAATTCTCAAAGAGAAATTAGCCCATACCGGTTGCGATTCGCCTGGACAGATCAGCCTGGTACTGCTTCAACACACCCTTCAACAACCCAAAAGCTGGCTGCTCAGCCATACAGATTACGTGCTCACTCCTCAAGAACATGAGGATTTGCATGTTAATTTAGAAAAATTCCTCCAGGGCGTACCTTTGCCCTATATTCTGAGCCGTTGGGAATTTTATGGGCGAAATTTCAAGGTTACACCCGATGTTCTCATTCCCCGTCCGGAAACCGAGATGCTGGTTGAATTGGCACTAAAGCATGCCCAAAATATTAATTCCTATAAAGTTGTTGATATTGGTACAGGCTCGGGTTGTATAGCAATCAGCCTGGCGGCGGAATTGCCTGCAGTCACCGTGACGGCGGTTGATTTATCCATAGCAGCGCTGCTTGTCGCCAAAGAAAATGCAAAAAATCATAATCAAACCCACATTCATTTCATCCAGGCTGACCTGCTTTCTCCATTTTCAGCACGGTTTGACCTGATTTGTGCCAATCTGCCTTACATCCCAAGCGACGACCTCAATAATTTACCCGTCTCCCAATGGGAACCGCGTTTGGCATTAGATGGCGGTAAATCTGGGATGGAGACGATCTGGCGCTTGCTCGATCAAGCCAAAACAAGGGTAGCTCCAAACGGGCTGATACTCCTTGAAATCGAATCCAACCTCGGCAAAGCAACCTTATCAGCGGCTAAAAAGGTTTTTCCCAATGCCACAATCCACCTCATACCTGACCTGGCAGGCCTTGACCGCATCATTAAAATCCAGTTGACGGGTGATTTGCCGTCACAAACAAAGGAACCTGGCTATGATTGAAACCCAAATCCTCGGCATTGATGACCACCGCGCCATACCACTGGCTAAAGAAATCATCCGACGGGGTGGGTTGATTGCTTTCCCCACCGATACAATTTACGGAGTTGCCTGCGATGCTTTCAATCCACAAGCTATTGAAGCCCTCTACGCAGCCAAAGAGCGCCCGGACGAAAAGGCTCTCCCGGTGTTAATTGGTGATTATCGCCAGCTGGCTGAACTCATCCTGAACCCCGATCGACGCCTGGAACAAATTACAGCCGCATTCTGGCCGGGTCCATTGACTGTGGTCCTCCCGAAGAGCACCAAGATCCCCCCCCAACTTTCAGCATTTACGACCATCGGTATCCGGATGCCAAATTATCAATTTACTTTGGATTTATTGCGAGAGACCGGCCCGCTGGCAACGACCTCTGCCAATCGTTCCGGGGGACCCAACCCGATTGACGCAGAAAGTGTGATCACCCAACTTTGGGGAAGAATTGATTTAATTATCGACGGTGGCCCTACACCCGGTCCCACCGCTTCCACTGTTGTTGACCTTTCTGGCGTTGACATCCGCATCTTGCGTCCCGGTCCAATTTCGCTTTCTGAATTGCAATCTGCTGTAAAACCTGAGTAAGTTTTAATATTCTCATCCTTAAAGAGGTTTGATCTCAACTTTGCACACGATGGAAGTCTGAGGTGTTTCGATTTAATGGATCTGCTTTCTTTTGTTTTTCTTGGTACATATCTGGTAGTACAGATTGAATGCTGGTTCCAATTGTGTCCATCCTCCAAACAAACCTCTCACAGATACAAAAAAGCACCTTGAAAAGGTGCTTTTCACGTGACAATTACATCAACTTTGAGGTTAGTGGCTCAGTCGCTTTGGGCTAAGTCTTTCTCAGGTTCATTTGATAGCTCGACATGCGCTTTTCCTGCTTTTTTCAAAGCTCTGCGTTTTCTGAAATATTTTATCAGGAAGTAAACCACAACCCCTAATGGGATTAGGAAAGGCAAACAGAAAATCCCAAACCAGATCAAGGCATCAACAAAGAATTGAGCAGCATCAATCAGGGCTTCAACAGCAGATTTGACGGTTCCTTTCGGCTCCCAACCGGCAATCTCCAACGGTTGTAAGGAGCGTTTTGCCACAACTTCTATCGACAACGCTGAAAGTGCTGCAGATTCTTCCAGATAGCGCATGCGCCCTTTAACAATTTCAATCTCGCCCCGGTAATAAGTTAATTCACTAAACACATCCAGTACATCCTGTGGATCCTGGGCATCTTCCATCAATGCAACCAAAGCTTGTTCGGCAGCCTCAAGGTTACGCAACCGGGATTCAAGGTCGGTGAATTCAGCAGTAACATCCTGACCGGAGACATTTTCTGAAAGGACATCATCTTTTGGATTGAGTGTTAATGCCCGGATCGACGCCATGATCGAATCTAAGCGCCCTGCAGGCACCCGAATGGTAATATTTGCTTTGGGTAAATTCCCTCGATCGGTGTAGGTCTTGTAAAGATTTGAAGAAACCACAAAGCCGCCAGATTCTTCTGCCATTGCGATAATGGCCTGCATGGTTACTTCGGGGTCTTCAACAGAGATGCGCATATCAGCGTTATAGATCACCATGCGCTGGATCTCCTTTGCAGATTCGCCCATTCCAGATACGAACTCGCGCTCGCCTTCGAAATAGGAGTCCTCTACAGCCATCATCTCATAGCTTTCCTCAGGTGCAGCAAACATCGGTGCCTCTTTGACAGCATAACTTTCTGAAACTGATTTCGATGCGCAGGCACTCAAAACAAGCGAAAGCCCTATAAAGACAACCAGTAAATTCAATAATTTTTTGTGCATTAATTCACCTCTTTTTCTCCTTTGTTATCCATTATACAGCTATTAGACGCTTTGTCTTCAATAATTGTTCCCTTTATATTGAAAGATAATTAAATATTTCACTGCACATCAGTAATAGTTTGCTTTTCTTACCATCCCCCTGAAAGTCGGTCTGCATGCAAACGCGGAAGACCTGCAGATATAATCCGTTCTTGAACCCGAGCAATATTATAAATAACCCGATGATAAGTCCAGCTTGTGGTTTCTTCATCATAAATCATATATGCTGCCCGTGGATCCCGATCCCTTGGTTGACCAACGGAACCGGGATTAACAATACATTTTCTTTCCAGCAAGAATGGTTTATCTTCAACCATAAAAGAATGCTGGATAAAATGTGAGTTTTCAGCCGGCATTTCAAAAATACCGGGGAGGTGTGTGTGACCTATCAGACAGACTTTTGTTTCAAAATAATTCATGTTCTGCCTGGCGGTCGATATATCCAAAATGTACTCCCAAACCGGATTGCGTGGACTGCCGTGGACTAATGTTACGTCATCAAAAACCATACGATCAGGCAAACTGGCTAACCATTTTTTTTGAGAAGTACCCAAATGATTTTTCAGCCAGAGAATTGAAGTTCGTGCCTCTGTATTAAATGTGCTGACATCTATTTCCCCCAAGCAAGCAGCATCGTGATTGCCAATAATGCATTTTAAATCTGGCAACGCGACGATCCGATCAATACATTCATTTGGATCTGGCCCATAACCAACTAAATCCCCCAAGCACCAAACACGTTCAAATGTGCCGGCATCTGCCAGCACAGCTTCCAGCGCTGGCAGATTGGCATGCACATCTGAAATAATCAAAGTTCGCATGTTTTAAGGCATAAAGAACGTGAAAGCCCAATTGCCATTATCATTGTTGACTGAAGAATAGAGGCCCATAATAACTACCCAGGTATTACCGGGTTTCAACCTGAAGATTTCGCCCGAATCATCCACAAACTGAATGGGTTGGTTTCTGCTTGGAGTTTTCCAGGTGATTTCATAGGCTAATCCATCTCTGAAAACAACCGCACGTTGACCGCTGTAATTATCCCAAATGTCCATATCATGCAAAGTGGCAGCAATTTCTGTGTGATTTGCAAAAATTACCGCCACATTTGAAAATGCAAGTTGTTCATCATTGATGCGGTCCACAAGCGGGATCATGTCAATTCCCATGCCGGCTTCGTTGTCAGTCCAGCGCAAGTAATTCCCACTTTCCTCATCATAACGCCACTCTTCAGGGTTCACGGTTGAGAATTGTGTTTTAATCTCGTTTGCGGGCGATCCACCTTCTGGAATTTCAGGGTCAAAAGCCATACCTTCCAATAAATAGCGTTGTTGATAAACACCCTGGCTAGCAGCATATTTAGTTAACGCCGCAGAATCTCCAAACACGCTAATCACCTGCATGCGCCCGTCATCGCACAAGCCCGGACAGATCTCTTTGCTACTGACAACACGGTTTCCAAGAATCCCAAAAATATGATCTCTCACCGTTACATAGGCGCCTTCCATCCCCAAGAAACCCTCATAAAGGCTAACTAAATAGGGGTCAATCATCCTGCCAGAGCGAACCGGTCCAATCATTTCAGCATCCTGCCCATAATAGAGCGCCAGGAAACGGTTACCACCTGTGCCAATAAAATATTCGAATACCATATCTGCGTATGAAAGCCCGGCATGCGGTCTGCCCGAGATTGGATAGTTCGCGACCTTAATCATAATCGGGCGCCGATTCAATATGGAAGGATCCTCAACAATTAAACCCGTTAAAGGATTAACATTCTCCGGGAAATCAACCGGTCCGGAAGGTTCCACCGTTGGCAAAGGGGTAGGCGTGAAGGTGAACGTAGGTGTTGGCGGCAATTCAGTATTTGTGGCAGTTGGAGAAGGAATTTCCGTTTCTTTGGGAATAGCAGCCAAAGTTTGAGCCGCATAAGTAGCAGCTAATTCAAGGTCAACGGCGGGTTTTACAGCACAGCCTGCCAGGAGGATGACCGCGATCCCAAAGATGATCGGTTTTAATTGCGATTTGATTTTCAGCATGGTTTTCACCTCAATTTTTTACTTTTAAATCATTTTAAAACATCATTCAATTATATTCTGTGAAAACAAAATCGGTTGTCCGACTTATGGAATTAAATTTCTTTCAATTTTACAGATTTAACCGTTCAATAATCTCTGCCACCATATCGTAGCGGCTAAAAGGTGGCATGAAATACACGCCTTGATAATCGGAACGCAATTCACCAATCAATTCAACAGCAATGCGCACGCCCTCCTTTGCGGACTCCTCACCCGATGCCGCCATACGTTTTTGAATCAGTTCTGGAATTTGGATCCCAGGCACCTCGTTATGCAAAAAACGGGCGTGCCTTTCATTCACCAGCGGTAAGATCCCCGCCAGTATAGGCACATCCAGCTGCCCAATTTCTTGTTCATAGCGATTTATGAAATCTCGTGCTTTCGGAACATCGAAAACCGGCTGGGTTAGGAAAAAATCAGCTCCGGCATCGATTTTCTTCTTTATTACCCGCATCTCTTGTACAGGGTTGTTTGGTGTTAAGTTCATTGCAGCACCAATAAAAAAGGAAGTGGGTTGGCCAATCTGCACACCGGAATGATCCATACCGGTATTAAATTTCTCTTTCATTAAGCGAATAAGTCCCGTTGGAACCAGGTCATAAGAATCACTGGCGTCCGGATAATCACCGATTGCGGTTGGGTCGCCCATAATCACAAACACGTTACGCACCCCCAGGGCATGGGCAGCCAGCAAGTCGCCCTGCACGCGCAATAAGTTTCTCCCCCGAGTGGGAAAATGCAGGGTGGTCTCAATCTCAAAGTTGGATTGTATCAGGTGACACACTGCCCAGGCGCTCATCCGCATCCGTGCCATCGGACTGTCTGCCACATCAATTACATCTGCACCCGCATCTGCCAACAAAGAAGCACCCGCCTGCAACTTATGGGTAGAAAGCCCTCGCGGAGGGTCCATCTCAACCGCAATCACGAACTTCCCTGCTTCTAATTTTTGCGCCAATTGTGAACGATCTTCCGCTGGCTCTTGCTCAATAGCAGCGGTCGATTCTAATAGCAATATGCCATTTGCCAAATCATCTTTAGAAGTACTTTGCACAGCTTCTGAAATCGTGGCAATATGAGCCGGCGTTGTCCCACAACAACCACCAATCACATCTGCACCTGCACGCCAAAATGAAAGCGCGTAATCATGAAAATATTCCGGTCCAGCAGGATACATGATTCGCCCACCGATCTTTTCTGGAAAGCCAGCATTTGGCATGACAGAAAAACGTCCCGTGGGCACAGCGCTCTTCATCAAACGCAAAATACGCAAAAGCTGTGCTGGCCCGCCGGAACAATTTACACCAATAACATCAACCCCAAAACCATTCATTTTTTGCGCCACTTCCTGGGGTGTGTTTCCCAGCAAGGTCCTCCGATCACGTGTAAATGTCATCGAAGCGATAACGGGAATATTTGGATCAACATGACGAGCAGCCTCTACCGCTGCGCGGACAGCGTAAAGGTCTACCATGGTTTCAATCAAAATCAAATCAACCCCCGCCTTCACCAAGGCTGATATTTGTTCAACATAAATTTCAAAAGCTTCTTCGGGTTGAATACGTCCAAAAGGCGCTAAAGGTACCCGTAATGGGCCCACATCACCGGCAATCAACACATCTTTAAACGAAGCCATGATGACCCGCTGCAAAAGATTGACGGCTGCGGTATTAATTTCTTCCACCCGATCAATTAAACCGTGCCGATCTAATTTCGTGCGATTTGCCCCAAAAGTATTGGTTTTGACAATTTCTGCACCTGCCTGGATATAGTCGCGATGGATTTCCGCTACAATCGCCGGTTGAGAAAGGTTTAATGCATCAAAACTTGCATCAATTTTTATACCGCGATCATGCAAAAGTGTCCCCATGGCACCATCTGCAACAATCGGTCGTTCTGCGTCATTTAATCGTTTAATAAATTTATTTGTTATTTCACCCATCGCCATTACTCCTATTTTTACGCTTTCATCAATTGTTCCACACGGCTTGTGCCAACATTAAAATATTTTGCATCCGGATGATGTACGACTATCGCCGCTGTGGATTGTTCCGGCACCAATTGGTAAGCGGAGGTCAATTCCATGCCCAAAGCGGATTCAACCGGTAAAAGATCAAATACTTTACGGTGATCCTCAAGTTCCGGGATGGCAGGGTAACCCCATGAATACCGCTTCCCACGCTCTGGTGCCAGCCCCAATTCGCGTCGAATGTGTGCATGCAAAAAATCAGCAGTAGCTTCTGCCATTTGCACAGAAAGTCCGTGCAAAAAATACGCTTCGGTATACAAACCTTCGGTTTCCAAAGCAGATACCCGCTGAGTTGCTGCATACCCAACCGTGACCACTTGCAATGCTACCACATCAATGCGGCCTGACTCAATCGGTGAGAAATAATCTGCCAAACATAGCCCTTCTACACCTTCTTGCCTGGGGAACACAAATCGCGCAAGCTCGCTAAGTTTATTGTCTTGCAGGCTTTGCGGATCATATATCAGTAATTCATCACCCTGCGCCTGACATGGCCAATACCCGTAAACGCCCTGAGGCTTTAGCCAGCCTTCCTGCTGGGCATTTTTTTTCATTTTGGTTAATCGCTGGTCAAATTCAACTTTTAACTTTTCCCAGGCTTCACCATGTGTATTTTTTGCGCCCCAAGAAAGTCGATAAAGCTCGTTGATTGCGAGGTGTTCAGCAACCATTTCCAGGGGCATCTCTTCTACCACGCGTACACCCCAAAAAGGTGGCACAGGTAATTCTTCCAGAACCGGAACACTCTTACTTCTTTTCGCTTTTGTAACACTTGGCTTTTCTCCCAAATCTTTTCCAAACTCAAAATCAGCTGCCTTTTGAATTTTTTCAATTAATTGAGATCGTTTATCAGAATGCATCAAAGCATCCATGGTTGCCAAGCCTTCAAAAGCGTCTTTGCAATAGAAAACACCTGGAGGATAATAGTGTTTTTGGTCGGTCAACAAAATTCGCTTAGCAAAGCGGGGATTGATCGCTGCACCCCCAATCAATACCGGAATATCTAATCCACGGCGATCTAACTCGTTGACAATCAGCGGCATTTGTTTGCTGGTGCTTACCAACAAAGCACTCAAACCAATGGCATCTGCTTTTTCTTCTAACGCACGGGAGATAATCGTTTCTGCAGGCACTTGTTTTCCCAGGTCGACCACTTTATAACCATTATTCGCCAGGATAGTTTTTGCTAAATTTTTTCCAATATCATGTACATCACCGTAAACCGTCGCTAAAACCAACGTTCCTTTCTCAATTCCTTCTTTTCTTTCTAAAAAATTCTCTAAATAGCTGACAGCGATTTTCATTACTTCGGCGCTTTGCAGGACAAAAGGCAAAATCAACTCACCTGCTCCAAATTTATCTCCCACATCTTTCATTGCGGGTAAGAGTACATCATTCAAAATTGTTACTGCCGTTGTAGCTTTAGGTAATTGCGGGTCTCGGTTTAGGATTTCATCAATATCTGCTTCGACATTTGTTTTGTAACGATGTAGGATACGCCAGTGCAAACGTTCTTCCGGCTTCATGCTGTCTAAATCTATTTTTTCTTGATCCTGATCGGTATTTGTATCCTCGACCGTTTCAAAGTAAGCAATTAGCTTTGATAGCGCCTGCTCATGCCGATTAAAGATCAAATCTTCAGCCAGTTTTCGCTCGTCAGCTGGGATTTCAGCATAAGGCTTGATATGCGCCGGATTGACAATGGCCATATCCAAGCCTGCCGCAACAGCATGATACAACATCACGCTGTTTAAAACCGCTCGAGCGGGTCGAGAGAGGCCAAAAGAAACGTTACTCACCCCCAGCGTGGTCAAAACACCTGGCAGGGAATTTTTTACTTGACGAATTCCTTCCAGCGTTTCAATCGCAGAATCTCTCAATTCAAGGTCACCTGTCGCCAGTGTAAAAGTCAAAGTGTCATACACCAGGTCCTCGGGCTGTAAACCATATTCATTAACTGCCAGGTCATAAATTCGCTTCGCAACCTTCAGTTTACGATCAGCCGTTTTAGCCATCCCTTCTTCGTCAATTGTCAAAACAATCACGGCACTATTGAAACGTTTTGCCAACGAAAAAATTATTCCTGCTTTTTCTGGTCCTGATTCAAGATGCGTGGAATTAATCAAGCTTCGCCCTGGGTTGGCTTTCAAAGCAGTTTCAACTACTTCTGCTTCCGTGGAATCAATTACGAGCGGCACCGGAACAGCATTGGACAGCTTTTTCACCAACTCCCTCATTAGCTCCGCTTCATCAGACCGTTCCGTTAACGCCACGCACAGGTCTAACCCATGTGCACCACGGTCGACCTGTTCACGCGCCATTTCTACAATGGCATCAAAATCACCATCCATGATTAACTGTTTGAATTTGCGCGAACCCTGGGTATTCAGCTGTTCGCCAATCAAGAAAGGCGCTGGAACCTGCACCATACTCACAGCCTGTACGGGCGAAGCCAGCTCTGCCCTTAAACCTGGAGCAGGGGGTTTTGGTCGACTTCGATCCAACCTGGCGTTGATTAGCGCAATATGATCTTCCCGTGTTCCACAACAACCGCCGATCACCCGCACTCCATATTGTTTAACAAATTCCAGTAATAAATCGGCAAAAGGTTCTGGTTCCATCGGATATACGGCTAATCCATCCACATTCAAAGGCAAGCCGGCATTAGGGATACAGGAAACCGGTAACTTTGAATGTTCTGTCAGGTAGCGGATCGGCTCGCGCATATAATCCGGTCCGGTAGAGCAGTTCAACCCAATTACATCAATCCCCATCCCTTCCAGTATCGCCAGAGCCGTAGCGATATCCGTACCCATCAGCATTCGGCCGGTGGTATCCAAGGTGATCTGAGCCTGAATGGGCAGCACCTCTCCGGTCTCCTTAAAAGCAGTTTGGATGCCAAAGATAGCCGCTTTAACCTCCAAAATATCTTGCGAGGTTTCAATTAATAACAGATCCACACCGCCCTCAATCAATCCCACAGCTTGTTCTCGAAATACATCCACCAGATCATCAAAATGAATGTCCGACATCGTCGGGTCCTCACTCGAGATCAACTTGCCGCTTGGTCCAATTGAGCCTGCTACAAACCGTGGTTTTTCAGGGGTAGCGTATTCTTCGGCTAATTTTTTTGCCAGTTGAGCTGCTTTTCGATTAATCTCCAAGACCCGATCTGCCAATCCATATTCATTCAATGTAAGGCGGTTTGAACGAAAGGTATCCGTTTCAATTACATCTGCACCTGCTTCTAAAAAAGCACGGTGAACCTTTTCAACAGCCTGTGGATAGGTTATTACGAGGTAATCGTTACAGCCGGCGGTCTGCTCGCCACCAAAATCCGCAGCTGTCAGGTTTTGACGGTCCAGATTGGTACCCATTGCGCCATCGAACAATATCACACCACGATCCAAAGCATCCAAATAATTGCGATTGGTAAAATTTTTTCGGAATTGCTTCATTGATGGTCCTTCCAATGATCTTTGATCAAATATGACATAAAAACATCCGCCTCTCAAATGATGAGAGGCGATGACCAATACATTTCATCTCATCTTTCAGTATGCCCACAATAGGGGCCTGACGGAATTGGCACCTGCGAACACCTTTCGTGGTTGCCGAGGCATCATCGGGCCGGTCCCTCCACCTCTCTGGATGAGTCATTACTGAAAAATCTTATCACAATTAAAATTATGAGTCAATCAACCGCAGATCTCCCCTGGCCATTTCATTTTTCATTACATGGATCACACCTTTGGCTGTTGCAAACCCGGGATGGTCTGGCATGAAAAAATTCCGTTTATAAAAAGCGCCCACCATTTTAATTTCATTCTGGATTGCGGATAAATCCATCGTGTGGCCGATCAGTACAATCTCTTTTAACCCAGCTGCATCTGATGCATTGATAGCAATAACAGCAATCACTTGCGCAACCAAGCGGCAAAGACCCGCAGCCAAATCCGCGCGGTGAAAATCTTTGCGTTCGATCAGTTTTCCAAAATTAACAGCATTGGCATTTATCGGCAGTTTGCCAATCTCGCCGCCAATTGCCTCACTGATCATGATGTCAACGGCATTGGCATCTCCAGAAAGAGCAAGCTGATTGATCTCGTCGATATTGGTTGTTCCAAGAACCAGATTAGAAAGCCCCAAAAGAGTTCCACCCCCTACTGCAGACCCGGTTACGTGGTGTGCCTGACCATCTTGCACGGCAACCATTGCCGTACCCGTTCCAGCGCTGACCACCAATCCAGCTTCAAGTCCAGCAGCTTGCAATCCCCCCACTCCCAATGCAACCATCTCATCAACTTTCCATAAGCGATAACCATCGAGTATTTCAGGCAAGGTGCGATAGTGACCGCCGGTAACACCAATTGTGATGTCTTTGTTGATCCTCTCACCAAGAAAATCAATAGCCTGACGAATCTGGCCTTCAGCCATCGGATGCGGTTTTTCAAATTTGTGCATATGACACCCGGCATCATCCAACCAGACTAAATCGGTATTGGTTGTCCCCATATCCACCGCTATCAGATTAGCTTTCATAATCATCTCCCGAATAATAAGACCTGGCTAGATTTTACCGCGTTCTAATTGCACGACGCGTTTGTTTTGCAGCTAAGTTAAAAAATCAAATAAACACTCACCGATGTTATGCGTTACAATAATTGTTATAAGGAGACAACCATGAATTCGAGTGAAAAACCATCATTCATAAGAATTTTTTTACCCCTTTCAATACTATTAACTCTGATAGGGTGGATTGGAATATTGATTGTTGTTCGTCATACACTACCCACATTGGGACCGCGTTGGCTGCTCTTTTTTTTCATTGTGTTCGCTCTCACCGGACCGGCCATCCCTGCAACCTATTACCTTAACCAGCGCTTTCCCAGCAAGCCCCCTGCTGAAGGGTTGGTGATCATTCGCCAGGCTTTATGGTTTGGCGTTTTCGGCGCTACGATCACCTGGATGCAGTTAGGCCGTGTACTTACGCTGGCTCTGGCAGGCATCATGGCTGTCGTATTCATCCTGATCGAATTTCTATTGCGATTATTCGAACGCAGTCGTTGGAATCCAAACAACAATTAATTTTGATCCTTTTAAAAACTATTAAATGCCCACGCTTAGCCAACTTCCCTCGATAGATCAACTTCTAAAAATCCCAGAAATGCAAAACCTTTTGGGAGATTTTGGCCGTCCGCTTTGTCTCGAGGCTGCTCGCGCGGTGTTTGATGAAATTCGAACAGAATTCCTGAAATATCAAAAACAGGTTCCCGAACAGGCTGTGATCATTAATCGGATCAGACAACAGTTGGAAACCTGGTTTAAACCTTCGCTGCTGCCAGTGATTAATGCCACCGGTGTCATTTTGCACACCAATCTCGGCAGAGCGCCCCTAAGCACGGCTACCAGAAATGCCATTTCTCAAGCAGCGACAGGTTTTTCCAACCTGGAGCTTAACCTCGATACAGGCAAACGCGGCAGCCGTTCAATACACGCCAGCCAGATCTTAGTTCAGCTTACTGGCGTGGAAGCTGGGTTTGTCGTCAACAATAATGCCGGCGCCGTTTTACTAATTCTTTCAGCGCTAGCCCACAACCGCAAAGTAATCGTCTCACGCTCACAACTGGTCGAAATTGGTGGTGGATTTCGCATCCCGGATGTAATGGCGCAATCCGGCGCAAAACTGTTTGAAATTGGCACGACCAATCGAGTCCATCTACATGATTACGAAAAAGCATTGCAAAGCGAACAAGTGGCGCTTGTAATGGTCGCCCACCATTCAAATTTCAAGCTTATTGGTTTTCATAGCGAACCCAAACTAAATGAAATCGTCGCACTCGCACATCAATACGATATTCCCGTTGTGCATGATCTTGGTTCAGGTGCCCTCCTGGATACCGCAAAATATGGCCTCTCCCATGAGCCCATGGTGCAAGAATCCATCGAAGCCGGCTGTGACCTGGTTTGTTTTTCTGGTGACAAGCTTCTGGGTGGACCTCAGGCAGGGATCATTATCGGCAAGGCTGAAATAATCCAAAATATTCAAAAACACCCATTGGCACGCGCCCTGCGCTCTGGCAAATTGACGCTGGCAGGCATTACCGCAACCCTGCTGCATTATCTTAAAGACGAAGCCGTGCGTGAGGTTCCAATCTGGCAAATGATCGCAAAACCCCTCGACGCCATCCAAACCACAGCAGAGCGCTGGAAGCAGTCCATAGGGCAAGGGGAAGTGATTTCAGGAAAATCAACCGTTGGCGGTGGAAGCTTACCAACAGAAGAACTGCCCACATATTTATTGGCACTCGACCCACCCAGCGCAGATAATTTCCTGAACCATTTGCGAAAAGCCGAGCCAGCAATCATAGCCCGAATTGAAAATAATCGAGTTCTTTTTGACCCGCGCACCGTCTTTCCAGAACAGGAACCCATTTTTCTGGATAACTTGTTGAAAACATGGGCTGCAATTAAAAATGTGGATTAACAACACACCCTCTGAAAGGATGTTTTTTAATAAGATAGGTAAATCATGAAATCAGATCTTAACAAACTTCTCAATGAACAACAGGCCAGTGCCCTTTGGGTTACCGGTCCAGCGCAGCACAACCCTTTTATGATGTATCTAACCGGCGGCGGCCATATCACCCAGGCAGACCTTATTTTGCAGGTTGGTCAGGAACCCGTCCTTTGCCACGCCCCCATGGAGCGCGATGAAGCTGCTAAAACAGGCTTGAAAACCCTCAATTATAGTAAATACCCCCTGAAAGCCCGTTTGGCAGAAGCCGGGGGAGATCGCCTTACGGCTCAAGCTCTTCTTTACAAGTCCATCTTCGAAGAACTCGGTTTGATAACCGGAAAAGTTTTCCTTTACGGAAGAACTGATGTGGGCAAAATCGTCTCAATTGTAAACAAGCTCCAGGATTTGCTGCCGGGCTTATCTTTCCATGGTGATCATGATGATGCTATCTTTTTACAAGCCATGGCTACCAAAGATGACGATGAAATAGAAAGAATCAGGAAAATGGCTGGCGTGGTGATTGAAGTTGTCTCACGCGTGGCAGATTATCTCACCAGTCACAAAGTTGCCCACGATCAGCTGGTTAAAGACGATGGTGTTCCCTTGACGATTGGTGATGTAAAATCTAAAATCAATCTCTGGCTGGCTGAATTGGGCGCTGAAAATCCACAGGATACGATCTTCGCCATTGGTCGCGATGCCGGCGTTCCGCACAGCGGCGGTAATCCTACAGACCCCTTGGCACTCGGGCAAACAATCGTTTTCGATATCTTCCCCTGTGAAATGGGGGGTGGCTATTTCTACGATTTCACCCGCACCTGGTGTCTGGGATACGCGTCAGATGAAGCCCAGGCGTTATACGACCAGGTTAAATCTGTCTATCATCAGGTTGTATCCGAACTGAAAACTGATGTAAATGCAGCACACTTTCAAGATCGCACGTGTGATTTGTTTGAAGCCTTAGGCCACAAGACGATCCGTCAAGATCCTGCAATTGAATCCGGCTATGTTCATACCGTTGGTCATGGGATTGGCTTGCACGTGCATGAAAAACCCTGGTTTAGCCAGAAGAACGATCCTACCAATATCCTTACTCCAGGCTCGGTGTTTACCATTGAACCCGGACTGTACTATCCTGAAAAGGGTTTAGGTGTGCGGCTAGAAGATACCTATTACGTAACCGCTTCCGGGGAATTTGAGAAATTTATCGACTTTCCCATGGAGCTAACCTTGCCGATGAACAAATAAAAGAGGTAAGAAAACATGACTCAACCACCAGCACGAATTCTTGGTATTGAAACCTCCTGTGATGAAACCGCAGCTGCTGTCGTCAGTGACGGCCGTGTTGTTGAATCAAATGTTGTTGCCAGCCAGATTAACCTGCACGCTGAATATGGCGGTGTTTTCCCGGAACTGGCTTCGCGTGAACATGTCAAGGCAATTTACCCCGTCGTTAATGAGGCTTTGCGACAGGCGCATGTTAACATACAAGAGATCGATGCCATCGCTGTCACACAGGGGCCGGGTTTGGCGGGTTCTTTGGTGGTTGGTCTTAATTTTGCAAAAAGCCTTGCGCTTGCCTCCGCAAAACCTCTGATAGGCATAAATCATCTGGAAGGTCATATCTATTCAGCCTGGCTTGAATCACCAACCGCCTCCTCACATCAAGCACCCCGATTCCCATTGTTGGCTTTGCTAGTTTCGGGCGGTCATAGCGAACTTATTTTAATGACCGATCACCTGGTCTATCAACGTTTGGGCGGAACTCTGGATGACGCTGCTGGTGAAGCTTTTGACAAAATTGCTCGATTGCTTAATTTACCCTACCCTGGCGGTCCTTCAATTCAGGAAACCAGCTTGTCTGGAAATGATGCCGCTTTTCCCTTTCCTAAAGCCATGCTCGAAGATAGCTGGAATTTCTCTTTCAGCGGCGTGAAAACAGCCGTTTTGCGGGCAGTTGAAGCATTACAGACTGAAGGGCGCCCATTGCCTGTTGAAGACCTGGCAGCCAGCTTCCAGGCAGCTGTGATCGATGTTTTGGTTGAAAAAACCCTCATGGCTGCCCAGGAATTTAAAGTAAAAGAAATTGTTGTCGCTGGGGGTGTTTCAGCCAACAAGCGCCTGCGTGAAAAAATTCTGGGGGAAAGTACACGGCCAGTACATATTCCACCACTTTCTTTATGTACAGACAACGCCGCCATGATTGCTGGAGCCGGTTATTTTCATTATGTCAAAGAAGATTTCAGTTCCTTTGATATTGATGTTCTTCCTACCTGGCCGCTTTCATAATTGGTAAACATGTAACCAATTACCAATATAACCATCCAATGAATAGTCAAACAACCACCAAAGATATTGATCTAGCTGCTTTAAAACAAAAGGACAAAGCAGCCTTTGCTCACTTGGTGGATGCATACTCAAACAAAATATATCGGCTGGCATTAAAAATGTTGACCGATGAACAGGATGCCGAAGACGTGCTGCAAGAGACTTTTCTCAAGGCCTATAAGAATATTGAAACCTTTGAAGGTCGTTCAAAAATTTCAACCTGGCTCTATCGCATTGCTTTTAATGAATCCTTGATGTTGATAAGAAAAAGAAAACCCGATCATATCGATCTTGATGCAGGCATACAAACGGGTCACGGTGAAGTTATGCCCAAACAAATAATTGATTGGTGTTGTTTACCGGAACAAGAACTCATGAGTGCTGAAACCCAAAAGTTGATCGACCAAGGCTTACAATCTCTATCGGATACTAACCGAGCAGCCTTCCTTTTACGAGATATCGAAGGCCTCTCCACGCGAGAAGCTGCTGAAGTATTGCAAATCAGCGAATCAGCACTTAAAGTGCGCTTAATGCGTGCCCGTCTGGAATTAAGAGAAATCCTGACCCATTATTTCGCCAACAAATTGCCAGAAGGTGCCCAATGACCCATCAAGTCCATGATAATTGCCAGGAAATATTGGAACTCTTAAATGCTTACATTGACGGTGAATTAGATCCATTATCCTGTTCCCGGATTGAAGAACACCTGGAAAACTGTGCGGATTGCCAGGTGGTGTTTAAAACACTAAATAAAACCATTCAGCTGTGCCAGAATGATCGTGAAGCAATTAATGTGCCCCCAGATGCTCGTAAACGCCTCTTAGCCGCTTTAGGTTTGGATGATATACATGACAAAAACACCTGAAGATCGTCAGCCCGTTGGTGAACAGGCAGACCAGCAGCAAGACAAACCTGAAACAAATTGCAGTCATTATTCGCTCCGTTTTCAGCTGGAAAAGATCTGTCCACATTGCCAGATCGAAAAGCTAGAATACAATAGCATGTTGCAACTGACCTGCCCCCGTTGTGGCATTCTGGAAAACGGAGCCTTTACCTGATAACACATAATATTCAACCTCCGGTGGAGGTTAGAAAGGAAAAGATAGCATGGAAAGCAAAGTCATTTGGAAAGGAAACATGGCCTTTACCGGAACATCGGATGCGGGTTATAGCATCCCTTTGGACACCTCAAAAGCAATGGGAGGATCCGACAATGCAATTCAACCTTTACAGCTTTTTGCCATTGGTTTAGTTGGCTGTACAGCTATGGATGTCATTTCAATCCTGCAAAAAAAGCGCCAGCAGATTACCGACTTTGAGGTCAGCGCACAAATTGAAAGGGCTGAGGAACACCCTAAAGTATTTACGAAAATACTTCTTGAATATAAAATCACTGGAAAAAATTTAGATAAAAAAGCGGTAGATCGCGCAGTAGAGCTTTCCGAAACACGTTATTGTGCTGCCAAGGCTATGCTTGAAAAAACCGCTGAAATCGAAACCGTTATTACGATGATTGAAGCAGACGAATAAAATTCTCTGTATTTTTAACATGGGCAAACTTATTTTGGCCCAAAACACACATATACCTAATCCACCTTGGTTTGGATTTAATAATTTTGCCTCCCGTGAATATAGGTATCGGGAGGCAATCCAAACATCGCTTCTTATTTTTCTCGGTTAAAGCTTAATTAATTCAACTTGTCTAAGCTGAAAATCCCTTTGAAAAACCATTAAATAAACCAATACTTTTTATCCATCCTCACAAAACAGCCATTCATGTTGTAGAGAGGCACACTGCTTCACGATAACTGGTAAAATCAGACTGATTGAGGTCACAATGACAAAAAATTTGTCGATGCGAAATCTAATACTGCTATTAATCATTTTCAGCATGTTGGTTGCTTGTGCACCCACTGAAGAAACAAGCCCCTCACCTTCACCCAGTGCTACATTTGAAGCAACACATACAGCAACTGCCACAACAATACCCACAACCGTTCCAACACCAACAGCAACGCCATTGCCGCTTAACGGAAAACAAACACAATACATCATTGATGCCACCATTAATTATTACAATCGGTTTATCTCCGTCACCAGTCAGTCCATCTATACCAATAAAACCAATGTTCCCATCACAGAAATGATGTTCATCGTCTATCCCACCATTTTTCAAAATGCGATTTTTATGCGCTCTATAAAGTCAGGGGATGGTACGCCGGTTGAAAATTTCCACTGGGACAGCCATCGTCTGATTATTCCGCTGGAAACGCCCCTACAGCCCGGAGAGCAGATCAGCTTTATCCATGACTATGAACTCTATATGCCCGACAGAACAGGCGTTTTCGGTCAAACCGGACGTCAGTTACTCCTTTCTTATTGGTATCCGACCATCCCGCCTTACGATGAAACAGAAGGATGGATGGCTTACGAATTGTCTCTGGTCAACAGCTTTTTTATTGGTGAACACCAGGTATTTGAATCCGCCGATTTTGACGTGACAATCCGTTTTACGGATCGGGCTGAAAATATGGAAGTTGCAGCAGGAGCAATGCCAACCTTTGAAGGCGATGGTCTGCGTTTTATACTTCCCCTGGCGCGCACGTTTGTCCTGGCTATCAGTGATTCATATCAAATCCTCACACGCGAAGTCAACGGTGTCCAAATTCAAGGCTTTTCGTTGCCCGAAGTAGTCGAATCGTCTGAAGTCGCTGTCGATTTGGCTGAAAAAGCCCTGCTTCTCTATTCCGATTTATTCGGGTCTTACGAACGTAATGTTCTCAGTGTGGTTCAGGCAGATATGGGCATCAACATGGAATTCGATGGTCTGATCCTGATTCAAAGCAGTTTTTACTGGCTTTACCGCGATCCGCCTCGCTCAGATTTACACATCATCGTCCCTCACGAGGTCTTACACCAATGGTTCTTCAGTCTGGTAGGGAATAACCAGGCAATGGAACCCTGGCTGGATGAATCAATAGCAACCTATGCAGAAGCATTGTTTTATGAACATTATTTCCCAGAAGATCTTGAATGGTGGTGGGACACCCGTGTCCACTCGCATTTGCCATCTGGCACCATTGACACATCAATCTATATTCCAGGCGGTATAACCGAATATTTCAATCGGGCTTACCGACTCGGGGCTTTGTTCTACAAGGATTTAAGAGAAACCATGGGTGATGAAGCTTTCTTCAACTTTTTAATGGATTATGCCCAAACGCATCGCTATAAAATTGCCACCGGCGAAGATTTTTACAACACACTTATACAACATTCAACAACAGATGTATCACCTGTTTTCGAACGTTATTTTACAAATCCACCAGCAAACAATAAACCATAAACCTGTCCCAACAAAAAACACAGGCTAATTCTTGATTCGCCTCCGAACTTGACAATCATTTGTTTAATGATACTATGCCAGTAGAGGACTTAATGGACGACCAACCTGATCTTAGATCCGAAAATACAAAAATAGAACCTGAAGAAACGAAAGCGGACATACCTGAAAATCTTAGCGCAGAAAAACCAGCGAGTGAAGGTTTTAATTTGGGCACTTTCCTCAAACAGCCTGCCACAGTAAAAACTATAATGCTGGCCATCTCCGGTCTCGTATTGGCTTTGCTGCTTTGGGGAGTGGGATCGCTGATTGTGCATGCGACCATACCCTTACCTGAACCAACCGCTCCAACAGCAACTCCTATCACTCTTCCAGAGGGTGTCAAAATACCGGCCTTCTCCATTGAAAATTTTTCAACCGGTCTGACACGCTCATCGGAGATTCAAATTACTCCGGTAATGGAAGAACAAAAGCGCCAGGAGGTCGAAAAATATACCGTCCAAAAAGGCGATACAATTTTTGGCATTGCTGAAAAATTTGGACTGACGCCAGAAACAGTGCTCTGGGCCAACCGTTACATAATTGGTGACACCCCTGATGGATTAAGTATTGGTGTTGAACTTTTCATCTTGCCCATGAACGGGGTTTATCACCGCTGGTCAGAAGGTGAAGGGCTCAATGGTGTTGCATCGTTCTATGGTGTTAACCCAGATACGATTGTTGATTATCCAGGTAACAACCTCGATCGAGAAACTATTGGTGATTATGCAAATCCTAACATCGCACCAGGCACAATGTTGGTTGTCCCCGGCGGTGAACGGCCAACTGTAGCCTGGATTATCCCGAGGGAAAGTCCAGCATCGGGCAATTCTTATCTTGGACCGGGCGCCTGTGGTGGCATCATTTACGGCGACGTTGGTACCGGTACCTTCACCTGGCCAACCTCTGAAAAATGGCTTTCTGGCTACGATTACAACCCACCCCTGCATAATGGGCTTGATTTTGCCGGGCATTCTGGATTCCCCATTTTTGCATCTGACACGGGTGTCATCGTTTATTCTGGCTGGTCAGATCGCGGCTATGGCAATCTGATCGTTATTGACCATGACCGTGGCTGGCAGTCCTTTTATGCCCATTTATTGGATGGTTCATTGCTCCCCTGTGGCTCCAATGTTCAAAAAGGTCAAGTGATCGCTGCAATGGGCAGCACCGGAATGTCAACTGGACCACATTTGCACTTTGAATTACGTTTGAATGGCTTTCCAGTTAATCCCTGGCAGTTTTTAAATTAAAAAAAGGATAATCCATCCCAAGTACAGCCCTTAAAACCAAATAAAAAAACGGTCAATCTAAGGTTGTCTTTGAACCCCGCCTTTAACCAGAAACAACTTTTAGTCTCCTGGTCTCGCATCAAGCGGGATCATGCTTCTACCATCCGGATTGTCACTGGCCAATACCATAACCCCATCTTTCACCAGCCACCCTTTATAGGGAGCTTCACCGCGTATCGGCTGCCAGCCAGAAAGGACAAATGCCACCGGTCCATCAGCCTCAATCCATTCTCCATTGTATTTGCGGGCAATGTGAATATGCGTTCCGGTTGACCGACCACCCTCACAAGAAGGAAATCCCAGGGGGTCTCCCGCCTGTACATAAGTACCCATTGGAACACGGCCTTCATTGGCAATGTGCAGGTAAAGTACCGCCCAACCCGTGCGCTCATCCCCATCACCATCTAAATCGAGGATCAGTAATCCCGTATCATCCCTTACCACCAGGCCATCAGCCACTGCGGTTGTATGCACTGTGGAAGGGAAACAGCCTGACACTGTCGATGGTGGCGCAAAATCTAACGCTGCCCAGGGCTCCAGGCTGCCCCAACCAGTATGTGGGCCCCCGGTATAAGCCCAGATCTTGTCCGTGGCAAAAGGTAAAAGCATTTCGGGTTGGCGCAAGGTTCCGGGGATATGTGGTTCAACAATCCATGGATCGCCAAATAAGGTTTGATAAGTCAGGCTAAAACCTTCCGGACCAATCGCTCGATGAAATTCCTGTACTCCCATTATTTGTGAGAAGAAATGTTGCAAGGCAACCGAAGCTGCGTTTTGCCATGGATCTGGCCTTACCAGAGACCCATCCACAAGTTCAAATTCAAGTAAATCACCGCTTCGCCAGCGATAATAACTATCGTTTAACAGGTTTGATGCATGAGAAAGTTGTAAATAAACCCCCGTCCAATAATTCGTACTTAATCCCAGGACATTTCTTTCAGCGCTCGGGGTGAGATTTGGTTGCGAGAATGCACCAGCAATATATTCGAGCAAAGCCAGTTGCACTTTGGGGCTGACTGAATAGTTCAAACCTACATAATCAACGATTTCGCCAGCAGTACGAGTGCCATTGAATGCCCAGGCTTCGTAAGAATTTATCCATCCATCCGATTGGGCAATATAGGCAGAAGCATCAAAAGAGGCTGCGTCAGGGCCGTTTACAAACACAGCGTCGGGGATAATTTGGAATGGGGTCCCCCACAATGGACGATAATAGATCGGGATCTGCATGGGCATTCCAGGTGGCATGGTTGTGGCATCGTCGGGGATGATTGGGTTGGCGCGGCGGATCTCATCGATTGTCGTATTGAAGCGGGCTGCCAAAGCGGGGAGTGTATCACCAGTTTGGGCAACATAGTCAACCAGTTCACCGGGTTCATATGCCGGCCGGGTTGGAAAGGGGGTCATCTCAAATAGGATCTCACCCTCGAATTCTTCGACCGCAGTTGGGTATATTAATGTGGGCGGAACGGAAGGGGAACAGGCTGCCAGAATAATGGTAAAAATTAAAAATAAAGCGTAATTCTTCCAGTTCTTCATAATACGGGGAGTTTTATCGAGATTATGTCGCAAAAGGTTTAGCGATTGTTTACAATAATTGCGCAAAAAGGATACTCCACAGAATAATTTTTGTCGAATCAAGGATTTATATTTTAAATTAAAGGATATTATTTAATCACCAGAAACGGGTGTTTTTTATTCATCACGGGCAATATGTGTCTCGAAGGTTGCAGCGGTATTTGCGTAAATAATATCGGTTCCACGGGTCAACCAGCCTTTATAGGCGATACTGCTGGCACGAGCCGTCCAACCGCTAAGTGTAAATGGTAAAGGTCCATCTGCCGGTACCCATTCGCCATTGTAGCGCCGGGCAACATGAACGTGTGTCCCGGTAGACCGTCCGCCTTCACAGGAAGGGTGGCCAATCCTATCTCCGACCTCAACCCATGTACCGACCGGAACCCTGTCTTTAGTGGCAATATGCAGGTACAGCAAAGTCCAGCCCGTTTGCTCATAACCATCTCCGTCCATATCGATTACCACCACACCATTTCCAGACCGAACCACCAACCCAGGCATAGATGCCACCACCCAGGCTGGGGATTCATGACACCCAGTTTCAGAGCTGGGAGGTGCAAAGTCCAGTGCCGCCCACACATCAGCAACGCTCCACGCTGCATGTGGTCCGCCGGTGAATGCCCATTTGATATTTGGTTCAAATGGTAAAATCATAGCAGGTTGCACCACATCCGCCGGGATCAGAGGTTCAACCTGCTGCGCTCTTACCCATGGATTGCCAAACATTTGCTTGTAAAAATCAAAAAAATTGTCTTCCGCATACAGTAATTGCGCCCATTCGTCGTAGCCGAATAAATGAGCAAAGGCATTCATTAATCCCACAGAGCCCGAATTAAGTTCCGGTGCTAACCGCAAAATCCGGCCGTCATTAAACCCAACTACCAGCCGCCGGCCTTCTTTCCAGCCATAATAGCCATCCATCACCCGGCTGGCAAACCAGGCAGCCTGCAAGTAGAGATCTTTTTTAGCATCATCCTGGTAGCCCATAGGATAATCTTTAGCCATTTGATCCTGCGGAAACCCATAAACCCAGCCAGATTGATATTCCAAAAATGCTAACAACAATCTGGGATTTACAGAATATTCAATCGCTATCCGGCTAATCACATCTGCGCCCGATGTGATCCCGGTCGTTGCCAGGTATTGAGAATGGTTCGCCAAATATCCGCCTGCCTCCTCAACAAAACCATGAATATCAAAATCAATTGTGGAGGGTGAAAAGGTAACCTCACTATCGGGAAGCAATTTGCTGCGAGAACTGGTTTCTCCCAGTCGATTGGGAATAATTAAAAGTTGACCGGGTGGAATCAAGCCGCGTCTCTCAATCAATTCGGGAGATTTTATTTCATCGATATTAACACCAAAGCGCAAGCTAACTACAGAAAGGCTATCTCCAGCAACCGTATAATAAAGGATGTTTGGGTCATCACTTGGTGGGACGATCTGGCCTTGTGTGGGTAACGGCAGCAAAGGTTGTGGTGCTGTTGGTGTTTCTTCCAATACTGGAGGAAAATAATCTTCTGATGGGGTTTCAATCTCGGGTTCATCCAGATCAGGCTTCGAAACCCCTGCGGATGATTTTGATGTGGTCAACGTCGGAGTAACAACCGGTGCGGTCCACAACGTTGAATCTGGTGCTAAAACGGGATAGGCAAGTCCACCGCCAACCAGGGCAGAGAGGATGACACCGGCTGTCAGCAAACCCCAAAAGCGCTTCACTCGCCGCTTAAAATAACGGCTCCTAGCGCTGGATTGCATTTTGCGCGATGCGCCCATTCCATGCCTCCAAAACGATATTTCCTTTGGTTAAATATCCATCATATTCCACGCCTGCCCCAGAAGATACCCACCCATCCATTGCAAACGGTAGATTTCCGTCCGCTGCGATCCATACCCCATTATACCGCCGAGCAATATGCAGATGGGTTCCGGTTGAAAAACCACCCTCACAAGACGGGTGTCCAACGCGGTCACCCGCTTCTAAATAAGTGCCTGTGGGTACCCGATCCCGGGTGTCGATATGCATATACAGGATGGACCATCCCGTTTGCCAGATGCCATCACCATCTAAATCCTGAATCACAGCGCCATCATCGGAATAAACGATTTCTCCTGGTGCCGCGGCGACCACCCATTCATCACTGGGAACGCAGCCTAGGGCTTCACCTGGAGGAGCGAAATCCAGCCCTGCCCAGGCAGAACCGCTGCCCCACCCTCCATGAGGACCACCTGTAAACGACCAAACTGCTCCAATTTCAAAAGGAAGTTGCAAATCAGGCTGTTCCAGGTTGCCTGGAATGAGTGGTTCTATGGCAAGACTGAAGGGATAACCAAAAAAACGATAATAGGTTGCAAATACCCCAGTTTCTGAAACAGCCCATTCAAAGTCTTCGCGTGTGGTCAAATACCGCATCAAATTCAATACACCGGCTGTTCCAGGATTAATGGTTGGATCGACTTCAAGAATACTTGAATCCGAAAGCGTCCAAATGCTGATGGCTTCTATGTTCCAAAGATAATATCCTTCATTCAGTAAATTCGCAGCCCAAACCAACTGGTCATATAAGCCTTCTTGCCCATACTGAAAAAACTGCAGGGGATATACAAGTGTTTCTTCTTTCGGTTTTTTTTCAGAAACCCATTGGCTCTGAAATTCTAATACGGAAAGTAACAATTTCGGATTTACTGAATGCAGCAATGCCACACGTTCGACTATCTCAGCCCCCGTCATGCTAATATCATCCACTTCTTCACGATATTCTGAAAGGTAACCGCCCTGTGCATTAACAAATTCCTTCACATTGAAACCAGCATTGCTGGGGCTATAAATCAATTCGGAATCAGGCAAAATTTTAAACGATGGGGCAATCGCATCAAACGAAGTGGGCGGGATTATAAGAACCTGTCCAACTTCAATCAAGTTAGGGTCTACAATCCCATTTTCTTCAACAATTTGAGCAATTGACACCTGATATTTTTGGGCAATTTTGCGGAGAAAATCACCTTGTTGAACCACATAAGTAACTGCTTCTGATCGAGGGGTGGGGACATGTATCGGTGAATTCGGTGTTGGGGTAGCAGCAGTAATTATCGGTACAAAACGATCTTCTTTAACACTATCATCAACCCCAGTTAAATTGATTTCTGGTGCATGCCCTTCATCCCAGGAAGCTTGCCAGGGTGTTGAACTTGGGCCAGGCCGATAACATCCGCTCAATACGATTAAGCTGGCGATTGAAATTACAAAAATTGTCCATCTGAATCGCATCGATTCACTCGCTTTTCTCTGGAGAACAATAAAAATTGTAATATTCTCTTTCAGCATCTTCAATGGTGCTGTAATATTCTTTGGCTGCTTCGCTCACCAATACAGCTTCGTTCAACGCCTGAACGGCACCTGTTGACCAAAAGCGTGGCAATACCAACAAAGGAGATTGCATTGCTATTTCAGGCTCTCCCAACGGAATCCAATTAAACATAATGGGACCGCGTGAAAAAACCGTAAACCCAATTTTGTAACCCGCTTCTTTAGCGATGGCAATCGACCGTGCATCAAAATTCCCCCCAGGCCACACGTGCGCAATTGGTCGGGTTCCGAAACGTGCTTCGATGACCTCAATAGGTTTGAACAGTTCTTCTTCAATTTGGTCGGCAGTAATATAATCCTGAACATAAACATGGTTAAAGCCGTGAGATTGCACATCCAGCCTGCCCGTTTCAGCTAAAGTGGTCATCGTTTCCCAAACGGCATCACGTGTGTCATCAGCAGCAATCCAGCCCAATGTCAGTGTCCAATCATTTTGTTCCAGGTAAGGCATAAACAATTCGGTCACACCAGGTCGGCGATCATCCAATATTAAAAGCATCGAACGTTCTGGAATTTCCTGATTAAATTCAAGGAAGTCTACCAGTTCCTGTGATGTAATTGTTGAAAAGCCCATTTCTTTTGCAATTTCCATAAAATATTCAAAATACGCCATGGTAATCGATGTTGTGTCATTGATCTGCCGACCAGGTTGCACGATTGAATGAAACATAATAGGTACAACAACCGTGCCAGGAGTGCTTTTTCCTTCACCCCAACGATTTCCAAGGTACTGGCATGGTTCTTCCTGATATATTACAGGGATAACACCAGGTTTCATCGTTTCTGGAGTAAAAATTTCTGGTAAGTCTGGGGCAGGATCAAAATTTGATTTGTTTTCCACTTCAATTTGTTGGGTTTGAGTGACTGATGCTGTCGATGTGGTGATTGTCGTTGCTTGCGGAGTTTTCGTAAGGGGAGTTGTTGTTTTTAACACAATAGGTTCAGGGTCAATGAACACCTCCGTTATGGCGGGCATCGGCGTCTCAACAACCGGTGTGTTAATTTGTTCACAACTTATCAAACAGCCGCACATGAAAAGCATAACACAAATTGAAGCTTTCTTTAATAACAACCAAAATTGACCTTTCATATGGTCTGATTATACCGAAACTTTTCCTGGGAAATTTGCTTGTGAAATTTTTATTTTTTCAGGTAAAATATAAATCTAGAATTATTATCAATTTGGTTTATGGAGATTAACAAATGAAAAAATCGATTTGGCCGTTACTGATTATCTTTTTTGTTCTGGGTGCCCTGGTAATCTTGCTGGTTGGAAAGGTTATTTTGCCGCCCGAACCACGCCCCGAGACTGTTCAGGCAATTAGCGAGAAATGGACAGGGTCTGGACATGCTGATAGTGATTCCTTTACTTTTCATTATTGGGATGAGTATGAACCACCTGAAATTCCATCAAGCTGCGCAAAGTGTCATAGCTTGGATGGCTATCTTGACTATCTGGGCGAAGATGGTAGCCCGGCTTATTCGGTGGATTCATCAGCACCGATTGGCTCTGTAATAACCTGTCAGGTATGCCACAACCCCAGTTCTCATCAAAAAGACGAAACCTTATTCCCCTCTGGAGCAAAAATTGACGGCCATGGCATGAGCTCTAATTGTGCCGAATGCCACCAGGGCTATGCCTCGGGTGGAGATATCACTGCAGCCATTATGAACTTACCAGAAGATGAAGTCAATGAAAATCTCGAGTTTATCAGCGCCCATTACAAAGTAGACGGAGCGATACGCTTTGGAAGTGATGTAATGGCTGGATATCAATATCCCGGTAAAACTTACGCCGGCTTCTTCCAACATATTCCCAGCTATCAAAATTGCACCGATTGTCACGATCCGCATTCACTTTATATTGATCCTAATGATTGTGCTGCCTGCCATTCTGCGGTCACTGATTTTTCTACCCTGCATGACATTCGAGAAGCAGGCAGACCGGATTTTGACGGTGATGGAAATACAACCGAAGGCATTTACGATGAAATTACCACCCTGCAAGAATTACTGCATGATGCCATCAAAACTTATTCAAGTGAAGTAATTGGCCAGCCCGTTGTTTATGCTTTCCGTTATCCCTATTGGGTTATCGATACCAATGAAAGTGGCGTTGCAGAGGAAGATGAAATCAATTATGGCAATACCTATAAAAGTTGGACCCCTCGCCTGGTAAGGGCTGCTTATAATTTCGACTTAATCATTCATTCCAAAGGCGCATTTGTCCACAACCCGCAATATGCTATTCAACTGCTCTATGACACCATTGAAGATTTAGCATCTGTTGTCAAGATCGATATGTCAAAATTGGTGCGCCCTGAGTAACTCTCAATATAAAATAAAAAAGGCTGCTGGAAAATCTCAGCAGCCTTTTTTTATTTACTAAGTCTTAAGCCATTTCATATTTTTCTGAGAAGATTTTTGAACTTCCCACATCCAGACTGTGCAAAGCGCCTTCAACGGCTTCAATCATCGGCGTTGGGCCACAAAGGAAGAAGAGATACTGCCATTCTTTGTAATCGGCAGGTAAATGTCTGGATAGGATATCCGCAGTAATATATCCGCTCTCGCCTTCCCAGCCTTCAGGCGGGCGTTCGAGGACGTGCACGACCGTCAAACAATCCATTTCTTTTTCAAGTTCCGCTAATTCATCTCTAAAAATCACTGTATCCCAAGACGGACTGCCGTAGAAAATCATCACCGGTTCGCAATGTCCTCGGTCGTGCATGGTACGCAAAATACTTAATACTGGCGCTGAACCAATCCCGCCTGCAATCAAGACTAAACTGTTATTTTCATGCTCATCAAGGCTGAAGGTGCCATACGGTCCATCAACATACATCGTATCACCGGGCTGCAAGTCTTTAATCGTTTTCGTAAAATCGCCTAATTCTTTTATGGTGAAACTGATCAGGTTGTCATTCCGATCTGAACTTGAAGAGAATGAAAAAGGGTTTTCCCTGAAGATAAATGGAGATTCTGGAGTAATCCAGGCAAATTGACCGGCTTCGAATTTAAAACCAGGATGACCATCCGGGCGCAAAAATAAAGAGTGGGAATCGCCAAATTCCTTTTTCACATGATCGACAACATAGGGATGTTTTGTCATGATAATTGGTCGTGCAACCCGAATGTAAAGGAGTACCGCCAACCAAATTGCCGTTAATACCAACCAAATTACGCGTTGATAGGTTAGCGACATATAATAATTCACGTTGAACATATGGTATAAGGCTAAACCCACCGTGATAATCGTCATAGCATCGTGCATCCAACGCCAGATATCGTATTTCATCTTAATGTCTTCTCGCCATCCTGACGTGACGATTAATACCAGCATTGCCAACAGTGAAATTAACCCTGCCCGTGCGCGCCACGGCGCTGTGGCAAAGTTTAAAAGGCTTAAAGTTTCAGGGTTATTGATGAACAGTAACACCGGATGAATAACTGCCATAATAAACGTCATAATAGACATTTTATGATGGAGTGTATACAATTTTTCCATTGGAAAATATCTGGTAATGAATTTCAAACGGGAGGTGGGAATCGTCTGCAATCCTAACAGAGACATGGTAATAAATCCCAGCCCAACCGAGAAATCTCGTAAAAATTCTCGACCCGCTGGCCGAGGGAAAATTATTAATAGCACCAAAGGCAAAAAGACTAAAATTATAAAGGCAATCAACCAAACCGAAGTAAAAAATGATTTTTTCAAAGTGGACATCCTTTCAAGTTGGTTTTTACAATTTCCAACCAGAGCAAATTTTTTGAATGGTATGATTTTACCTTAATTTGCGTTAAAGACGGTTAATATTTCCCAATTCTCGGGTTGTTTTTTTAATCGATTTCCATGTATAATAGGTTATGGCTCAGACGATTTATACAGTCGGGCATAGCAGCCTTAATTTTATGCAGTTCTTAACACTGATCCAGGCAAACAACATCAATCACATCGTCGACATACGCAGCATCCCCTACAGCAAATATGCGCCCTGGAGCGATAAGTCGCGCTTGGCTGGCATGTTGCGACCGTTTAAAATCCATTACACTTATTTAGGACACAAGATGGGGGGAAAAGCGATCTCAAAAAACAAATTTTTTCAACAAAACAATTTGCCCCAACAAGCAATTTACAACGAGGCCATTGATTTTTTGCTTGTACTCGCTTTGCGAGCACATTTGGCTTTAATGTGTGCCGAAGGTGATCCCGCAAAATGTCATCGGCAGCATATCATTGCCCAAACACTGCTTGATTCAGGAGTAAAAGTGCTCCATATCTTAAAAGATGGCACCACCATCGACGCTTGGAAAGAAGAAAAAACAGCGGACCAGCCGACTCTGTTTTAATCCCTTTTGAAATTCATCTTATAATAGGAATAATCATAAGTAATGACCCGTATGTTTCTTATGCAAAGGTAAAAAATATGCAGAATACCAGGTTCCGTCTTATATTCATGTTAGTTTTGCTCATGCTGGTAGGTTGTCATTTCCCATACAAGCCTTGGGTTCTGGTTGAAATAACCAATGTCTCCGATGGGCAGCAGGTGCTTCTAAATCAAGAAATGTATTTTTCAGTCCTGGCGAGATCGTCTCAGGGGATTGCGAAAATTGAAATGTATCTCAATGGCGAATTAGAAAGCATTGAATCACCACCAATTGGTCACCCTCGCGAATTTAACACTGGCTTTTCGGTACATCCTCAAATAGCCGGTAATACGATTGTTTCGGTAGTGGCAGTTGATCATAAAGGTACGGTATCAAAACCCTTCAACATCAGTTTGGAAGTGGTAACGACAATCGAAGAAATCGACCAACAAACAACACCAACCCCTACCCTGTCAATAGAAGAGATTGCCGGAACACAAACAGCGCAAGCCAACTGTACTAACGATGCCTTGTTTGTCGAACATGTAACCATTCCTGAAAATACAAAAATTTCTGCAAACACGAATTTCACCAAAATTTGGCGAGTTAAAAACACTGGCTCTTGCGATTGGAGCGGTTATCAAATTGTTCATGTAAGTGGAAATATATTGGGGGCGCGCTCGCCAAGAGTGCTGCCTGTGATCAATGCCGGATCTAACGCAGACCTCGTCATTGACATGGTAGCCCCCGCATCTCCTGGAACACATATGGGTATCTGGCGAATCCAGGCTGGCGATGGCGCCCTGTTTGGGCCAGATCTCATTATCAACATCATCGTTCCCGAGCTTCCAACCAACACTCCGGTGCCAACCGCTACACCTACACAAACACCGTCACCTACGCCCATTCCCACGCAGACTTTTACACCAACACCATTGGCAATCAATGTTCAGCAAATCTCCGAGCAAATATCCATTCCAGCCAATACCACCGAGAACAAAACGATTGTGTGTCCTGCGGGATCCGTTGTTGTATCCGGAGGATACTCACATCAAGCAGATATTCGAGTCTGGCAATCAATGAAAAGCGAAAATGGCTGGCACATAACCGCAACCAATTCGCATACTGGGCCAAGAAATTTGACAATAACCGCCACATGCTTATTTAATTCAAATGGAACCAGCAATTCAGTTTATGAAGAAAAATCAGCAGTACCTAATGGTTTGACTCAAATCTCTGTTAATTGTCCGTCAGGGTCACTGGTTACCGGCGGTGGCTGGTCAATAGAAAATAACCTCGGGTTAATAGTTTTTCAATCAACAAAATCTGGAAATGGTTGGCAAGTCGATCTTTACAATCCGACAGACAAATCGCCTGATATCACAGTTTACGCTATTTGTTTAAATGGCGTATCGGGCTCAACTTTTCAAAATGAGAGCATAAAAAACAAAGTGCCACCAAACAGCACAGCCAGTGCACAAAAGGATTGTCCAATGGGCAGTTTTGTAACTGGTGGCGGTTACGCAATCGACAAGGAATTAACTCTGTTTCATACCACAAAAGAGGGCAACGGCTGGATTAATTACGTTACCAACCCAACTTCGGTCGAAAAGCGTTTAGACACCTTCGTAATCTGTTACCAACCTTAATCAGGTATTTAAACCAACCTTTTATAAATCGATGCAGTCACCCAATGGGTGACTGCATTTTTTCGTTAAATGGTTGAATTTTGAGTATAATAATTTGGCTACCGATACAAAAGAGGTTACAACATTCATGAAAAATCTATTCAACAAAGCCTTAATCAACAAAGCAAAAACTGCGCAAACTGCAGAGATTATTCAACCAGTAAAAATTGGAAACACAACCAGAAAAAATGAGTTGGTCTTCTTTATAAAGCCGGAATTACTGTGCGTTGAAGATGACACAAAAATTTTAAATAGTCTGGAAATGATAGGTGAATTATTCTCTGCCTACCAGATTCAGGTCGATGGTTTGGTAATTGTGCCAGGAAAAGTGTTGGAAAATTACCAGATAATGAATCGTCATTATGGATTAATTAACCAGCTCTCCAGAAAAGCATCCGAAATCGTTAACGACGATACCCGGAAAGAAATATTCAAAGCCCTGAATAAAGAGGATCACGGTGATTATAAAATCCTCGGTGGGCATGAATTTGCTCAAATTTACGGAATTGATGTGGATACATTGGACAAAATTTGGTTCGGACAGGGCGCTCAAAAGCTTCGCAGTGGGTTCTATTTTGTTGACATAACCTACCATGATGACCCAATTCTCCTTATCAATGGATTTAATCCGTCTCAATTATTACATTTCACCCGCGAAGATCACCAAATCATCCTGATGTTAATTCACAGCGATACGGATTGGTATGACCTGAAATTCAATCTTGTCGGTGATACCTTTCCTGCCCGTGCTAAGCCTGATTCAATACGAGGTCAGCTGTTTGCGCATCCCAACCGCTTTGGTCTGGATGATGTGGGGATAAACAACAATGGCGTTCACCTCTCAGCTGGCCCATTCGAGGCAGCCTTCGAAGTGGTCAATTTTTTCGGCGAAATCATATCTTACGCTCCAGATGACAACCCCCCGCTGGCTATTCAGCGCACTATTCAAAATGAGGTAGATCGCAATTTAGCACTTTCATTTTTAGAAAATCCACCCATTGGTGAAAGCGATCTGTTTTCTGAAACAGAGAATCTAAACACTGATTCTGCCATTAAATTTGCCATGGAAAAATTAATAGCACTATAGATAATCGGAGCAAAACATGACACCTATTCAAAGCACTTATTTATACAAAGAAATTCATCAACAGCCAGATGTAATAAATCGGTTGCTTACCCAACCGCAAGATGCCATCAGCCAATTAGCGCAAGAGATACGTACCAAAGGAATAACTCAGGTTTATATCGCTGCACGTGGAACCAGTGATAATGCCGCCCGCTACGCGCAATACCTGTTAGGCGCACATAACCAGATGCTGGTTTCACTGGCAACACCCAGTTTGTTCACAACGTATCGTCAAGCGCCAAACCTCTCCTATACGCTGGTTTTAGGGATCAGTCAAAGCGGTAAAAGCCCGGATATCGTCTCCGTTTTAGCCGAAGGCAAAAAACAAGGCGCATTAACCGCTGCCATAACAAACACAGCAGGATCCGACCTGAGCCGCGCTGCAGATTTCACCCTTTTATTAAATGCCGGCGAAGAACGATCCCTTGCAGCAACAAAAACTTATACCGCTTCTCTGGCTTGCCTGGCTCGCTTGTCTTTTGAACTTCATCCCAATGAAGAGCTTAGCACAAACCTGGCGGATCTTCCCAAAAACCTTGAAAGCGCTTTTCCCCATGAAACCGAGATTATCAACTTAACCCAACATTTGCGGAACATAACGCACTGTGTGGTCCTTAGCAGGGGATTTAACTTTGCAACCGCTTTTGAATTTTCCCTCAAAATGAAGGAGCTCACATATACAATCGCAGAGCCTTATTCCACCGCAGATTTTCAACATGGTCCCCTCGCCCTCATCGACCAGGGCTTTCCAGTGTTCATCTTTGCACCTGGTGAATTAATGGTCTCTGAATACCAGGCTCTGGTTGAAAAATTTAACCAGCGACAGGCTGAGGTAATCATGATCAGTGACCAACCTGACCTGCTGAAATTAACGGATAACACATTGATTATTCCCCCGGCTGTCCCGGAGTGGCTATCACCAATTACAACCATTATCCCCGGGCAACTGTTTGCCATGCACCTGGCGAACGCACGCGGTCTCGATGTCGACAATCCCCGCGGTTTGAAAAAAGTTACTGAAACCTGGTAATAAAAAATCGCCACTGAAATATGTGCTTCAGTGGCGAAACTTATCATTTTTATCTCTTATACATCATGTAAGATTAACTCACCCAAACCCCGCTTTGGTACGTGGTGAACATCGTTTTCATCCCGATAATAGGTAAGATCAGCCCCTTCGTCAACAATATCGACCACAACCTTTTCCGCAGGTTTCCCCAGCGCGATTACCAGTTGAATTTTGTATCGGTCTGGAATATGAAGCGCCTGGGAAATTATATCGGTTTTGGCCGAACTGAGCATACAACCGCCCAAACCAGCTTCTACCGCGCCCAAAAGGATACTTTGTGCGGCAATACCGTGGTCAATACCGAAGCTTTCCCTGATGGCAGTATCACCCAGGATCAAAATGTACGCACTCGGGCGCTCACCTTTGGCTGGCCCTGGCCAATCCTTCAAATCGCCAGCCCAACTTAAGTTAGAGAAAATTATCGCATTCATTTCTGGCGTATTGCTTAACCAAAACTTCAACGGTTGCCTGTTCCTGCCTGAGGGGGAATATTGTGCCAGGCGGATCAATGCATGTAGCGTTTCACCGTCAATCCGATAATTTTCATCAAATCGGCGATAACTGCGGCTGTTTTGTACCAGATTGAGTAATTTCATAATAACCTCTCTTTATTAAATTCAGTTTTTAGTTTCCAATCAAAATAGTAATTTTCTCATTTTCAGGGCAATAATGATTACCATCTCGTAAATTGAAGATTACAGACATCAACAATGAACAGTTATATCGAGATAAGAAAATTGCAGTTAATTGTATGCAGTGCCAATTAGAAATTTCTAAAAAAAATCCAAGTTGTGTTATTCATCTTTTAATCCCGTCATCAAACTTGAATCCAAAAACCTTTCTCATTGCGATCAAAGAGAAGCAATCTCACTATATTTATGGTAATTGCCAAATAAAATTCCAACTTCCTTTCGTCCGTCAAACCAACACCTTTCCCAAAAATTACTTGATTTCATAGCTTTGTTTGTGTTATACTGGAATTGAAAATTCTACCTCAATAGCATCACAACAAATTTTTAGTGTAAATATTTCTGTATCAAAAAATGTTTTAATTCATTTAGTATTTTTTCTCAAATAGGTTTGATTTAAGGAGAAAGCTGATGAAAAAAATGTTTTTGGTTACCCTCACTTTGGTGATTCTTTTTACAATCCTCCTTTCAGCCTGTACCGCTGCCGGCAAGTCAACAGAGGAATCCGCCGTCCATCTTGCAGAAACCATGCTTGCCATTGCCATTACACAAACATCCATGGCCCAAATCCAGGCACCCGAAGTCGCAACCCAGGAACCGTTACCCCCAACGCCCGAGCCAACAGAACCTTTAGTTGAAGAAAATGCGGCTGAAGAGGTTCCTATTACTCCAACAGAAATTACCCATCAAATCACTCCGGGTAATCCAGGGTGGATCCATAAGTGGTTCTATGATACCGATTCCAGCAAAATTGCCGGTGAAAAGTCGGTTTCCGGAGGCGATGATTTCGTTGCCAATTTATACGAACGTCCCTTTACCGAAGGCGATATGGTTTATCGTCCGGATGTGGATATTTACAAAACTGAAATATCTGAGGACAGTACCTTCTATTATGTGACCATTTACCTCAATGGCACACATCCCGAAGGCGGTTTGCAGGCTGCTTACGCAATTGAAATCGACGAAGATTGGGATGGGCGTGGCGACCTGCTGGTCATCGCTGATAGACCTTCCTCGAGTCAATGGGATATCACCGGCGTAAGCGTTTGGCGTGATGGGAACAATGATGTCGGCGGGCAGACCATCTTGCGCCCGGATACGGGTTATTCTGGAGATGGTTACGAACGTGAGCTTTTTTCAATCAATGTTCTCGACGATCCCGATGCCGCCTGGGCTAGAGTATCAGAGGGCTCGCCTGCTTCAGTTACGATCGCCTTCAAGAAATCATTGCTGACCCGGACAACCTTCGTCTGGGGTGTCTGGGCTGCTGATAGCCTGCTTGACCCTGCCCAGTTTGATCACCACGACCATTACACATTAGGAGAAGCTGGTTCACCTTACAAATCCCACAGCACTTATCCGCTCAAAGCACTAAACCTGATCGATAACACCTGCCGTGAAACTTACAATTTCGACGCTACTTCGCCGATCCGAGGTTTATGCTACACCGTCGAACCGCCTTCACCTACACCTACACCCACTGCCGAACCGCAATTTGGGTACGTCAAAGGCGTTGCTTTTCAAGATATGAACAACAATGGCGTACGAGAAGCGGGTGAACCTGTGACAAGTTACTCTGTGATAGTAACTTTACGCAAAGATGGTTGCGGCGGTGCCGTTGTTGCGAGCACTACTGACAAAAACTTCAGCTTTGGTCCCCTTCCGCCAGGAGCTTACTGCCTCTTGATTTCACCATCAGGGTCAATGACAACACCTTCTTCATACTCATTCACCCTCAATGCTAATGAAACCAAGCACTATGATTTTGGGTATCAAACTCCGTTTTAATGAGTGAGGTGAATCAAACAATTCCAATCAGGTTGGGCGTGTATTCTGATTAGAAAGAAGAATTTGGTCTGACAACGTTGCTCTCTACCCGCCAAACATGATGATTCGCCACAAATTCTGGATCAACCATTGAAAGATCCGTTGTCGTCAGCAGGGCCTGTTCACAGTTCGCCAGGGCCTTTAAAAGATCTTTTCGACGTTGCGTGTCCAGTTCAGACATAATTTCATCCAGCAATAAGACCGGCCATTCACCGCTGCGTTGATATAACCAGTTGATCTCTGCTAATTTCATCGCCAGCAGGGCTGTGCGCCCCTGCCCGCGCGAACCATATTCGCCCAGGTCAACCTGATTACTGAGAAAACGCAGCTCATCACGGTGGGGACCAATGGTGGTCATGCCTCGAGCGATTTCTTCCACCTGCTGTTTTTTCAACATTTCAATCAGACCCGTTTCAATTTCCTCGCGCGAAAAACCGGAATGATCGGCTACGGTTTTCACAGGCAATGCCATCTGTCCCTCGGGGGAAGCAAGTGGATCATAGGCTGGTTGATAATCTAACCGCAAAACTTCCTGTCCCCTAGTCAGATCAAAATGGGCACGTTTGGCTTCAATTTCCATTTCTTGAATGGCTCGAATACGTTCATGCATAATAAACGCCCCATGCCGGGCGAGCATACCGTCCCAAATCGCCAGTTGACTGCGGTCTCCACCTCGCTCAGCCAGTTGTTTGAGGAGCGCGTTGCGTTGTGACAGCGTTTGAGAATAATCGCCCAGGCGCCTGACGTAGGCTGGGGAAACCTGGGAAATCAGCATATCCAGGTACCGCCGACGTTCAGCAGGCCCTTCTTCAATGATGCGGGACATTTGTGGGAGAAACAGAACGGCATTTAAAAATCCGATCACCTCGTTCAGCTTGCGCTTGACGCCATCCAGCAGGACTTCTCTCCGAAACCGCTGATTGCCGTTGATACTGTTGGGCTCCCGAATTAAGCGCACTTCAATACGGTGCGTTTGCCCCCGCTTTTGGATTTCTCCAACAACTCGGCTGACAGCAATTCGATCTGCAGGCGCCGAGAAGCTGATTAATTGCCGGTCAGTGCTGGCATGAAAGGAGGTAAATGTCGATAATAAATAGATCGCTTCAAGCAGCGTTGTCTTACCCTGGGTATTGTCACCCACCAACAGAAAGATTTCCCGGGGAAATTCGAGGTCCAGCCGGGAAAAACTTCGAAAGTTGGTCAGCGACAAATGCTTAACATACATTGAAAATTAAATTGTTTCCATCTCATCCTGGTCTGACTGCCAGATTTTTTCC
>Ga0255347_1001458_pt1 | contig 38096 bp, 21 predicted proteins | sample wastewater_treat_2_FD_192479 | JGI IMG/M metagenome (GOLD analysis project Ga0255347, IMG submission 192479) | Wastewater microbial communities from Lulu Island WWTP, Vancouver, Canada - plant24 | ecosystem: Engineered > WWTP > Wastewater > Unclassified | place: Canada: Vancouver, British... | reverse complement strand
TATGATGCGTTAAATATAAAATTAATTACAGACGAAAAAAATGGATATTGTACAGTATCTCCAGAAAGAAGTTCTAAACTGATATATACAATAGCAGATCATATTAATTTTAATAGTTATATATATATTCCAAAAAAGATATTAGGTATAGTAGAATACGGTGATATAGATAATACATCTTTTCCATCGTTATTAGTATTTATAGCTGCTGAAAAAAATTATCATGAACTTAATCCCAACGGTAACTATTATGGAGTATTACAAGCTTTGCATTTTTATCCAGATGGTGAGTTTGCTACTTCAGATATATTATTTGCAGGAGATTTAAATTTTGAGATAAATCATGATATAAAAGCTTATTCTTTAAAAAAGAAAAATTATTATAAAGTATATTTTTCTGATGGATATAATCCTTTAAGACATGTATCGATAAATTCAGATATATTTTCACTTACAGTAGAAAAAATGGATATAGTATCTAATTCATCTTTGGGAAATATAGCACCGATAGATGTTGTTGATGGAGGACAATTAAAAGCTGGTAAAATATACTATGCTATACAATATTTTGATGTAGATGGTTCAGAAAGTAATATTAGTCAAATAAGCACTGGAGTTGTTATATATGAAACTTCAACAAATGTATATACTTCAGCATATATAACTGGTTCTCCTTTAAATACTATGTGTAATAAAAGTGTAAGAATACAATTATATAAATTAGATAAAACTTATGATTATTTCAGACTTTATGCAATACATTATAACAATAAAGACCTTCCTCCAGAAATTAGAGTAGTTTCAGAATATTCAATAGATAAAACTTCAGAAGAAGATTATATTGAAGTAATAGATTCTGGTACAGCATTATATACAATAGAACCAGAATTATTTTCTGAGTTAGGTAAATATGCATTTGTATGTAATGATTTCTGTATAAAAGAAGATAGATTAATTGCCGTAGGAATACAAGAAGAACAAAATGATATAAATTATGATGCCAGAGTTTATAGATATAAATATAATTCTGATTCAACTTATATAACAGGTAATCCATTAAACGTACCAGAAAACGCCGATTGTATAAATCCAGATTCTACTATTTATAAATATAAAAAGAATAGTACAAAATTAGGAGGTACTGGTGTAAATATAGAATATGAATTTAAGCTTATTCCATTAGAAGTAGGACAATTTAATAATGACTATACAGAATTTAAAGTAATTAAAAAAAATATAAATATTCAAAATTTAATTGGAAATTATTATTTTAATAATGCCAGTAATATAAATATAAATTATTTTGGAGATGGTTCAGATCCAGTATTATCTGAATTATTTGTAGGATATAAACGAGGTGAGATATATAGATTTGGAATAGAATTTTTAGATAGTAGAAACAGAAGATATAAAGTAAAATGGATTGGAGATATAAAATTTCCTGATATGTATGAAAGAAGTGTAGGATATCATACGTATAGTATAGATGGTAATGTTGGTGATGATTATAAAAGCTTTTTTGTAGGTAGTAATAAAAAATTATATTTCTTAAGTTTAGGAATTATATTTAAAGTAAGAAATGTTCCATTAGATAAATATAATAAAGTATATAGTTATAGAATAGTAAGAGCTGAGAGAACTATAAAAGATAAAACACGTATAACGCAAGGATTAATATCCAGCTTAGATGGAGATACAAGTAAAAATATAAGTTTTCCAGCTGGAGTTTTTATTAGTAAATATAGTGAAGATGATGATAAAACAGCGGCTATTAAATATTTAAAAAATTCTTATCATTGTAATTTAATAACTCCAGAAGATAAGATATTGAAATATCCTTCTTTTAAAGGATATACAGTAAAACCTATTGCAGGTATAAAGTTTAAACCTAAAAGATGTGGTTCAACAAATAACTATTATAGTGGTGATGAAAACATGCCAATGAACTATTATAATTTATCAAGTTTGTTATCAGAAGAAATGATACATAATTCAAGTATAATAGATTCTGAAACTATTATAGCTACAAATGATATAGCGAATATACCTAAAGCAAATATAGGAGACATTATATATTATAATGTAGTTATGGATCATAATTACGATTATCTTTCAATATTTCCTACTACAACTGTATTAGGTTTAGATGATACATTAGTTACAAATGAACCTTTTATAAACACTTTATATGATACGGTTTTATTAGCAGATATAGAAATACAAAATTCTGCTCAATATGGAGGAAATACTTATTATCAAAGAAAATTTACAATATATAAAACATGTGGTCATTTTAGATCCAGTATTATAAATAATAATTATTCTGATTTAGTATTTGGAGGAGATACATATATATCTTTATATGATATAAACTGGTGTTATCCAACGGCGGCTTATTATAGAAAAGATACACTTGGTGGAACTGAGAATGATTATTCAGAATTATATACTTATTCTTCTTTTGTTTTATTTCCAATAGAATCTTCTATAAATCTTGCTTTAAGACATGATAAAAGTTACATTAAAACTGGAGGTTATTTATTAAATACTGCAAGAGGTAATAAGTTATTACAGGAATTTGCTGGAAACTATGCGGGTAAAGTAGGATATGGTTCTAGAGATGATAATTCTAAATTAAATTATTCTCAAGATTACGATTTATTTCTTTATAATAATTCTTATTCTTCACAAGAAAATGTAATAATAGGTTTAGAAAAACAATTATCAGAACCCACAATATATCTTGGTAAAAATACTGTAAAAGTATCAGACTATTTAACTTCAAATATATCAGATAATTACATAAGGTTTCCAAATAAATTTATGCTTAAAACAAATAATAATTTATTTGCAGTTACAAATTATAAACAATATATTTTATTATTTGAAGCTAACGCTGTTGGATTATTAAAAGTTAATTTTGATGTTATGACCCAAACTACTACTGGGTTAGTATCTTTAAGAAAAGAAAAAGAAAAAATAGAATTTGAATATTTAAGTTCAAATTTTGGAACTATATATACAGATTCAGTAGTTAATGTAGATAGTAATATATTTTTTGTTGATACATCAAGTAAGTTATTAACCGTGTTATCAGATGGATTTACACAAATTCTTGGACTAACAAACTTATTTAAAAATAATATAACACTTAGTTCAAAAATAAAATGCATTTTAGATGATAAACGTTTATTTGTAATAAATAATAATTCTATTAATAGTTTTATTGTATCATATAATTTTGAAACTAAGGGATTTGTATCAAGACATGATTATATTATACAGGAATTTTGTAGTAGGTTTGATGGAAAATTATATATTACAAATGGTTTAAAATTATTTATACATAATGATGATACCACATTTAATAAATTTACAGATAATAATAATCACGTATCTAGTATTAAATTTCTTATTTCTCCTTTTTATAAACAACCAAAAGAATTTGTTGGATTAGATTTCTCTTTAAACGATAATCAAATATTACCTAAAAAAATTAAGTTAGAAACTTCTTATCAACATACTGAAAGATTGTTAATAGCTTACAATGATCCAAATATATCTAATATACATCCAGCAGATTTAAAACGAGATTATTGTGTTGTAAGAAAACGATTTAATAAACAGAATTTAATATTTCCAAGAATAAAAGGACATCCTGATGATAAAAGAATGCCGAAATTATATGATAATTATTTATTTATAGAAATAATTTTAAATGATTCTGTTATAGAAGATTATATTAGAATAGAAGATTTATCTGTTTATTTTGATACAATTTTTAATACATAATAACTTAATTTGTTATTTATTTTATATGTTAATTTTACATATATTTGTTTAAATGTTATTAAATTTGTAAAATGAAAAAGAAAAAACTAGCTTTAGGTGGATCTTTATCAGGAGGTTTATCTGGTGCATCTACTGGATTACAAATAGGTTCTATGTTTGGACCAGCTGGTTCTATTGTTGGTGCAACTTTAGGATTAATTGGTGGAGGAATATTAGGTAGTAAACAAGAAGATATTGCTAAAAATCAAGCAAAACAAGAAATGTTATTAAGACAGCCTCCCATAGAACCTAAACAAGGTTATCAAAGAGAATTTGCATATGGTGGAGATTTATCTTTGAGAAGAAATATAAATACAAATAAAGGAACTGATCGTATACCAGTAGATGTTAATGGAAATCCCACATTAAAAAATAACATAGCTTTAACTGATGATGGAGAAGTTATATGGAATAAATATGTATTTTCGAAAAAGCTAGGATATGCTGATAAAGCCATGAATATAGCTAGTAAATATAAGATATATCTTGGTGAAAATTTTGATAAGTTTAGTCCTATACATATTAAAGATTTAAATAGGGAATTAGAAAATTTAAGATTAGAACAAGAAATGAATAAACCAAAAACAAAATTATCGAAGTTACCTAAATTACAAAAAGGAGCTAGTCTTAGTGAAATAGAATATCTTACTAGAGATATAAAAAAAGATTTATTACCAGGTGCAATAGGTCAAGGAACATCTTTATTAGCTCAGGGAATAAATTTATTAACTAATAAACCAAAAACAGTTTTACCACAAAATATAACTCCAAGATATTTAGATTACACTGAAAATTTACAAAATATATATAGTGAAGGTAATAAAGCTATAAATACAGTTATAGCTGCTTCAAGAAATAATCCAATAGATATAGGTACAGCTGTATCTAGGATATATAGTGAGATTGGAAAACGAGCTTCTGATTATAGAACTAAGATAGCTGCGGCTAATATGGATTTGTATAACAAAGTTCAAGAATTTAATGCAAGAGCTGCTGCTGAAACTAATGAATTAAATGCCAGAGAACAAGCTGGTTATGAAAAGGCTAAACAAAATCTATATCAAGGTATAGGTAATTTTACTTCAGGGCTTTCAAAAGATTTAATTAGTTCTAAATGGTCTGCTATAGGTTTATTAAATATGGGAGATAGATATAAATTTGATCCAGAAACTGGTAAAATAATAAATACAGCAAAGACTACGTCGACTACATCAACTACTGAAAATCCTACTAGTTATTTTAATTTTTCAAAAGCTCCTTTACTTGGATATAAACCTCCATTTAATAAATATTTTGGATATAAATATCCATATAACTTATATAAAACTAATATTAATTATGGCATATAGATATTTACAACCTACACCAATAGAATATAAAAGTTCTTTTGTAGCTCCTCCACTTGAATTATTAAATAATATAATACAAAATAGAGAAAGTAATTATAATGCTCTTATGTCTGCCATTACACAACAAGAAATGGAGCTTGGTTCATTACCTATGTTACCAGTTGATATGGAAATAAAGGATAAAATAATTAATGATTATTTTGAAGGAGCTTATAAACAATTAAAAATGGCTGATAATCCTGGGCTAGTTAGTGATATAATATATAAATCTATTGTAGATGCTAGAAAAGATCCATTTTGGACTGCAGCTAGTATGAAATTAGCTGATTATAATACATATAAACAAAAATATGAACTCTTAAAAGAACAAGGTGCATTAGTAGAAAATAAACAACAAGGATTTGATAAATGGTTACAAACTTCTTATTATGAGCCAAGTACTAAAGCTATTAAGATTACTACACCACCAGAATTTTATGAAAGACCAAATTATAGTGATATTATTTCTTCAATATTTAAAGGAGTAATACAACATAATAGAGGAGGTGCTTGGAAAATATCTTCAGTGGATAATATCCCAGTATTAAAAAATGTACAAACTACAGGTTGGAGACCTGGTGAAGAAAGACTTGTAGAACAACAATTAACTGATGAAGCTTTAAATGATTTTGTATCTAAGGTAGAACCAATACTAAGATATGATGATGAAGTTTTACCTCCAGAATTAGTGGAGATAAGAAATAAAGAGGGAGTAGAAAGTGCAAATTTTAAACTAAATTTAAGAAATTGGATAAAAAAAGATTTTGTACCTAACAAGATTATTAATTTATCTACATATAAATATGATGAAAATATTCAAAATATTCCAACTAGGTATACTCAAGAAGGTCCTGAAACTCCTAAACCTCGTATTAAAGTAAGTGTTTTTGGAGATGTGTTATCTGGTAATCAAGCTAATGCAGTATTTAACAATGCAATGAAAAAATTCGTTACTACTTCTGCAGTTGGTGAAAAGATACCAATACCATTTATACAAAAAGAACTTAATAATTTGGGTATAGCTTCTTTTATAAAAGATCCTTACTTAGCAATGGGAGACATTAAAGAAAAAGATCCAATGTTACCATTGTTATATTCAACCTTCGATAAAGTTTGGAATAATTTAATGAAAGATAAACCTGTTGAAACTATGAGTCACTTAATATCTTTAATAGATAGAAAAGAATTTAAAGATTTAACTGCTAAGGCATTAAAAGTAAATGAAATAAATAGTGGTGAATATGCTTCATTAATGTCTAATTTTAGTGAAATGTTCCCATTGTTATATTCAACCGCCGGAAATTTTGATCTTATAAGTAGCAAAAGTGAGTCTTTTAAAAAATCATTAAATAAGTTTTTAACTTCAAGTACGTTTAAAAATTACGTAAATACCAAAATACAAAATGATAAAATTGATAATCTTACTAAATTAGACATAAATAATTATATTGGTGGTAATACTAAAAAATATTTTCCGAACATAAATTTAAATTTACCTGGAGTTTACATAAATACTGGAACATCTCCTACATCAACTGGGTATGATGATAATACTTTAAAAATGTTTAATAATTTAAAGAATATGAATGCATTATCTGTATCTTCAAACGAACAAGCAAATTTAAGTAAAGGAAATATAATAGCAATTAATGGCTTAAATTTTGATCCTTTTAGTGGTTCTTTATTAGTTAATTTTACATATAACTATAATAATGAGAATCACACTACTGTTGGATCTATTATTCCTGGAAAAAGTTTTAAAGATACTAAAAATGCTGTAACAGATTTTCTTAATACATTAAGATTTTATGATAGTGGTGAAAGTATTGATTTTATAATAAACGAATTAAACGCTGCAAATGTTTTAACGAATAATAAAGGCATTAATTATAAAGAAGGAATATCGTTAGGTAAATATACTGTTATGCCTTATATAGATGATAGTACAGAAACAGGATATTCATTTAGACTTATAGATAAAGAAACTAATGTTGAAGTACCTATAGGAGAAGGTAAAAAACCTTTTGAAAATAGAGAAACTCTTGTAAATATGGCAGTAGGACTTGAAACTTTAAGAAAAATGTTTGATCTTAGATCACAAGGTTATGAAGTAACTAATGATGATTATAAGAAAATGTTAGAAAATAATTTTAAATTATTTAATAATTTAGATGATGAATATTTAAAAAATATAGTTAAACTACAATCTTATCAAGATGTAGTATTCTTTGGTAATTTATTATATGAAAATGAATAATACTAATCAATTTGGTTTACCAGATGAACCACCAGAAGGTACTGAATTAATAGATAATGAAAAATTTAGTAGAAAAGCTGTAACAGCTAGAATATCTCCAGAAGATATTGAAAATGTATTAAATAAATTAGATTTTTTTGATAAAACTATAACTCCCACAAAAACTTTTAGAAATGAAGAAGAAAAACAAAATTATATAACAAGTACAACACTGGAAGATATAGCTAAACGTATAAACCCAGATCTTATAGAAGGAAGACGTTATGCTGAACCTGTAACAGAAGAAGAAAGAAAACTAGCAAAAGCTGCTGGAACATCTGCAATAAGTAATATAAATGTTTTAAAGGATTTAGCTTGGGCTAAACAATCAAATGCAAAAGAATATTTATATGCAGCTACAAAAGGTTTTGGTATAACTTTAGCAACAATGGTAGATAATACTGTTGGTACAGCTGCTGGACTTGTAAATTCAATTGGTTCAGATGAACCTTTATTAGATTTTGTAAATAATCCAGTAAGTGCAGTAATACAAGATTTTGAAGCAGAGTTAGAAAACGTTTTACCAACGTATTATCCAAGTGATTGGGAACAAAGAAATACTGGACAAAAAGTTTTTACATCTAATTTTTGGGCAGATAATGTTTTAAAAAATCTTGGTTTTGCAATAGGTACATATTTAAGTGGTGCTGGTGCTGGAGCATTAATTTCTAAAGGACTTAAAGCAGAAACTAGACGTATAATAGGACGTAAACTTGGTGAGAGTTTTGGAGAAAAATTAGCTAAAGGAGAATTAGATGATTTAGCAAGAATTATAACTACAGATGCTAGTAAAGCTAATTTAGCATTATCTGGACTTGAAATAGATTTTGATAAAACCTATCTTAAAAAAATAATAAAAACAGCTTCAACCTTAGAACGTACAAATAGATTAATAACTGGAGTAAGTTCTACATTATTAGGAATACAAGGAGAAGCTCGTGTAGAAGCTTTAAATGCAAGAGATCAGATAATGGATAAATTAAGTAATGCAGTTGATGAAAAAGGTAATAAATTATTCGGAGATGATGAAGTTGTTAAATACGCTAATTCCTTAATGAATTCTATATTTATAACGAATCTAGCTATATTAGTTCCCACAGAATTTTTGCAATTTGGTTCACATTTTTTAGGAAGTTATAAAATAAGTAATTCAATAAAACATAGTATAGAAGGTGATATATTAAAAGGATTTAGTTTAAAAGTAACTCCAAAATTTCTTAGACCTATAAATACAGCTGTAAAATTAGTACAAAATGGTACATTTGAAGGTAGTCAAGAATATCTTCAATTTATTGCAGAAAATACTGGATATTCAGTAGTCGATGATATTATAGATAATCCTAAGGCATTTAAACATGTATCAAATCTTTATTCTAGTTTTATAGAATCTATACCAGAAGGTATAGACCGAGCTACAAATAGTGAAGGAGCTATTAATTTTTTATCTGGATTTGTATTAGGTACATTAGGTATTCCAACATTTCAAAAAGGAAATTTTATATCTGGTGGTATTTATGAAGTTTTAAAAACAGATAAATATAATAAAAAGCAAGCTAAAGAAATTGTAGATTATTTAAATAAAAATATAGATATTTTAAGAAGTTATGCTAATCTTAATATTGCTAGTTCAGCATTACAACTAGCTAAAGAAGCTGCATTAAAAAATAATGATGTATTTAAACATGAAAATGCTGAAAGTGAATTAATATTTCAACTGCTAAGTACACTAAATAGTGTTGGAAGATTAGATGATTTCGTATCACAATCAAAAGCATTTACTAATATAGATCTATCTAAACCAGAAGGACAAAATTTAATAAATGAAATAAAAGAATTATCCATTATAAAAGATGAATCAGGTAATGTTACAAGTAATGCTTTTGAATCCTTTAGTGATCAAGAAATAGCTGATATAGTAGTTAAAAGAAATAAAAAATTAATAGAAAGAGCTAAGTATGTAAAAGAATTATCTAATCGTGTAAAAGATTTAATGCCAGGACAAGATATACATACGCAATCAAAGTTCATACATGACAACTATATGTTGAAAGAAATTGATACAAGATTAAAAGATATGAAATTTGAAATAGATATAAAATTAAAAGCTATTAATACAGATATAAATATTTCTATTTCAGATAAAGATATAATAGACCGTGAAAATTTTTTAAAACCTATATTAGAGACTATATATTCTAAGGATAAAATAAAATTAGATCCTGAAGTATTTAAAAATTTACATAGTATCATTACGGATTTAAAATCTAAATCTATTGATACAGATTTTCAAAATACAGTTTCTGCCTTAGAACAAACAGTTACTAACTTAGAAAACAATCTCAAACAATTTTTAAATGATTATGAAAGTATAGATATTAAAGAAGAACCTGGTAATGAATTTAAGAAATCTAAAATAATTACTGAATTTTTAAATAAATCTACAGAAACCATCAAAGAAATAAATTCAGAATTAATGACTATTTCTGATATTTTAAATTCTGACCGTTTAGAAGAGGAAAAATTTATTGCTGAGAAAAAAAAGTTAGATGAAGAGTTACATAAATCTATCTTAAAAACTATAAATAAAGATAATATACATTTATATGCTTTAATGGAACAAGTTAATAAATCTTATGTAGATAAAGTATTTAAATTTATAAAAGAATCAGGAGATTTAAGACTATTACCTGATTTAGAAAAGGTAAGAGATTTAGCAAATGATTATTCTAAATTATCCCGTAGAAGAATATCCATAGCAAGAGATGTAACGACGATACTTAAAGAATTAGACAGTAAAAAAGGATCTACTATAAAGAATATTATAGATAAAGCTTATACACATACAAATAAAGTATTATTTAAATCTAAAATGAATAGATTATCAGCACAACCTTATTTATATAGAAAAGAAGAAGGTACTGATAATAAATATAGATTAGTAGAACTTATAAATTTAACTGAGAATGAAGATGAATCTTATACTATAAATTATAGAAATATAAAAATAGATGAAAAAACAGATTTATCTTTAAAAACTGATATAGTAAAACAAGAAAATATTAATGATTGGTTTTCAGAAATAGAATTATTAGATATAAATTTACCAAAAGATGAAGGTCCAAAAGTAGTAGAAAACCCAACAGAACCTGGTACTAAAGTTGAAGAAAAACCTGGTACTAAAGCTGAAGAGAAACCTACTGAAGAAAAACTTACTGAAGAGAAACCTGCTGAAAATATACCTACTACTAAAGCTGAAGAAGAACTTACTACTAAAGCTGAAGAAAAACCTTCTGAAAAAACTATGTCAGAGGAAAATAATGTTTCAAGTATATATAAAGATACAATAGATACTTTTAAATTTGTTAAAGGAGAAAGTCCTAGTACTAGTGGTGTATTTACAGCTGAAAAACCTGATAAAGCTTTTGTAATATTTGAAAATCCAGAAGATCAACATGTACATATTGGTGCTGTTGGTAGATTATTAAAAGTTACTCCAAAAGAAAGAAGTCCTTATTATATACTTGGATTAGACGATGGTAGAGCTTTTTATGTTATAAACTCTCAACAAGAAGATAGAACTAAATGGATGTTAAGTCCTAATAATATATTAAAATTATCTAATTTTGAAGGTACTTGGGAAGATGAAACTAATTATACGATGATACCATTTAATGGTAATATGTATAAAACATCAAATTCCAAAGGTATAATATATATAGATAATTTAGCTTTAGTAGAAAAATTAAAAGAAGCTCAGGCAGAAGAAAATATAGAAGATATACCTGAAGATATAGATTTCATAGATGAAGAAAATATGAGATCTAACATAGATATGTTTAACAAGGAAGTTAAACTAAGTGATCAGGAAGAATTAGAAACACCAAAGGAAATAGAAGGTATTGAAGAAAAACAAGAACAAGAACATACAGAAGAAAATGTTGTAATATTTAATACTACTGAAATACAAGATCTTGATGAAGAAAAAGCAGAAAGTCTAAATATAGCTCCTGCTTCTATAGTTTATTATAATAAAGGCAAACATAAAAAAGTAATAGAAAATTTTGATTTAGATATAAATGAACAAAAAGATAATTTTGATAAATTAATAAAAATATTAGGTAAATTAACTAAGTTAGATGAAAATAGTTTAATCGGTTTAATAGCTAAACATACGCTATATATAAATAATAAAATAGCTTTTGTGTTTAATACTACGGATAAACTTAATATAGATTTTGATAAAATTAAATTATTTAATAAAATAATAAGTTTTAAAGAATACAGTAAATTAAGTGAAGCAGAAAAAACATTTTTAAATGGATTTTCAACAACTATTCCTGGTACAAATTACAAAGCTATTGTATTTTCTTCACCAGCTTTGAAAGAATCTAAAGGATATAGATTAATTAGAAAAGCTACTAAATTAGAAAATATATATGGTGGAAATTACGTTGTAATTGATGTGGATAAAAATGATCCAAAATTAAAAATACGAAAAAATGTTGCAGAATACGAAGGTTATAAATGGAAAATAAAACAACTAAAATATTCATATAATCCTGCAATAAAATTTATGGGATATGAATTAAGGCTTAATAAGATATATCCTAACGTAATAGTAAAAGCTAAATTAGTTAAAGATGTAGATTATATAGAAAAATATAATGAAGATGGTGTTCCAGAATATTATATGCCTACTCAAGAAATTATACCATTTAATAAAACACAATATAGACATACATTTGTAGTAAATCCAGCAGCCAACTTAAAAATAATAAGTTCAATGGATACTTATTATGTTGCATTATATAAAATGGGTAATTTTAAAACGTTTATAAAAATCCCAAAGAAAGTTTATATTAGAGAAATAAAAACTAATGGAGATTTAAGTAATAAAGCTTTTCAGTTAAATCATAATGATAGATCAAATTATTTAATATTAACTGATTTAGAAGGTAATGGTGTACCATTTAGTAAAGTTTATGATAATATAGAAACAAATTTAGACGAAGAATCTGATTCTGATGATATGAAGATAAGGTCAGACTTAATACATCATGATCCCAAAGAATTACCTTCAGAAGCTGTATATTTTTCACATACTCCAAAAGTAGAAAATAGTTTTTCAAAGACTATAAGTCCTATAATTATCTCAAGAGAAGAATTAGAAGAAGACGAAGATCTAAACTTAGTACAAAAAGATTTTATAACACAAGAAAAATATGATAAGGCTTTAAAAACTTTTAATATACTTAATCTTTTAGATGAAAATGCTGAGAGTTCTGTTTTAGATGCTCAAGTAGAAAATATGTTTACTATAAATAATGTAAGTGCAAATATATTATTAAATCAATTAAAAGCATCTAAATATAAATTAAGAATATTAAAAGCTAAAGATTTTTATCCAAAACCTGTATTAGAATATTTAGATAGAAAACTAAAAGCTTCAGGATCAGAGATTACAATTGATGATGCATTAATTGGAGTATTATATAATCCAGCAAAAAAATCTTATGCATATTTAAAAGAAGATAACACAGTAGGTTTTACACAAAATCTTGAAAATTTCTCAAATGAAGATGCCAATGGAGGGATATTTACACATTTTAGTTTAGCAACTGCCGAACATTATACTACATCAGGAATACTAAGATATAAACTACCAGATCCAAGATATATTAATCCTAGTAAGTTTGAGTCCATGTTTAAAGGAGTATTTGATTTTGTAGCTTCTAAAGAAGATTTAAGTAAATTACTAATGGTTTATAATAATTTATATGAAGATATTTTAAAACTAAGAGCCAAGCTATCACAAGAATTCGAAAATTCTAAGATAGAATTGATGAAAAAATATTCGAATAAAAAAGATAAAGAATTTATAAATGGGTTAGAAAAAAATATAAAAGAAGAAGATCCTGATTTAGAAGCAAATAAAATATATCAAAATATACTAAATAAAACACGTAAAAGATTTTATAGAGAAAAATATAACGATTATTTTTCAAATAGTAGTTTATATAAAGAATATGAAAAATTATTTACAAAAACCATTGGTGAAGTATATAGATCAAGCTATAAAAAAACCTTTATAAATCCTATAAAAAGTAAATTAGATAAATTATCTTTAAGTAGTCCATTAATGATTTCTATTAAAAATAAAAGTATAGGAAAAGCAAATAAATCTATTGATTTAGTAAGATTGAATGAATTTACTGATATAACCTCATCCATAAAAATAGCAAGTAAACATAGTTATATTGTTGAAGGTATGCCCTATATAACATATAATGAAACCGATGTTCCTATTGTAATGGATAGATTAGATTCGAGTGATGCTCAAATAGTAATAAAATTATTAGAGGCTTTATTAAATAATTCCGTTGTATATAGTAATGGAAAATTAGCTTTAAGAAAAGATCTTGTGCTAGAAGATGGTTCATCTGTTGATTTAATACAAGCTATAAAAAATATTGTAGGATTTAGTGTAGCTAACATTAAACGTGATAAAGGAAGTGAATTTGAAAATATGTTAGTAAACTTAGAATCTCGTATAGGATTAATTCAAAGAGTATTAAGTACAAGTAATCTAGATAAAAAAGATGAGTTATCTCTTAATAATGAGTTAAATAATTTATTTGATAGATTAGAATCTTTATATAAAGATCCAAATAATTTATTAAATAAAAATCCTAAATATCATTTCTTTTTAAGATTATTATCTAAAGATGGTATTCCAAAAATACATCTTTTCGGTAAGATATATAATTTTTATATAATTAAAGATAATAATATTATATTAAATCCTGAATTAGTAGAAGCTTTATCAAGAGATCTCGTAGGTAACGATGTAACTCCTGGTTTTTATCATAATGTAAATAAATCTGTTTTAGATAAAAAAACTAAAATAGCTAAACTTGAAAATGATAAATTAACTTTTATAGATGTAAACTATAATGATTATATAAGTAGCAGAGCAAAAATTACAAATCTAAATTACAAAGGTTTTCCTTTATTTCTTAATCAATATATATCGTATGACACAGATATAGAAGAAAAAGAAATATTAGATGAGCTTCCAACAGGTTATGGATTCTTAGAAGCTTTTACTGGAAATAATGAAACATCTATTAATGAAATAATAAATTTAGCATTACAAGAATTTTATAAAATAGCATTAAATAGTGGTAAATATCCTAATATATCTAAATCAGAAATATTAACAAGATATTTTATAAATAAACCTTTAGATGATGTAATGTCTAAAGCATTTGATATACTAGATCAAAACTTAAAATCTGGTAATTTAGATAAAAGTGTAAAGTTAATACAAGATTTGTTAAACACAACTTCAACTAAATCAGCCGATAATGAAGTAAATAAAATACGTAATCTATTATATTATACATTAAATAGTATATTAGAATCTTATAAAAATGAAAAAACTAGTTTAAATGAATATATAGAAAAATATTCTGAATTTATAAAAGAAAAATATCCATCTTTAACTACTGGATTATCTGAAGAAGATAAAAAACTTATTGAACAAGAAGAAGAAACAAAAGTTTTAATAAAACATTACAACGGCTTTTTACATTCTTCTTTAGGACACTCATTGTGGTTAATATCATTTTTAGATAGAATGGCTAATTCTCCTGAAATTAAACGTGATATAGAAAGTAGTATATTATTAAGTAATATAATGGATAGCTTAGATACCGTAAAATTATCTGTTATTAATTCTATTAATGAAGCTTACTCTCCTGTAATTGGAGGATTTTTGTTAGATTCTTTATTTGAGAATACAGATATTATAAATACATTGCCTATATTACTTGAAAAACTTATTCAAGATTATCATGAAGGAGAAGAATTTTCATTAATAAAGAGTTATAATAGTCCCATAAGTAATGATGAGAAAAAAGCTACTATTAAAAAGAGATTTGGTAATTCAGTAAAACTTGTCATAGTAGATTCTTTATTAAATGGTAAAGCTTCGGGTGCTACAATAGGTAATGTAATACAACTAGTAGAAAATGCTTCAAAAGATATTCTAGATCATGAATCTCTTGAAGTAGCATTTAAACTATTAACTGAAGATGAAAGAAGAGATATATTAAATGAAGCTAAAAATAATCCTATATTAAAAGAAAAATTAAGAGAGTTTAAAGAAAATGGTACATATGACCAGTATAAACAAATATATGGTGAAGATGAAGATAGAATAATAAAAGAAACTTTAGCAGAAGAATTTGTTGATTATGTAAAATCTTCTGGTACAAAAACTTATAAAAATAATCCTTATAAAAATTGGTTTTTTAAACTTATATGGGAGTTTTTTAATTGGATAAAGTCTTTATTAAATAAATCCTATACTATAGATCAACTCTTTTATGATATAGAAAATGGTAATTTCAAAGATAGGGTATTTAGTGATATAGATTCTACTATAAATTACAAGTTAGAACAAAAATATGATATTTATTTTAATCCGAGAATAATAAACAAAATATTTTCATCTTTAGATGTTTTACTTGGTAATTATTTATCAAACAACGATTTCGACATAAATAAAGATTTAGTTGAAAAGATGTTTAAAGATTTTCGTGAAAATAAAATAAAGTTACCTTTAATTATAAAAGATGAGTTTTCAGCTAATTTATATAAAGATTTAGAAGAAAGTGAAGAACTTAGATATGAGATAATATCGCAATATAGAAATAAATTAGTAAGATCGAAACTTTTAGAAGAAGTAGAAACTTTAGATAGTATAGTAGATGATACAGAAGAAGATCAATTATCTAATGATAGTTTATCGTTATATGGAGATGATAGAAATTTAAAATTTAATATTCATAAGCATACATCTGGCAATGTACGTACCTTATTATTAGGTATTCCAAAAGAAGATATTAATGAACTTGGATTAAGAGAAGCTTATCCTATTACTGAAGTTATACATAAGCTATCTAATATTTTAAATGGAATAACTAGTTATGATGAAGCTTTAATTATAATGAAGAAAAATTTAAATGATAACGTTATAAGAAGTGTTTTAGGAAGATTATATTCATTGGATAGTAACAAAATAACTAAAGCTTTAGATTTATTATCTAAACGTACTTCTTTTGTACAAGCCTTTAGTAAAGTACCAGTAAATTATGTATCTTTATTATTATCTAAAGAAGGTAATGCAGTTGTAAATAACAGCTTAATAAATTTAGAAAATCAAGTTTTAATAAAACTAAGAAATGATTATATAAGTAGAGAATTAAAAAATAAAAAGCTTATTTTAAGAGATATAAGTGGTAAAGATATCTCTAAAAAACAGGACGTACAAGAACTATTTGAATCTAATCCTAAATTAGCCAATGCTGTATATGAAGCTTTAGGATTAAATATTATTAATGAGTCTGAGATAACTTATACAGATGAAGAAGGAAACCCTTGTGCTAAAATGGGTTTAACTAATACTGTTAAAGGTACAGATTGGAAGATAGTTAAGGATTTTAAAGGAAAACCTAAGCATTCTAACGGTGGTGTAGATATTACTATATCTGATAAAGGAGTAACTATAAGAAGAGGAGGTAAAGATATTAAAGCTAAATATGGTTTATTAATTATAAATAACAATTAATATGAAAAAGCAAAATATAGAAGTAGAAGGTGGGGAATTATTAATACAATCAAAAGAAGGACATTATGCTGTAATTCCTGCTAAACATAGACAAGAGGTGATGGACATGGTTAAAGATGGTTGTGATGATTGTATAAATGCCTATATACAAACATTACCTAAAGAAGCTGATTATGCTCCAGATGGGAGTTTGTTCCCTGATTGGGATAAAGTTAAAAATAAAATCAAAGCTACTTTAAATCCTAAAAATTGGGGAGTACCTGATTATTCTGATAAAGGGAGTAGAGATGCTGCTTATGCTGCTGCAAAAAAAGCAGGAGAAAAAGAGTTTATGTGGAATAATAAAAGATTTAATACACTACAAAAAAATCTTCCTGGAGAAAGAATTACACAGAGGGATGATTTTAGTGGTAATTTTCTTAGTAAAAAAGCAAACGAAGTGGCTGGAGGTAATCCTAATAGAGATAAATTTTTTGGAGAAAACTTTATTTTGGGCATAATTGGTCATGCAGACAGAGCTATTGTAAACAGAGAAGATGATTATAAAGAAATGTATGATTTGTATAGATATTATTTTGGGCAACCATTAAAAGAGAATATATTGTCTAAATCAAAATACCATCCAAGTAATGCTAAAAATAATTTTGATAACTATATTGCAATTAATGACGATGAATTTATTAACCAAATAATATTAAAAGGCATTGAACTTAATATACAAGACAATGAAACAGTACCTTTTTCGGGATATGCTAAATTTAATACTCCAACTGGTGCAACAAGAATAGCTCCAACACCAGATAAAGTAGGGAAACCTTATGAATATAAAAGACCTGATGGAAAAATTATTAGAGGTATATATGGTGAAACAAGGGAACAACAAGATGAAACATTTAAAAAATATTATAAAACGAACGCATTAGGTAACTTTCGCATAGGTAAAGGAAGTGATGAAAGGGGAGAATATTTTTCATATTATGATTTATTTGATATAGGTCGTGGTAATGAAAAAAGCAATACTTTTGTGACAGCTAAGCCATTTGAAATATACGATAGAATATATATAAAAGATTACGGAGATGGGCAAAAGAAAAGAATGTATTATACTGATAAAGAACTTCTTGAATTAGACATTAATAAAAAGAATTTTGATACTCTTGCTTTACAAAGAGAATTAAGAAATAGAGGTTATAAATTGCCTAAATCTACTAAAAAAGATGGAACTCTTGATGGTATATGGGGAGAGGAAACTAAAAATGCTTTATTAGATTATCAAAGTAAAAATAAAAAAAATTAATTATGAGCTGTAAACCAACATATAAAGGAGTAAGATATAATTCTTTAGAAGAGTTATATAACGCTAATGGAGTTAGTGCTCAACAAGCCCAACAACTATATGGTTCTTATTTACAAACAACTAATAATCCTACTATAGAAGGATTTAAACAATGGAATAGTAGACAACAACAAATTAATGAACTATTTGAAGAGGATCAATCTACTGATTATAAACAAAGAACAATTAAGAATGCCTCTGCTGATGCTACCATAGCTATTGCAGTTGATTTTAATAGTGCTGGAGAAATTCTTACTAAAAACTCTGTATTAAATCAAGGTAAAGTTTATATGCCTATAGATGGTAATAAACTTGAAGTTACAAAAGAAAGAGTAGATAAAATTGTTAATGCTCTTAACTCCATAGGTAAAGATGAAATATCTCTTAATATAGCTGGTAATGGGATATATACTATGAAAGGTAAATATACTCAAGAGCAAGTTGATGAATTTACCTATGATTTACTTAAGGCTATTGTTGAGTCTTCTAATTTAAAAGTGAAAATTTCATCTATAAGAACTGGTGGACAAACAGGATTTGATGAGGCTGGAGCAAAGGCTGGTATGAAATTAGGTATTCCTACTCTTGTACTTGCACCTAAAGGATGGAAATTTAGAGATATAAGTGGTAAAGATATCTCTAATGAGAAACTTTTTAAGGAAAGATTTAATAATATAATTTCTGATTTCCCTGAAGTTGTTATGACTGTAAGAGATATGTTGAGAGAAGAAGGTTTTGGTAATAACAATACTATTAAAGATGAAAATAATCACTATGTATATAATAATGAACAATTTAAGGAGAAAGTTAAACCTTATGGATATATTAAAGAAAAAGAAGTTAATGGTGTTATAACAAAAGAATTTAAGATAAACAGAAATGCATCTTCAGATGTATTAAATGTAGTAGCAGAATTTCTTGGTATTGATCCTATATTTGTTTTTGAAACTACGGATGAAGTTAGAGATCGTTTATTATTTATTGCTAAAGATTTGGCTGAAGATAAAAAAGTAATATTTATATTTTCAGATGATGTACCATCAGATCAAAATACTTTGGTAAACGAATATGTTAAGTTTGAAGTTGAAAAAGATAAAGATAGTTTACCAGTTATATTAAGTTTAGAAGGAGATAGATTATCCCCATTACATTATTTTGGATATATACATCATATATTTAACACACTTAAAAATATGAAGCTTAATCCAGATAGAATAATAGAATTAGCAAATTATTATGGTTATGAAGGAACTTCTGAAATAGATGCATTGTATTATTTATATCCTCAGCTTAATCCAAAATTTAACCCATTTAGAAAAAACAGTCTTTTATTAGAAAATAATGATGCTACATTTGATATATATAATGCTATCGGAATAACTTTAATTGGTGAACAAGGTGAACAGACTATATCAAATTATAGAGATTTAAACTTATTAGATAGAGAAGTTTTATGGATTAATTTATGGGCACAAGGATATTATAAATTACCAAGACCTTCAGATAGTCATCAAGAAAGATTCGTACATTTTGGTGATGAGTTTAGAAATCTTATAACAGACAAAGAAAGTAGAAAAACTCAAACTCTTAAATATATTTCTTCTGAAATAGAATATTATATTAAAGTAAAAAGATCAGGTAATTATATACATGTAACTGATAATCAATTAGAAGGATTATTAATTAATATTATAAAAACATTTAATTCTAATTTGTATGATAAAATAATTGATTTTACGAATACATTATTAAATACTAATGATGATAAATATGTAGAAAAAATAGAAACGTTTATAGAAAGAAGTGAGATATCTGACAGTATAAATCTTACCATAGAAGATTATCTTAATACATCTTTTGAAGCTTATCGTAGTTATATGATTGATACAGTAGGATTAATATCAAGAAAGAATAATGTTATGGATTCTATAATAGGTGTAGAAAATAAGTTAGTAAATAAAATAACTGGTAATGATAGAGATTATATTACATTTTTAAAAAACTATTATATATCTAATTTTTATGCCAAGATAGAAATATTTAAGTTATTACTTAATAATCCAGTAGAATATTTAGATGTAAGAAATGCAGTAAAACGTTTTAACATGACTGCATCTCCTAAAAGAATACAAGATACATCTGAAAGCTTAAGTAAAAAATTAGTAAGTCTTCATTTATTAGATGATGCAGACGATTTATATTTAAATCCAGAAACAAGTGAAGTACAAGATATACCAAATCATCATCCAATAATAAGAACTTTAGTTGTAGATGATATTCGTGTTATACAAAGTAATTGGTTAGAACTTAGTGAAGTATTACTTGATAATGATCCTGAATTTCAAAATTTATTAAATAAATATAATAAAGATTTAGTAAATAATGAAAATATAGATGAGGATATAAATAATTTAATAAAGTATGTATCTGATACTAATGCAGGCAGTTATATTAATATGACTGAAACAGATGGATTTAGTCTGATAAGTTTAGATGGTGTAATAAGAATAATGTTAAGAGATGGTAGTCCTGATTTAGGAAAATATCTAGAATTATATTTTTATGAAATGTCTAACTTAATGAAATGGAGAATAGAAAATGAAGCTGATTCAGATAAAAAAGCAGATTTAATAAAACGCTATGAAAAAACATTTAGAAGTAGTTATAAAGAAAAATTTATTAATCCATTCACTAAAGAACCTTTAACTAAAGCTCCAAATATAGAATTACCTATGTTAAAATTACAGTATGCAGGACCTATAGCAGATAATTTACAACTACATACTGGATATAAAACTGCTTTAGGAATAGCATGGCCTTCTTTTGCAATAGATTTTGAAACAGGAGAAATAAAAAATAAAAATTTACTGAATTCTATTATAACTATGTTGGATAATAAAACCAGCATTATAAGTTTTTATTCAGCTAATAAGAGTATTACAAGTAAATTAAATAAAGATGGTGAAAAAAACATTATTGTACAAGAGGATGGTAATTTTAATTTTGTAAATGCTATAAATAATTATCAAGACACTTATGCAAAGTACTGGGGGGTACAAGTTATAACTACTACAAATCATGGATTTATATCTCCTTTTGGTACACAAATGGCTAAACAAATAATATCTAATATTTATGACACTGGACAGCCTATAAATGAAGAATTAGCTGAGTATACAAAAAAATATCTTAAACTAATATCTACTAGATTGCAACTTAGTATGGATTTATTAAGAAATAAGCTTGGTATAAAATATAATCATACTTTACAAAGATATGTTTTAGATAATAATTCAAAACAAGATTTAATGAATTTATTATTACAAGAAATAGATAGAAGAGGATTTGAGCTTAATTTTAGAAATAAAGTAATACAATGGTTTAATAATAATGATGATGTAAGTGGTATTATAAATGATACAATGTTTCAAAATTTATTATTTGGGATATTAAAAAATGATGTAACATCAAGAAAAGTATTTGGATTACAAGCTTCTCAACATCCATCAACATTTATAAAAGATAGAAATACTTATGAGACTCATTTAAAAACTTATATAAAAGAAAATTACAATATTGATGTAGAATTAAAATTTTCAAAATCAGGCACACCTTATTTAGTATCTAGTGATTTAAACTTTTATAGTAAAGATTCTCCAGTAGCACAAGTTATCTTACCTAATTTTTATAAAAAAGCTTTAGATATTAAATCAGTAAAAGATAAAAGATTATTAAAAATTATAGGTTTTCGTATTCCTACATCAGGATTAAATCTTATAGAAAATCTTGAAGCAGCTGGTTTTCTACCAGATACTTATGGAGATATAATAATAGTTCCAAGTGCTATTGTAGCTAAAGCTAATTCTGACTTTGATTTTGACACACTTTATTTATATTTTTATAATGTATTTTATGACATAAATGGTAATCCAGTGATAATAGATAAAAATATAACTTATGAAGATTACTTAGAAGAAATGAGTAAGATATATTTTAATATCACTGATAATTTATTTTCCGTTGAAATAGATAATGAAAGACCATTTAAAGATTGGGAACAAATAAGAACTATATTATCTAATGAAGATTATGACTTAGATGTATCTATATCACAAAAATTTTCGTTATATATTAATGAACTTGTTGATGATGTTACAAATATATTTTCAGATTATATAACTTATACAGATAGTGAAGGTAACATTTATACTAAAGAAAATCTTGATATAAAAGAATATACTAAAAATTTATTTCATACTTATTTAAAAAACAATCCTAACGGTAATATTACTGAATTTAAGTTATATATAGCTTCTATAAAAAAATTGATAGATGAAAAAGGTAAAATATTAACAAAAGAATTAATAGATTTATTAAATAATAAAGAATTATGGAATACTATTACTAAAGATTCAGATTTTAGTGATATTAATATATCAGAAAGCTTAACTGTTTTATTAAAAAATAATCCTTCATTAATAGATTATTTAAAAGAAAACGAAGATATTAGTGAAGAAAAATTATATAATAAGCTGAAAGATATAATGTTAGAAGGTAATATTAAAATGACTAGTAATACACAAGAATCTGAAAAAGAAAAAGATATAGATAAAATATTACGTAACAAATATTCCACATTACAATTAATAGATCAATTAAAAAACATAGTATTAAGAACTAAAGATCAAGTACTAAAAAATAAAGAAATAAATATAGATAAAGAAAATGCTAATATTATTAATTTTATCTCTAGTATTATGACAAAAAAGGAATTTCAGTTATCTTTAATAGAAAATGAGATGTATGATACATTTCATGCTATATTAGAACATCCAGCAAATTTTAAATATTTGGTTAATCCTTTAAATAATAAAACATTAAAAAACATTAGAAAAAATTTATCTTTTTTATTTGAAAAAGATATTACTGGTACTAGAGACTGGTATAGATTATTAGATATATTATATGAACATGCTATAACAGAACAGAATTTTACAGGTAAAGATGTTATTAGTATATTAGCTATTTCATCTACGTTTTATATTCATAGTCAAATGAATAATTTAAAAATAACCACTCCATATATAATAAATAAAATGGGTTCAATATCGTTTAAAACTTCTACGAGAATAAATCTAAATCATAATGTTGATAAAGACGGTAATACATTATTAGGAAAATTAAAAGACGTTGAAAATATAATGAATATATCAGATTCTATAGCAGAATTTCTTATAAGTGGTGTAGATAATCCTAACGATTCTATACTTGGTGTATTAAATTCAGGGATAGATACTATAAATACAATATTACTTTTACTTAGAGCTGGAGTAGATATATATACAGTAGAATATTTTATAAATAATCCAGTTATTAGGGAATATATAATGCAAAGAGATGTATTTTCTTCTTTAGCTTATAAAAACCAAGGAGATCCTATATATTCTTTTCCATTAAAAGAATCAGATAAAAATAAAACCATTGCTGAATTAGTAGCTGGAAAATTTGGTTATCCTATAACAGATAAATTTAATAAAACATTTACAAGTTATTTATCTAATGGTAGTAAACGTAAGTATAGTAAGACAGAACTTTATAATATGATGGTTGATCCAGAATCTATGTCTTATGAAGATATTATGAATATATTAACTGATTTTATAAGATATGAATCATTAGCTCAAGAATTAACACAAAATCATCTTGCAATAACTTATGATACGCAAGGTATAGGAAGTACTACAAATCAAACTATGTTAAATATATCTAATACTAATTATGTAATGGAAAAAGAAGTAATTTCTAATTTTAGAAATATATTACAAAGTGATCATGGTTTTGTAAGACCATATTATAATGCAGCTAAAACAGCGTTAGATGTATTTAATCCTGTTATACTTGTAAATAGATATCCTAAAATATCTGAAACACTTGGAAATGTAATAGATATGATGCTGAAAAAAGAAAGATATACTCCAAATAATATTGAAAGATTTGTAACTGATTATAATAATGCGTTTATGACGTTAATATTACAAAGCTATTATTTATTAGAATACGGAGATAGCTTTGATAACGAATTTGGAAAAATATTTATTAAAGATAACTTGGCTAATAAAATATTAGATTTTAAACGTATAAGAGATTCAAAAACTGCTTCTGGAAATGAAGCTTTATTAAAACCTATGTTAGATAAAATGTATATATTTGATTATTTGCAAGTTATAAATCCAAACAATTTGTTTCCTTTTTATAATTTTAATATAAATATAGATGGTATTAATGATAATGAAATGATAGATGTAATTGTAGATGAGATTAATGTTATGTTGAATAATCCAGTGATATTTAAAAATTTAGGTAAAGATTTAATATTTGCTATAGTTATGCAATATGGTTATACATATCATAGAAGTGGAGGTTATAGATTAATACCATCTAATGTATATACTGAAATGTTAGATAGGGTATACAATTATTATGGAGATCAATTAGATTCTGAGCAAATAGCTAAATATATAATATCTGCAGCACATGTTATAGATCCAATAGGATTAAATTCTAACAAGATATTTCCATTTTTAAGAAAATCTAGTTCAAGTTTATTTTTTACGCAAAGTTCGAATAGAATAAGTACAGATGAAAATATTATAAGACAATTTAAAGAAGCAAGAAAATCTATATATAGTCCGATAATAAAAATTTATGATAAAAGAGGTACAAAAGAATTTACAAATAAAGATACTGTATTTTATAATAGAAGTAGGCAAAATAGATATATGTTATCTTTAGTTTATTCACCAAATAGAAGAATGTTATTAGATATGGCTAATTCTATAAATATAAATCGTAGAGAAGTATCTTATGATGATGAAGCTACTATAAATTATGCTAACAATACATACAATAAAGTAATAACCAGATTAGGATATAATCAAATTATAGTATCCGATGGTTCTGAGAATATAACAGATACAATATCTAACTTAGATGGTGTATCAAATCTAAGAGGTTTAGTAAATAATATATTTTATATGAGTAATGAAAATAAAAATGAAGAATTATTTAAGAAAAATATAAAAGATTTATTTGATTTTGCTAATAACAATAAAAATTATGATATATTTTTAGAATATACAATTAAAAATAAAGATTTTATATATCCAAGTGGATTTAATATAGATCAAATAGCAGATATGTTTATAGAAGTTATAAGTGAAAAACCTTCAAATATTATATTATCTGAAGATTTTAATAATTTGATAAATAGTAAATTAAATTTAGAAAGTGATAATATTAAAGATGATATAGATTTAGAATGTGCATAATAACATAAAATTTTACTACAATGGCAAACAAAAAGAAATGTAAAATATGTATTAAGCCTAGTAAAAGAGGATCTTTACATAAAGCTTTAGGAGTACCTATGGACAAAAAAATACCTGCTAATTTATTAGCCATAAAACCTACAGATAGTCCAGCTATGCGTAAAAAGAAGATTTTTGCTAAAAATTTTAGAAATGCTAGGAAAAAATGAAAAGTTGTAAGTACGTTTATAAAGGAAATTTATATAGTGAAAAAGAATTATCTGAGTTTAAATTAACTCTAGATGAATATTATACTCCAAACGATAATGATTTAAAACAAGTGGAGTTTTTAGTTAACAATGAGTTAAAAAAACAAATACCAAGACAAGAGTTTAATGAAAAAGCTTTTAATGATTTATTAGAAAAAAAGGAAATTAGGACTGAAGATATAAATAAACAAAAACAAATTTTAGATAATGAAATAGAAAATAAATTATTATCGTGGTTAAGAAGTGCAGGTGTTACTGTAAATTATACAGATAATCTTACTATAATGGATAATAATGGTAATATATTAAGTCCAATAGCCAAAGCCGATCTGTTTAATAAAGCTATTCAGATAAATAAAAACAAAAAAAATATACGTAATTTAGCTGAAGAAACTGCACACTTTTTTGTAGCTATGTTACCCAAAGATGGAGATTTATTTAAAGCCTTAGCTAAATATACTATAAACAGTCCTTACTTAACAAACGTACAAGAAAAATATAAAAATGTATATAAAGAAGATAGATTAATATTAGAAGAAGCCATTGGAAAAGCTATTGCTGATCAATTAGTAAATACAGATGAAGCTAATATTCAGATACCATCTAAAGAAAAACCTTATTTTAAAAAGTTAATAGATAGAATAATAGATTTTGTTAATGATTTATTATCTAAGATTAATTTAGCTCACAATAATATAAATGAAGAAGTAAATGCATTAAAAGAAGCTGCTAGTAAGATATTAGATAATGATTTAACAGATTTAAACGAGATTGATAAAACTTATAAAGGACTTACATTTTATGAACTTCCAGAAGAAGAAGTTACTAGAATAAATAATATAATAGATAAAATAAAAAATACTAAAATAAAAGTACTAGCTGATGGTTATTTAGATAGTAGTGGAAGACGTATAAAATTTAGAACAACTCAAATAGTAAGAAATATATTAAGACAAAGATTTAAAGGTTTCGAACAAGAAAAAACAAAAGGTACTATTGTAGGAACATATTTACATACTGTTGCATTATTTTATTTAAGAAGTAAACTTAACAATGAATCATTTGATTTACAAAAATTATTAAATTACATAAAAACGGCTAGAGATGTTGAAGGAAATCTTTATTATTCTGATTTAATACCTTATTTAGATGGATTATCTAAAACAGTTTTAAATCCTTTATTCGATGAGTTAGATAGAATATACGATAAAATAAAATTAACTGAATCAAATATACAAAGATTAATAGGTACAAATCGTAAAGCTCAAATATTTTTAGAAACTCCATTATATAATCCAGTAACAGATGAAGCTGGTACACCAGATTTATTTATAATATATCCTAATGGTGTAGCTGCAATATATGATTTTAAAAGTATAAGATTTATAAAAGATGTAAATGATTTCACTGAAGAAGGTATATCTGAAATGAAAATAGAAGAATATGATTTACAAGTAGAAAGATATAAAAATATGATTAGAAATACTTATGGTGTATCCAAGTTTGCAGAATTAAAGATTATACCTATTGGAGTTAATTTTGTTGTAACAAAAGATAATATATTTATAAATCAAATAGCCACATTTGCATCTACTAAAAAAGAAACTTTAAGAGAAATATCTGTTGCACATGAAGAATCAGAAGATGTTGCAATAAATGCAACTTTAGAAAAACTAAGAGCATTACGAGATAAGCTGAGAACAAAAGCTTCAACTACTTCAGTAAGATCGAACGAGATATTAAGAGAATCTTATAAACAAAAAATAAAACAAGTAACTGATGCTATAAATAATATATTAAGCAAAGATTCTATTTATCTTATTAATACTTTAGTTGAATCTTTATATCAAGAAGTAGAACTTAGATTAACTTTAGATGAAAATAGTCCAGATTATATGGATTCCTCTGCATTAGATGATATAAAAAGTTTTTTAGTTATATTATCTAATTACGTAGATATTGAGTTAAATAATATAAAATCTTTATCAGAAGAAGATAAACAAAAAATAAAACCAATATTAAGTAACATAAATCTTAATATAAGAGATATGTTAAATAGTATAAATAGCAAAATAATAGATGCTATAAACACAACTATTCCAGGAGAAGAAGTTACTCCATATATGAAAAATATTGGATTTTTTACAAAATATTTTTCTAAGTTAAGCTCTGTTCCATCTAGTGTATTTAAGAAATTTTCTTATGTTATGGCTTTAGTAAAACAAGAAACCGATGAAGAATATGCTAAATTTTATCATAACGTAACTACTAAACATGAAAATTTAAAAAAAGCTGCAGCAAGGTTAGGATTATCTTTACAAGATATGTTTGATATGTTATTTGATGAAAATACTGGAAATTTAGTAACGCCATATAATAAATCTTTTTTTGAAAATTTAGATAGTATAAAGAAAAGTTTAGTAAATGCTATAAATGAAGATGATTATGTAGCTGCACAAGAATATGTTAATAAGTTATTAAAATATGCTAATGTAAAAAAAGTAAATGGAATATTAGTATTTGAAGATGAGGCTTTACAAGAAACATTTAAAACATTAAAAGAAAAACAAAAAAACGAAATTAACGTTAGAAGTAAAGCTAATGCTAATCTAAGAAAAAAATTAGAAGCTGAGTTAGCACGTTGGAATTATAGAAATGATATATCTAATCCTGATTGGAGAGTAGCTTATAATGCTTTATTACATAATAAATTTGTATCTTATACCACAGAAGAAAAACAATATATAAATGAAAGATTTACGAAAATAAAACGTATTTCTGAATTATATGATTATTATAATATGATTATAAGGTTTAATTCCGAGATGTCTTCTAGGTATGGTGTTGATATAAGAAAAAACTTCTTACCAAAGATTGTTAAGGATATAATAGATAGAGCCGCTCAAAATGGTATAGGTAATGCTTTAGATTTTAAAAGTACATTAGATGTATTATCGAATATACGTGAGGGAGATGTATTATTAGGTAATATAGATGATGCTAATAATCTTATACCAACCATACCTTTATTATATGTTAATCCTTTAGTTGGAGATTTAACGCAATCAGAAGTTGAAGCTTTAGAAAATACAGCAGAATCTAAATTTAAAAAAGGAACAGTAGATTATGAAAATTATCTTTCTTTATTGATAGAAGAAGCAAGAAATAAAAAAGGTGTAGAAAAACAATCAAGAGATTTAACAACATCTTTATTATTATTTGGATATGCTGTACATAAATATGTATCTCTAAATAAATATGAGTTTATAGCAAAAGGCTTATTAGATTATATAAAAGAAAATGGTAGGACTTATAAAATAACTAGTAAAGTTAATCCTGTAACAGATGAATTGGAATATGAAAAAGTAATAACTGGTGATATACCAACTGAAGCTATAGTATTGCTAGATAGTTTCATAAATAATTTTTTTTATGGAAAATCTCCTTATAGTGAAATAGCGAAAAATAAACTAATATTTAATAAAACAGGAAGTAAAAAAGCTATAAAACTGGCTAAAATAATTCCTAATTTATTAAGATGGTTAAATATTAGATTTTTAGGATTAAATCCTTTAGTAGCTGCTGGTAATTTAATGGGTTTAACTACTAATCTTTTAGTTACCATGAAAGATAATCCAATATTAAAAAATACTACTACTGCTGATTGGAAAAGATATTTAGAATATTCTATAAAGAATACAGATACTTTAATTAGTATTATGAAAAATATGGGTATGTTTATAAGAGATACTAAAAGAGCTGATGCTGAGAAAAAAAGTGCTCATTTATTATCCAGAGTAATGACAGATGAAAATGCATTAATACTTATGAAAAGTGGAGATATGTCTATGAATATAGTAGTTGCTACAGCTATATTAGATAATTTAACAGTTAAAAATGGTAAAATAGTAAAAAAAGTTGATGAGAAAGAAGAATCCTTATTAAGTTTAATGAATTTAGAAGAAGATGGATCTGTAAGTATAAAAGGATTAGATTATAAGAAAGAAGAAGCTCTTAAAGAAAATATAGAATACAATAGAAATGTACGTAATGAAAGAGCAAGATTATCTATGTTAGTACAAAATATTTTTAGTAGTATGTCTGGAGGTATACCTGAATATGATAAAATGAATTTCCAAAATAATTTTTTGTTAACTTTAATGTTACATCTTAGAACATTTATTCCAGGATTAGCTGTCGAAAAATTTGGAGGATTACAATATAATCCATATTTGCAAGATTTTACTGTGGGAAGATTTAATGTTTTATTATCTGAATTATTTGGAGAGGGTTTATCTAGCTCATTAAAAAATATTACCAAGTTAATATTTACATTACCTTTAGTAACTGTAAAAGGTTCTAATATATTAAAAATAAGTGAACACATTTCAAAAAATATCTATAATAGATTTTTAGTAGAAAATCCAGAATATATAGGTAAGTTAAGTTTTGAACAGTTTTTAGATTTAAGAGAAACACGTTTAAATGCTGCAATACGTGAGATGCGTATAATGTTTGTATATGCTTTAATGATTCTTGGAGGAATAATACTTATGAAAGGAGATGATGATAAGAAAAAAGATAGTTCTAAAAATTCATTTGATCGTATTTTTTATTTATTATCTTTAAGAGGTTTTAATGAAATAGGATTCTTTTTAAATCCTTGGTCTTTATATTCTTTTATGTCCAGAGGTCCTTCTATATTTACGTATATGAAAGATATAAAAGATATTACTACTGATTTAGGAAAAGAAAGTGCATATGCTTTAGGATTATTGGATAAACCTAAGAATGATAAGACTCCATTTTATTATCAGATGTTAAAAACTACACCAGTAGTTAACTGGCTTATGCAATTAACAGATCCTTTTGGTACATATAAGAGTTATAAATATTAAAAACTACAAATTTTAAAAATCGTCTTGTTGTTAAAAAAAAATCCTCTCCATGTGTTGATACATAGAGAGGATTATTATCTAGTTCAATACCTTGTTATTGTTTCCAGAATTCAAATATATATAAAACCCCATCTGCTTCCATAGTAGATACATATATATTAGAATCTTCCCATTCATTCGTATCAGTTCTAATATATAATGTATTTAGTATATCGTATACTGCATCTTTGTGTTTTAGAAGTGTAGCTGCTACATATCCATAACATATATTTGCTTTATTAAATAAATATGTTGTTATAAAAGATCTTGATGTAGCTTTAATAACCATAGTACCATCATCACCTTGGTATATCTCAACATTTAAATTATTTGGATTTCGACTTAGCTCGTTATATATATCTTTTACATTACAACCATAGTAAAATTGGGATTTAACATTTGGTTGTATACAAATCAATAATAAAGCTATAAATATTAATTTTTTCATGGTTTTTGTTCTTTTATAAATTCAATTAATTTAAGTCCTACAGTACTATATATATAATATATAGAACTATCACATTTTTCATGTTCAATAGCTAGACTAACTAATTCATTATAATGACTAATTGTTGTTCTATCTACATTTAATGTTTTAGCCATAGTAGTTTTATCTATTCCAATAATATCAGTAGTTATGAATGAGAATATAGCTCTTAGTCCTGGTAATGGATGTACTCTAAGCTTACTATATAATAAATCAGTTGAGATATGATATTGTTCCATTACTAAATCTTCAAATTTTTGTTTTATTGCAGGTAAGATTAAAAGTTTAGTATTTGTATCTTTTAAATCATTATTTATTTCTCTTAGTAGGATATGAGCCATATCTAATTTATCTAACGTTTTTTTCATTATTCTGATCTCATCTTTAAGATCTTTAATTTCTTTTTCAAGCACATCATAGTTTTTTTTCATCTTAATCTTATTTTAAGTTAATTATCTATTTTTTAGATAGTGCACAATTTTTATTTAATTTTAAATTGTACTTTTCATTAATAAAATTAATTTTTTATCATCCATTATTTAATATAAAATCTGATAACTTGTATATAGATGTTATAAGCCATTTTCAAGGACGTCCTCTATCCTGTCTAAAATCTTATTACTATCTTTTTCTATCAAGGAAATTCCATCTCTTCCGAAACACTTGCGTAAGCATATTAAAAAGCCTTCTTCTGCGTTTGAACTTTCAATACTTACTACAAAACCACCAGCAATGAATTTAATTCTATCGCCACTTTCAACATCAGTAACCGAATATTCAACAGGGCAATAGTTAGAAAAACGGCTTATAACAGCGGTTTTGTGCAAGTGGGGGTTATCTGCTATATTCATATTTTCGTTTTTTTTTAATTAAGTTTAGTGGTGGGTTGATACTTACGTGCTTTGATGCCCCACCTGCACAAAGCCACAGGGCGTTATAGGTAATAAAATTTACCACCACCATCCCTTCTTTTCAACTTTCTGCTTCGGTTGTTGCAGTCGTATTATTCGTTCTTCCAATTCTCTTGTTTCTTTGAATAAATGGTCAAACTCTTCTTTCATCATCTCCTTTGCTTTTTCGGTATCAGAAACAACCTTTGGTATTCTTCCGCTATACCAATTTCTATTTCCGCATCCGTAATTATACCTTTCATCTACCAAAACTACATTGGGTTGTTTCTTAAATTCTTCAATAGTGTCTTGTTGAGTCTTTATGAGTTCGACCATTTCCTCATACTCCGAATAATCCATTTTTATTGTTTTCATAATTTTTGTTTTTTTTAGTAACGTTAAATTGTTTCATATTATTATTATTTTAATTTGTACAACAAAGGTAAGTAAAATTTTTGAGACTACCAAATAATTTAGTACTAATTTTAGTACAATAGTGAGGGGATTTTAACCCCCACATTTATTTACCCCCACACACTTTTAATAAAATTTGCAGCTTTTGAATATTTAGAGTTATTCATTAGTTTTGTGTGCATTTCTTCATCTGTAAAATCATAATCGTGTTTTTCTCTGTACGCTTGTCCTTTATCTGTTAAGCAACGCAATTCCGCTTTATTCGTACCATCGTGGTGAGATGCTTCAATAAATAAACGACCACGTACTTCATAAACTTTGATATAATCACAATCTTTCCAAAATTTATATAAGTCGTCAAATTTATTTACATAAATTCCACCACTCATACGACCACGCCAAGTTCCTGCATATCCAACTAATAACATTGAATGTTTTTGTTTGTCAATAAAAGTAGTCAACTCCTCTTTAAAATCTTCCCAATTTAAGTTGTTTTCATCATCCATCCAACTATAAACCATATCATCGGTAATTTCTTCAACCGTTTCATATACCTCACATTCAACCATTTGTGCCTTTACCTCATCTAAATTATAGTCAGGGTAATTGTTGTAAATTTGTTTAACTTTCATAATTGTATTGTTTTAATTGTTTAACGGTGCATAGCTAAACCGCTATGTGGCATTTTACCAATAGAACTCATCAATCTTAATATCAAATCCTTGTAAACCTTTTATTAATTCAACAAAATTATCATATTGATTATAACCAATAATTCCACTTGTTGTTATTTTACCATCTACTATTTCTATATCACCCATTCTTTCGCCATTTTTTCTAATTGACATCAAATGTTGGTCTCTTTGTAAATCAAGTTTTTCTGATTCATAATTTTCGTTGAATTTTTTAATGTGTGTCATAAATTTTATGTTTTTTATATAATAAATTTTTTGTTACATAATGTAATTAACTTTTTTATCATTTCATAAAAAGTTAAAGAGTTTAGATTTTGAGGAGTTGTTCTTAAAATTTTCCAGCCCATTAATGTTGCTTCATTATATTTTTCAATATCTTTAATAAATCCTGTTGCTCTATTATGTCTTCCATATTTCCAAATACCTCCTTCTACTTCAATAGCTATTTTATAATCTGGAAGAGCATAATCAAATCGCCATCTTCGTGTTTTACTAAATCTAAACTCTTTAACACATTTAACATGTAAATCTTGTTCACAAACAAGTTTAAATAAATCATTCTCTTGTTCCATGATTATTAATCAACAATTATAACAGTAGATTTTATTACTTCTTCATCTGTTCTAAAATCTATCAATTTATTATTTTCATCATATTCCCATACTTTCCAATGTCCATTGGAATCTTCATATCCTATTTTATTTCCTTTATTATCATATTTCCACTTTCCCCAATATTTATCAGAATTTTCACATATTATTATTTTTCCTTCACAATTATATGTTAATTTTGTCCAATGACCATTAGAATCTTCATATTTTGTTAAATTATCATTAATATCATATTCCCATTTTTCCCAATAACCATAAGAATCTTCATATTTTATTTTATTTCCTTCATCATCATATTCCCATACTTTCCAATGTCCATTGGAATCTTCATATCCTATTTTATTTCCTTTATTATCATATTTCCACTTTTCCCAATATTTATCAGAATTTTCCCATATTATTATTTTTCCTTCACAATTATATGTTAATTTTGTCCAATGACAATTAGAATCTTCATATTTTGTTAAATTATCATTAATATCATATTCCCATTTTTCCCAATAACCATAAGAATCTTCATATTTTATTTTATTTCCTTCATCATCATATTTCCATTTTCTCCAATAACCAGTTGAATCTTTATATTTTATCATATTACCATTTGAATCATATTTACTCTTTCTCCAAAATTTACCAGAATTTTCCCATTTTACTTCATTTCCTTTATTATCATATTCTGATTTTTCCCAATAACCATCTGGAGATTCATATTTAAGACTTGAAATATTTAATATATTGTGAAATTTACAAATATAATAATCAATCCAATATAATTCTTGTCTTGTTTTTACTATTATATTAGCTTTAGATGGTATATCAATTTCATGTAATTTGTTAAAAAATATCCAATATATAGCATCTTCACAAATGTTTTCTTTAATAAGTTCTTCTGTATTAATTCTCATAATCTTTTTATTTAAATTGTTAATTTACAACTTTAATTTATTAATTCATTAATTTATTTATCTCCAATTATAAAAATACGTATCACAAAGTTCTGTATTATGATATTTTACATTGTAAAGTGCTGTTTTAATATTGTGTGATAAAAATATTTGCGATTCTATCTCAATATTTATATTTATATTTATATTATTTTTCATAGTTATAATGAAAACTAATCTTGTGTTTAATCCATTATTTTGGTTTGATCTACATTCTATATTGAGATGTATATCTTCTAAATATAAATCTTTGAAATTTACATTTGGTGTATTATTATTTGCTTTAATAAAACAATCATAAGTATCAACATTATAAAAAATATTAACTTGATACTTTTCTGTAACTATACAAAAACCATTATAAGTTAATATTATATCTTTTATTACTTCATTTTTTATTTTTTTAAATATATATTTATTCATTTCCTTTTTACTATTTATCATCTGTTTCATCATCTAATCCATATCCGACTGTTTCAATAAATTCACACACTTTTAAAAATTGATCAAAATCTTCACTTTCTTTTACAATAAAATCTATTTTTAATTTTTCCATTAATTTAATTAATTCAATAGCACATATTTCTTTAGAATCAAAATTACCTAATAGAGTAAAGTCTACTTTTTCTGATCCTTTAGTACTTTCTCTGTAAAATATAGTAACTCTTTCCGTATCAGGTAATTTCGACAATTGATTTATAATGTATTTTAAACTTTTACTGGTTTCTATGTTAGACATTGTCGTGTGTTTTATTAAAAACTTTTTGAGCTAATTCTTTATCTTTTAAAAATATTTTAAAAATATCATATATAAATGTACCAAAAGGATAGTTGCTGTGTAAACATCTTGTTGTGTCTTCTTTACTTATAAACATAAGTAATGCTATTTTTAAATCAGATAATTCATTAATAGATTCTACATGATCAATTATATCTTTCAATATTTCTTCTTCATTAATTTCCATATTGTATGTTTTTTAGTTTCTTTGTATAAGATGTATCTTCTGCAAAAGTAGTTAATAATATGTAATAATTATCTTCTGTGTCTATAGATTTTGCATAAGCCGCTTGATATAAAGCATAATCTAATACTGACTCTTTCCAGTTATTATAATATGCATATCCATTTAGAACACCTTTACTTGTTGTTGGCCTAAGTTTCGCTGGTTTCATTCCAAATAAATTATTATTTTCTAGAAATATCCTACTTTTAAAATTATTGGTTTCTAATATTGCTTGTGCTAATACTATATCTGGAAACTTGATGTTTAAATTAATAAGTTCTTTTTCAAGATTTTCCTTACTGAAATTTTCATTAGTTATTTCTAATCTTATAACTCTGTCTATGTATGTTATCTTTTTATTGCTATCTACTAATTTAAAAGCTATTAATACTAATAGTATAAATATTATAGCAACATAAACTATTTTCAATTTTATATCAAATTCTTCAAATAAATGAAGATTATCGTTAAATTTATATAGTTTCATGACCAATCTATTTCATCATTGTTTATTGATTTTAATATAACATTTGCTTTACTAAAATGTTTACAACCTCTAAATGGAATTTTAGTATTTAATGGAGATGGATGCCCAGCAGTTAATATATAATGTTTATTACTATCTATTTTATCAATTATAGAACCTGCTTTATTACCCCATAACATAAATATTAAAGCTGTTTTATTATCATTTAAACATTTAAATACATAATCGGTGAATTTATACCACATGTTAATATGTGATAATGGTTTATTTCTTTCTACTGTTAAAGCCATGTTTAATAATAGTACACCTTGACGAGCCCAATTTTCTAAATTAGGATTAGTATAAACACCACAATTATCATATACTTCATCTAATATGTTTTTTAAAGATGGAGATTTTAATATATAATTTGCAAAAGCTAATCCTGTTGCACTACCATCATGATATGGATCTTGTCCTACTATTACTACTCTAGTATTATCAAACGTCGTTAATTTAAAAGCTTTAAATATATCTTCGTTAGTTTCTGGATATATTATTTTAGTTTGACGTTCTATTTTTAAAAATTTACCAACATCATCAAAATACTTAGTTTTGAGGATTGGTTTTAAAATATTAAACCAATCCTCACTAAATAACTGTTTCATAACATAAAAAACTTGATTATATCTTGTACTGTAAATATAGTACTTAATATTTTATCTAAATGTATAGTTTCATTTTCTAATGTCATTATATCATATAATTCTGAATTTTTATTTATGTCATAATCTAATATCTTAGATAAACTTTTTCTATAATTATCAGTTTTATATAACACATCATATATATCACTATTTATTCCAACACCATAATAATCTAATATCTTATTTTTATGACTATTACTTATCTTAGAATATTTTCCTTGTTTTATTGATTCTATAGTTCCTTTTAATTCATTCGGTATCTTAACAAGTACTATAATATTAGTACATGTATTATGTTCTGGAATAATAGATAAGGTTAAAGGAAATTCTATTAGTTTATCTTCTATTTTATTAAATTCTGGAAGATTAAAAAATTTATATTTTAACACAAGTATATAATCGGTAGTAGATAAATATGCATTCATTAGAAAAAGTTCTTCTTCTATATTATCTAATATCAACGGAACAATAAATTTTGTAGTTATATTTTTAGTTTCTTCTATAAAAGTATATTGCATATTTTCTATATCTTCTTTAATATCTCTTATATGATAAACAGTATCAAAGTTATTAATGTTAAAATGAACATAAGAATTTACTTTGAGTTCTTTCGGAAATCCTAATATAAATTCTTGATCCATACATGTAACCTCATCATCTTTAAAAGTAAATACAGGTTTATTAGCTTTTACAACAAAGAATCTATTACAAAATGAAATATTATATCTAGTTATCTGAGTCTTTATTGTTTGTTGTGTTATCATCTATTAATAATTTTTTGTTCTTTTTTACTACATAATAAGGATAGATATAATCGCCTTGTATATTTATATAATCTAAAGCTTCTATTCTTTCTAAATAACCCATATATCTATGTGTA
>Ga0255347_1001455_pt1 | contig 38181 bp, 35 predicted proteins | sample wastewater_treat_2_FD_192479 | JGI IMG/M metagenome (GOLD analysis project Ga0255347, IMG submission 192479) | Wastewater microbial communities from Lulu Island WWTP, Vancouver, Canada - plant24 | ecosystem: Engineered > WWTP > Wastewater > Unclassified | place: Canada: Vancouver, British... | reverse complement strand
ATAGCCGTCCTCGAAAATCCAGAAACTGGCGGTCTCCTATAAGTCTACTGGAGGATTATCTATTCGCATTTGAAACTTGAATTCAGGACCAACACTACCGGTATCACCTGTCTCTGATGAATCCCATAAATCGTTCCCGCCATCTGCCTCGACAATATTTACACCATGAACACGGGAAGTGCCTGTATTGACAGCATTATCTGACGCAAATTTGCTGATAACACCTTCATGGATATGGGTAACAAGAATACCCTGCACACTGCCCGGAACATACCAGTTTGAAACAGAAGCCCCGGTTTTCCCTTCAAGAAGCAGGTATTGTTCCTGACCCGATGTATTATCAAGCACGATCTTGAATACCTCATGTGATGATTCAATATCACTGATAGATTGATCATCCTTTGCATCTGAAAGCTCTGTAATCGTCACCCATTTATTAGCACCTTCCCCGCCAACCCTATACCTCTCCCATGCAAGCAGCGGCGCAGGATCATTTCCGCTTCCGTCACTCCCCCATGAACCTGAAGACATGAGACTCCAGACGCCAACCCCATTAGTTGCATAAGATGTGTCGTACAGATCGGGCAGACCCAGAGCATGGCCGAACTCGTGAGCATAGACTCCTATGGATGAATCGCCGCGTTCAGTCGTATATTCCGGCACCATGGCATAGGAATTAAACCAGACTCCATCAACAGAAGCAGGCCCGTCACCATCACCAAAATAATTGGCGCTATAAAGGTCCCACTGGTGTGACCAGATTGTCTCCGGCTGTTCTTGTCCTACGACTTCCTCCCCGGGACCTTCATGGATAATTATTACAGTATCAATTAACCCATTCTTGTCATTATCATACTTGCTGAATTTAACACCGGGATACTTTTTAATGACCAGCCTGACAGCTTCTGCCACAAGCTCACCCGGATGCATGTCATCACCAGATGAATCATTGGCTCCATAATAATCCCATTCCTTTGACACAGTCACAGGCCCATAAACATCAAACTGTAATTTAAGCCTGGTGTTTGACATATCAGAATAGAATTTCTTTACACTTAAATCTGATTCTGTCCGGCCATTCAGCAGGTCAGTGTATACCGAAGAGTCAGTGGGAAAATCCCTATCGGGATAGCCTGTATAGTCTGATGTCGAGGCCACACCGCAAGACAGCAAAGATGCCATTGCAGCAACATAGACCGGAAGCGCGGGTTTTAATCTCCTTTTTAAATGATTTTTTCTTATAGAAACCAGCATAGCGCCTGTCAGCACCAGAACAAGAACTACCACAAGCGGTCTACCGCCTCCTGGTACATTATTCACAACCGGCAACGGCGAAGCAGCCTGATACGCGTTTCTGTATGCCACAAGTATAACTGGTATATAGACGTCTCCTGACGACGGAGCAGACTTTAGAGCCGAAGCAGCAGTTTTATTTATAGTTTTACTGGCGGCGATCCTCTTCATATTCTTATCAAGAGTCCCCTCCTCCTTCCACTTCTTCAGCAGATCCGGGTGAGGAGGCATTGCCTCAGAGCTTATGCCTGAAAATATGAACGGCGCCATCATCAATAAAATACATATTATCTTTTTCATCATTTTACCTCTCTGAACTCCATGATAACAATACTGAAACCCGCGTCCTTTTTCACGCTGCCCCTGAACTTTTCATTGTTCACGCGTCTGACAGATCTAATATACGGAACAGTTTCACTGAACTCCGCGTTTACAACCATGGGGCCGTCTGTCCCCGCGGACTTTACCGCCTCAGCAGTCCTGAAGATTGAATCAACAGTGAACCTGCCTGCTGGCTTGATATACTTTTCGTCCCATGTACCGTTGAATGCCGCCCGTACCACCTGCCCCTTATTTACCTCAAGCTCCCAGAAACCCTGCTGCGGCGAGAATGCCATGTAATTTACTTTCAGATAATACGACGCGATTGACGCGCCGTTCCATTCTGCCAGCGCCCTGTCATACATTTTAGCAGTTTTACCCGTACATGTCTGCCCTGTAAAAAGAAGTGCGGCAAAAATTATAAGAATATCAGACTTCATCATATTTACCTTTAATTTGACACCAGTTTTTTCAAAATATACATTATCGCATACATTATCATAGTCTAAAATTTTGTCAATACTGTTTAATAGTTTAATAGAGATCAGATGTTTACTAAACATGCTTGACATGGCGCATACCCGGAATCCAATCATAGCAGTATGGACCGATCAGTAAAACTTGGAAAAGCTGTACTTAAAAGCCCCCATGTTCTCGCGCCGATCGCGGGCTACACCGACTCGCCTTTCAGGCGGATATGCGTTGGCCACGGGTGCGGCATGACCATGACAGAGCTGGTAAGCGTAGAGGGGATTGTGCGCGCCAACCCTAAAACCATTGACCTGCTCAAATTTACAGAAGAAGAGAGGCCCATTGCCATACAGATATTCGGCCATAAGCCTGAGACAATGGGAGAGGCGGCGGCAATAGTCGAGACCCTTGAACCTGATATAATCGACATCAACCTTGGATGCCCGGCGCGCAAGGTCTGCGGTTCGGGGAACGGCGCGGCCCTGCTGAAGGACCCGCGGCTCATATTCCGCATAACCGAACGCGTTGTCAAAAGCACCCGGCTGCCTGTTACCGCGAAGATCCGGATCGGCTGGGACGAAAATTCAAAGAACTACATGGAGGTTGTTCAGGCGCTGCAGGACGGGGGTGTTTCCTTTATCACAGTACACGGCCGCACGCGGGCGCAGCAATACAGCGGCATGGCTGACTGGAACATTATAGCAGAGATCAAATCAAACGCGTCGGTACCGGTAATAGGCAACGGCGACATAGACTCATACGAAAAGGCCGGTGAAATGATGAAATTCTCAGGCTGCGACGCGGTCATGATAGGCCGGGGATCGCTGGGCAACCCATGGATCTTCAGCGGCGTTAAACCGGGCACCGGCGAAATACTGGAACAGATACGCGTCCACCTTAAAATGATGATTGATGAATACGACGCGCACGGCATACAGATGATGCGCAAACATATTATAAAATACATTCACGGGATAAAATATGCCGCGAAAGTGCGCGCTGAAATTGTCACGGCCGGCACATACGAGGAGATACTCGGCATACTAAAAACACTGGAGGCTGATGATGATCAGCGGCACTGGAACTGATATTGTTAACACCGTAAGAATTAAAAAGCTTATGGATGAACACGGCGAAAGGTTCCTGAAAAAAATATTATCGCCGGCCGAAATAGAACTTATACCTGAGGCAGGCGCCGAACTTTTTGTGGCAGGCCGCTTTGCCGCAAAAGAGGCCCTGTTCAAGGCAGCGGGCGTGCAGTTCAGCATGAGCAGTGTTTCAGTACTTAATGAAAGTTCAGGCAAACCATTCTTTTCCGGCGCCATGGAAAAAATTTCAGGCGGCGGAACAGTCCATCTCTCCATAAGCCACGACTCTGACTACGCGGTCGCATTCGTAGTAATAGAAACTATTTGAATTGCAGTGATTCAAGACCCATAAATTTTTCGCTATTAATTATTGACAGAAAAAGCCGTACCGGATTAATGAGCACGTATTCTCAGGGCGGGGTGAAATTCCCCACCGGCGGTATTCCAAAAATGGTAAGCCCGCGAGCGCCTGCCTGCGCAGGGTCAGCAGATCCGGTGAAATTCCGGGGCCGACGGTTATAGTCCGGATGGAAGAGATAGCTGCTCACGCGGGATATCCTGTGTCTGCGTTTAACATCGCGCAATGTTCTGTCCTCTTATCCCAATTCCAGTCCAGCCCTGAAAAATTCGCCGGATTGATCCGGCATTAAACAATTAATTACGGCTGCTGCTTAATCATGCTTAAAGAAACAGCCCTGGAGAAGATTATGAAATCGAGTACCATACCCGAAGTTATTGAAGATATACGAAGCGGCAAAATGATCGTCCTTGTGGACAACGAAGACAGGGAGAACGAAGGCGACCTGGTAATCGCGGCCGAGCACTGCACGCCCGAAGTGATCAACTTTATGGCAACGCACGGCCGGGGACTTATATGCGCACCCATGACACAGAAAAGGGCTGCCAGGCTGGGGCTTGAACTGATGGTACAGGAAAACACCGACAAGTACGGGACAGCATTTACAGTGTCAGTTGACGCCATGCATGGGACCACCACCGGCATATCCGCCCACGACAGGGCAAGGACAGTGCAGGTACTGATTGACGAAAACACCCAGCCCGAAGACTTACGGAGGCCCGGCCACATATTCCCCCTCGCGGCAAAAAAAGGGGGCGTGCTTGTCCGCGCGGGGCACACAGAGGGCGCGGTTGACCTTCCGAGGCTTGCGGGGCTTAAACCTGCCGGAGTAATATGCGAGATACTTAACGATGACGGTTCAATGGCGCGCAGGCCTGACCTGGACAAATTCGCGTCAAAACACAAGCTTAAGATCGCCACCATCGCGGATCTGATAAAATACAGGCAGCGCAAGGAACGGCTGGTGCGCAGAATATCCGAAGCCATGATGCCCACGGACTTTGGCGACTTCAAAATTATTGCGTTCGAAAACGAAGTGGGCGATGAAACACACGTTGCGCTTATTAAAGGCGATATAGAGGGGGACAAGGATGTACCCGTCCGCGTGCACTCCGAGTGCCTTACCGGGGATGTATTCGGTTCACGCAGATGCGACTGCGGGTCCCAACTACACAGAGCAATGGAATACATTGAACAGCGCGGTTTAGGAGTAATACTCTACCTGCGTCAGGAGGGACGCGGCATAGGCCTGGGGAACAAGATAAAGGCGTACCACCTGCAGGACAATGGGATGGACACCGTTGAGGCTAATCTTAAATTAGGATTCCCCTCTGACCTGCGTAATTACGGCATAGGCGCGCAGATACTTGTTGACTTAGGATTGCACAGAATTCAGCTTATAACCAACAATCCTAAAAAGATAATCGGTATCGAGGGATACGGACTTGAAGTGACCGGAAGGATCCCCATTGAAATTACTCCGCGCGAAGAGAACAGGTTCTACCTTGAGACCAAGCGCGACAGGATGGGGCACCTTATTTTAGGCAAGAACGAATAGAGGACCGGGTGACAGCCTTGACAGAGAACCGTCTGCCCATAATACTGGTAGTTGACGACGAAGAGATTATCAGGATAACTTTACAGAAAAAATTTGCCCGCATGGGATTTAATGTCCTCTCATTTGAAAAGGCCGAAGACGCGCTCTACTACCTCAAGAACAGCCCGGGTGAAGCAGACCTGCTACTTACAGACATAAAGTTGCGCAGGATGGACGGAATAGAACTGCTCCAGAGGGTCAACAATCTTGATGACCCTGTACCGGTGCTTATTATAAGCGGCCACGGCAATGTGGAGGATGCCATCCGGGCGCTGCGCTACGGCGCCAGCGATTACATAAGGAAACCCTTTGATATAAATGACCTTGCTTCATCGGTCAGGTCAATACTTAAACGCAAGTTCGAAAAAAAAGAGACCGAGATTTTCGGCCAATACAAGCAGTACGAAAAGTCCGTGCTGATAATACCCAACAACCCGGATCTGATAAACACCATTTCATTTAACCTTACCAGAGACCTTGTACCGGCGGGACTTTTCAATTACACTACATCCGAAAATATAGCGCTTTCGCTTAAAGAGTCAATTGCCAATGCCATGTTTCACGGCAACTTCGGCATAGATTCATCGCTGCGCGACAGCGGCGGCATGAAGCAGTTTAACGAAGAGGTCGAAATCCGCAGAAACCAGGAACCGTACAAAGACCGGGTCATAAAGATAACCTATGAACTGACGCCGGAATATGTATATTACGAAATAGAAGACCAGGGAAAGGGATTCAACTACCGGTCGCTCCCGGACCCCAGGGATCCGGAAAACTTTTTCAAGAACAGCGGCCGCGGACTTTTAATAATAAGGATACACATGGACGAGGTTAGCTGGAACAGCGCCGGGAACGCAATAATTATGAAAAAATATAAAGTCTGCAGAAACGCATAACAGGAGATTATATGGACGCGATAAAATGGAACGGGGACTCTGTAACATTACTTGACCAGAGGCTTCTGCCCCTGAAAGAGGTTTACAATACATACACTCACTACTTAGACATAGCCGCGGCAATAACAAACATGGAAACCCGCGGCGCGCCGGCAATAGGCATAGCCGCGGGCATGGGAATAGCCCTCGCGGCGCAGGATATAATCACCGCCGATATTGCTAAATTCAGGGATGAGATGTCGCGGATTTTCGCAATATTTGCGGACACCAGGCCTACGGCTGTCAACCTCTTCTGGACAATAGACCGCATGAAGAAAATAACCCAGGAACTTAATGACGTGAATCAGCTTAAAGAGACGCTCCAAAAAGAGGCTGTACGAATACACGAAGAGGACATTGCCGCGAACCGACAGATGGGTAAAAACGGAAGCAGATTCCTTAACGACGGCGACATAGTCATGACGCACTGCAACGCGGGCGCGCTTGCCACCGGAGGCTACGGTACCGCGCTCGGTGTTATCAGGGCCGCGGTTGAAGAGGGAAAAAAAATTGAGGTCTTTGCGTGCGAAACAAGGCCCTACCTGCAGGGCGCAAGGCTGACCACGTGGGAACTTTACAGGGACAACATACCGGTTACGCTCATTACAGATAATATGTCCGGACATTTTATGAAAACCGGCGTAATAAAAAAAATCATAGTTGGAGCCGACCGCATAGCGAGGAACGGCGATACCGCGAACAAAATCGGCACCTACACGCACTCAGTTCTGGCAAAGGAACATGGCATACCGTTCCTTGTCGCCGCCCCGATGTCAACACTGGATCCCGGTACAGCAACAGGTAACGACATAGTAATAGAACAGAGAAGTGTCGACGAAGTGGTGTTTGTTCAGAGCGTGCAGATAGCGCCTGAAGGCATAAAGATACTCAACCCGTCGTTTGATGTAACGCCTGCCGCGAACATCAGCGCGATTATAACTGAAAAGGGGATAATCGAAAAACCTGAAGGCAGGGGTATAATGGGGCTATTTTAAACTGTTCAGGCAGGATCATTCAACACCCGCATAGACAGGGTAGCGGTCCTTCAATACACCATATTGTAATAGAAGAGCGCTATCCTTCCGCCGAAAAGCAGCGTTATAATCAGCGCCGCGCTTATAAATGGCGCGAACGGAATCTTCTGCCGCAGGCCCCCACCCTTCACAATCACCCATATTACGCCGCATACCGCGCCGCTTAAGAGTGATACCTCGAGCAGAACCACGCTCTGTTCAAGCCCCAGAAGTATACCCGCGACAGCGTAGTATTTAAGGTCGCCGGCGCCGAAAGCCCCGGGGAAGATCAGCATTACCATAAGAAAAAATACCGAAAGAAGCAGAAAACCGTAAAAACTGTCTAAGTACATTCCCCTGTTCACGACCGGGTAAACCGAAAGAAACAGCAGCACTACGAGCATGCTGTCCGGGACAGTCATTGTCATAAAGTCTATTATGCCGATACACAGGGCGGTGCAGCATATAAGGTAGACAAAAAGCGTATTGAACGAAGGGCCGTTTAACTGCAGTACAAGTACTGCGAGCAGCCCGTAGGCCAGTTCCCACAGTGTATAAAGTACAGATATACGGCCGCCGCACGACCTGCACTTTCCGGCCGAAAAAAACCAGCCCAGCAGAGGAACCATAAAGAGCGCGCCCGGTACTGCACCGCATAGCGGGCACCGTGACCTTGAGAATAGAGCGCGCAGCGGATTCCGGCCGATAAGGCCCGAGGCGTAACGCAGGGCCAGTGTGTAGAAAAAACTTCCGAAGAAAGTACCCGCTATAAACGCGTAAACTAAAACCAGTATATCAGGGCTCATCAAAACGCAAGGTCCAGGTTATACCGCAGGCCGACGGTAATCTCGAAGTCACTCACCCCCATAATTATTTCTGCGACTCCATCATCATCTTTGACCCATTTTGCATGGCCCATGTAGCGGGTATATTCAAACATAATGGAGTAGTTGCGGCTGACCTTTGCCTCCGCGCCTGTTTTAAAATGAAAGCCGTAAAAGTATTCGGCAAAGAGATGCTCCTCCTCCGAAAGACCGTACGGCGCCGTTGTCCATGCTGTCGGGTCGGACTGGTTAACCTGTGTCACTATGTGACTGAAGTTAAGGCCGCCGGCAAAATAAAAACGGCTGCGGTCAGTAAGGGGGATCGACATGCCGATTGTAAGAGGAAAGGTGAACCGTGTGTAATCAATTGTTATTTTATTGCCGCCAACCGAACCTTCGGGCGTCATTAAAAGCGATGTGCAGTACTCCCAGCCCAGGCCGAAATAAAAAGAACGCTGGGTATAAAGGAACTCTATTGCAAACACCGGCATGTACGGAACGTCAATCGCGGTGTAGTCCGCGCTGGCCGCAGGCATCTGATGATTTATTTTTCGCGCCAGGCCGCCAAGGCTGCCCCCCTCGCCCGATAAACCGGCGCTTATTCCCATGCCGAAAATACCCGCAGCGCCAAGAGGAGTTAGCGGCAGGGCAAGAATAAATATGCAGCAGAGCAGTCTTTTCATCTTGCCCCCCCTATACGCAAATGATACGAAGCCGACAGCGTGAATATATAACCGGAAAAATCGACCACTGCGGAATCGCTGCTGCTTTTAATTATCGCGGATTTACCGTACATATACCTTATGCCGCACCCCACGGATGTGTGATCGCCTGTCATGTACTCGCATCCCAGTTCCGCCACAAGGGGAATAGCGTAGCCGGAGAACCCGGCTGAATGGTCATACGTAGTCGACTCCGAACTGAAAGTCATGGTGGACATGCCGTAGGCGAAGGCGAAACCGCACCCCATGTATATTCGCGATTCACCCCAGTAGACCAGGTTAATACCAAAGGTCACGGGGACGTCCGCTGACCACTGTGAGTATTCCGCGCTTATTAGTTCTGTTTCAGTCGGGTCTATGGTCTTGCCTGTACCGCCCGAAACCGTATAGAGGCCCCATATACCGGTTTTTAAATAAAAGACTTCGCCGTAAAACATCAGATCGAGCGCGCCAATTACTCCAATGGGAACCTCGACTGTGGAAACATCGAAGGCGTCCGAAGACCTGTTGATATCGTTAAGCCCGTCGTACACCCCAAGTTCTGCGGCCTGCCATTCTGAACTCATGTTGCCGCCCGCATGGGGGGAATAACCGAAACGCATATTAATCGAAATACCGATCGCGTGCAAAGGCGCAGAAGCCGCGCAGATAATGAGGGCCGGAATTAATCCGCAGATAAAACGATAAAATTTATTGTTAGCCCGTATAAACGAGAGCATGGCAATAATTTTGCTGTAAATGCTGATTTTAAAAACTTTCATCACGGTTAATACCTGTTAAAATGGTACATCACGCCAAGCCTGTACCTGTTGCCTGTATAGTCCATGTAGTAATCATCATAAGCGCCCGCGCCTGAAGACGCGAGAGGTGAACTTGATACAGTCATGTATTCCCACTCCAGAAAAAGCGAGAGGTCGCTATTTATAAACGATTCTATGCCCGCGATAAATCCCCAGCCGAAGAGCTGCTCGTTAATCTTCTCTTCTTTTGAAGTTGTAGAGACGCTGCCCATGCCGAAAATATAGGACCCGCCCGCGCCCATGTAGAACATGCCGTAATCACGCACAGGCATGCCGAGCCCCGCGTACACAGGGACCTCGATGAACCACGAATCTGTGCCTGTTATGTCGCCGGGTGGTGAATTGCGGATGCGCCCCTTTTCAAAGGGATAGGAAAATTCCGCGCCTGTACGGAAAAATAGTATGCCAAGATCAATTCTAATCAATGCGCCCGCGGCCACATTCTGCTGAAGGCCAGCGTCCACGGATTTTTCTGAAAGGTTGCCCATATCATACTGGTATCCAAGATAAAGCCCGCCCGAAATTGTCCCAACAGAATATAATGGCATAGAGCAGAACAGGATAATCAAAATTATGTAAATTTTAATTTTTTCCATATAATAACTTTAATGACAGGTTAAAAAACAGATCGTTAACCGCTATAAAACAGTTTCTTTTAAAATAAAGCAACCAAAAAAATTGACAAAACGGCCATCATGTTTTTATATTTTTATAAAGCGGTATATTGTAAACATGAAAACACTACTGATATATACAACTGCAATCCTTCTTCTGACATCATGCGCGGGAAGAGCCACGCGGCCCGATTCGGCAGAGGAAGAACTCAGCCGGGTAAAGGATATTCTTGAAAATGACAGGGAGCAGTTTGTACGCATAAACAGAATAACATACCCCGGTAACGGTTATTTCTACATACTCAGCCCCAGGGGCATAATACTGCGCCACCCTGAAAAGGCTCTTGAAGAGGTCGATTACAGCAATTTCGATTTTATTGAAAAGATAATCCGCACTAAAAACGGCTGCATATCCTTTGACACAAACGACCGTGTAATTAATGTTTTCTACAGCGAATTTAAAAACGGCGATATTCTCTGTTTCACATTTGAATCATCAGCCGCAGAAAAAACATATAAAGAATGTACCGCGGGGAAGCAGGAAGATTCATAATGAAAGAATTCAAAACAGTAGTGTTTTCCGGGGGCGGCTGCAGGTGCCTCTGGCAGGTGGGATTCTACAACACGGTCTCACCCGAGCTTGGGCTTAAACCCGATGTAGTAGCAGGCGTAAGCGCGGGCGCAGCCATGGCCGCAATGATCATCGGGGGAGCCTCACAAACCGGCCTTCGCCTTATAAAAGAAGCAACCGCAGTAAACAGAAGCAACTTCTATCTATCCAACATATTCAGTAGAAAACCGGCCTTTCCGCACTACGCCATATACAGGAACGCGGTGCTTAACACGCTTGATGAAAACGCGGTAAAAAAGATCAGGTCAGGCCCCGAGGTACGCGTAATGTTCGCCCATCCCCCCTCATACCTTGGCGCGCGCAGCGGCGCTATCGCGGGGCTCCTGGGCTACACCCTTGAAAAGCACATAAAGCGGCCTGTACATCCGGCTGCGGGCGCTAAGCTTGGCTACAGAGCAACCATTGTAAAACTGAATGAATGCAGCACAGGCGAAGAGATGACCGACATGATAATGTACTCTTCATGCACGCCCCCCTTTCTGCCCGTGCTGAAGTATAAGGGGAGCGTCACCCTTGACGGCGGGGTAATAGACAACGTGCCTGTCCGCGCGGTCAATGACATGAACGATAAAGGAAAGATGCTTGTACTGCTCACGCGGCTATACGACAGCAAGAGCATACCACGGGTTAAGGGAAGGCTTTATGTTCAGCCGTCCTCAATCCCCCCGGTGTCAAAATGGGACTACACCAATCCCGCGGGGCTTCAGGCGGCCTATGACTTAGGCAGGGCTGACGGTGAACGCTTTATAAAAGACTACAGGAACTGAATATTCCCGAACCTGTTGTGGGCCGAAAGAAAATAGAGGCCAAGGCCCGTAACCACAATGGAATGGTCTATGCTGCCATCCCTTATCATCCCTGGCACCAGTTCAGCATCGATTAAAAGTACCTCGATATCCTCTGCCGCGTCAAGCGCCTGTGATGTCTTTTTGACGCAGCCGTCAATAAAATAGAAACTTATGCTGTTAGCCATGATCGCGGGGTTAACCTTTAGCTTTTTAAGCAGGTGGACAGAAGTCCCCTCAAAACCTGTCTCTTCGCGTAGCTCACGAATCGCGCAGGCCTCAGGAGCCTCGCCCGGTTCCATCATGCCGCCGGGTGTTTCTATGCAGAACTCATCGGTGCCGAGCCTGTGCTGGCGCACTAAGACAAATTTATCGTCAGGCGTGAGCGCTATCACATTTATCCAGTCAGATGCCTCTACCACGCTAAAGTCCCAGCTTAATTTTTTTTCAGGATGAAAACAGTTCTTTGTTGTGATAGAGAATATCCGGCTTTCAAAAATCTTTTTTGACCCGCGCACTTCCCATTTTTTCATAAAAATCTGCTCCATATTATAATCAGCATACTGCTTTTCCTGATTCACTTAACGCATACATATATCGTGGCAGCGCCCAGAGTTTTGCTTTTAAAACTGACCCGCGAAAATCCCGCGCTCTTTATTCTCTCCACAAGTTCCGCCCTGTCAAGGAATGTGGATATAGTGCCCGCCAGGTACCTGTAAGCCTCTCTCTTCCCGGACAGGATGCCGCCCACAAAGGGAATAATTTTCATGAGATATAAATTATAGAAAAACCGGACAGCAGAATTTTCAGGCCGCGTCAGTTCAAGTATGTAGAGCGCCCCTCCAGGTTCAAGCACACGAAACGCTTCGCGCAGGAACACGTCCACGTCCGGGATATTCCGTATCCCGAACGCGATGCTCAGCATGTAAAAGCTTTTATCATTAAACGGCAGCCTGCCAGCGTCAGCAGAAATGTTTTTACCCCCAAGCCATCCCTTTGCCCTGCCGGCTTTAAGCATCTCAAAAGAAAAGTCCAGGGAATACACATCGGCCCCCGCGGCAACGAGTTTCTTTGTAAGGTCGCCTGTTCCGCAGCAGATATCGAGAACGCGCCTGCCGCTGATACTGCCGGCCATGGCAACAAGGCTGCTCCGCCATGTACGGTCTATGCTCAGGGAAAGTACCCTGTTCAGCATATCATAAGTGGGGACAATGGAGTCGAACATGGAGCGCACGTAGCGCTTCCTGTCGTGCGGGTCCGTGTTGTTTATTCCGTACTTTGAGTAGTCGGTCATCTGCAAATCCCTGCATATTAGTTGTGGACTCGGCATATCATAAAAGAAATTTCAATCCACAATACCGAGTGCCTCGAGATCTGCAATATCTTTCTTTCTGCCTGAAGCTTTTTTATTTTTTATGTATTGTTCCCTGTTGATAAAAATAACTTTAACGTCTCCGTAATTACCCTCTATCCCGTTATTCCAGACTTCATCCCAGTCCACTCCGGAAATTGATGTTATAATGTCTACACGCACAGGCGGTCTGCCAAGCTGAATAATCCTGCCGGTAACACAAAAATCCTCAGCAGAAAGATCCAGGCTGCCAAAACCGAAATCACTTAACGCGGATATAATTCTTTCAGCATTGGATTTTTCAGGTTTTACATACAGGTCTATGTCGCCTGTATAGCGGGGCGCTCCATAATGAGCAAGCGCATAGGAACCGACAATAACATATTCAACATTATGATTGTTGAATAATTCTAACAGTTCTTTGAAGTCTTTCTGAATTTCCATAATACTGCCTCCGCAGAATTTCCACCGCTGATATTCTTTCGTCAGGTGTTTTTGACAGCCAGTATTCAAGATCTGATTCTGCCTGGCCGCTGTCGTTCAGATTTTTTATTGTAACTGTTTTTTCAATCATAAATGTTTATCTTATACTATTATCAGGAAACTGTATGAAGGGTCACATTTGATGAATTCACTTTCCATCCTAAAAGTTCCATCTTCAATAAGCAATGCAATAACCTCTTTAAGGTTCCGGTTCAGATGAATCAGTTTGTAATGTTCTGGTAGTAGATGTCTTTACTGGCGCCTCGTTCATCGGTCCAAAAATGGATACCTTCGTATAAACCTGCCCCATCGTTATACCTGAGAATTGAATGGTCAATCAGGTATGGAGATACTCCCTGATTATCAAGTACAGGTATAGCTGTAAATTTATCAGCGCTGTAGGTCTGCGTCAGTGACGAATCAAGATGCTGCGTATAGATAGAATAATATACTGACGGGAAATAACGCATGTCGAGCCATGAAATAATTGCGCCGCCGCTTCCGTCACCGCATACCCTCGGGTTAAGCTGTGAATATTGAACAGTACCGGGACTTACCTTAACAGCAGGCCCAGCGGAAGGAGTGTTTGTAAACCTGCTCGCATAGATAATACTGGGCGAGGCGCCGAACTCATATACAACCACAACCTCTGTCGCGGAAACAGAGGCTATGGCCGCGTTTGCCGAAGTTGTCATGTCGTATGTTGTTACCGCACCCGCAGAGGATATATGGGCAACCCTTACTGAAGGCGCATCCGTTTCATAAAGCGCCCAGCATCCGCCCTTGCTGTCAGATATTACATCCTTTATAAGACAGGCGCCAGCCGGTGTGAATGCTGTTGTGGATACCGCGATACCGGCATCAGTAATCTGGTCCGCAGCAGGGTCTGTCCAGGCAAAAGTACCGTCGCTCCTTATCTTCTTGGCATTGATTGACCATTTGCCTCCGCCTGAATCGCGTTCATAGACCACAATGGCATCGCCGCATGTTGAACCTATAATATAGGGATTCCGGGTGACTGCTGCGACATCTGTTATTTCAAAGAAATCTGTGACTATTGCAGATGGATACACACGGCTTCCATTTGCAAGATTAACAGTTTTGCCGTATATATTACCCGATTCTTCCCACGCGAAAGTTACGCCTGACCAGCGATAAATAATAAAATTCTGACCGGTTCCTGTGAAAATCTGCTGATCAAGTGTCAGGGTTGTTGCAGTCACCGCGGTTATCTTTGCATAAGTATTGTTGTCAATTCTGTATATTATATCCCCCGGCTGAACTGTCTCTTCAATGCCGGATACTGTAACAGTGAGCGTGCCTATACCAGTACTTCTTCCGCATGTTACATAATCCCCGGGGACAGGCAGCCTGAATATTGAATAAGCCTGTCCATCAGTGTCGAACAGAAACTTGGCGCTGTCTGAGAGAATGAGCAGATCATGGTTATCTGCATAAACAGAGACTGCCAGGTCATAGGCGCCTGTAGCCGTATTGATTACAATGTCGCCTGCTGTAACACCAGCGGCTGAAAAATCCCCTGATAAATCATAGAGTGTATTTTTATCTGCTGTGCCATGGGTTATATAATCATAGGTTGTAACTGATTCGTTATAACTAAATCCTGATGCAAGATAAGTAGTATATTCAAAATAAGGCGCCGAACCACCAACCTTATTCGTTATATAAGTATAATTTGTGTCATTTGTAATAATATCCTCTGCTTCTAAAGAGTTACTGTTAAAATAAATAGTCGTTTGCCCTGAAGTATACCATGTTACATTAGCAGTCTTTGTTGTACCAGGGTCAGCATCTCCTATTCTGTAATTTAAATAAGAGGAGGTTATCCTGTCTGCGGCAAGGCGAAGCATAGCATCTCCACAGACTTCTGAAACAGTTGTATGGCCCGAAGTCCCGGCGAGTATATCTATATTGATCATGTGGTCGCCTGAACCAAGAGCCAGCATCGTGCTGAAAGTCTGATCCGCATCATAAATATAATTGGTTTCAGCCGTACCTGACTTTACCGTACTGACATACACGCTATTTGTTAAAGCCATCCTTGCATTTGCAGCAGAACCGTCATAGACCTGCAGTCCGCCGCTGCCCCATGTGTATGCCATCATACCCGTAAGCGCATCGTCATAAATACTCGAGGCATAAATATCACCTCCATTGACACCGGACACAACCGCACCTGTGGTACCATCTGAAATTATACTAATTAATCCGCCGGCAGCAAAAAGCGACTCACCGCTTGCGGCCCATTCGCACCAGGAGCCAGCCGTACCTGATGATGAATCCATGTACTGAGCGTACAGACCTGTTCCGCTTTTCCAGATCAGGAATGACCGGTTTACATCAAGCTGGCATGACTTCAGCCCGGTTTCATCGGATCCGTTAACAGCGAGCTGATAATTATGCGATGTATCAGGCGTTGTTCTTATAAGAGCGTTAAAATATAATGTCTGGTTAAAAGGGCCTCCCGGCGCTGTGCCAGGGTCAGAATTTGTGCTTATGCTGAAGCTGTAGACCTGGTTCCGGGCAACTGTAAATGTATGTGAATGGTTGTAAGTCAGTGCAGCGCTGTGGTGCGTATTATCCGCTGCGGCAAAGGTTTCGGCATTATCGATTTCAACGTGTGTTATTGATTTTATATCTGTTGTCCAGTGAATTGTAACCTGCGTTGGATTAGCCGGGTCATACACCACATAAACAGAATCTGCGTTAATTGACGCGGGCACAGTTGAATAGAGCGGAGTGCTGAACGATATAGCAGCCTGAACCATGGGGTTGCCGGCGTAATCCTTAACCGCATTACCAGCGGATACTGTAAGAGTATAGGTATCTTCGTAATTCAGTTCAGAAGCCGGTAAAAAGAAAAATTTCGTGTTTGTTGCATCAATTCTGCCCACTGTCCCGGTTACCGGGCCAGCACTTGTTCCGGCCAGTGTAATACTTAAACCTGTAACAGTTGTGGGGTCAACAGGCTCGGAAAATGTAAACTCAATCCTGCCGTTTGAGCCCGTAAGCCCGATCGGAACATTGGTTGCAGCATCCAGCGGGTTCGTTGCTGAAAGAGCCGGCGGTTCTGTATCAGAAACTGTACCTGAAGCGGCTGTAGTGAACTGGAACTCTACATCATTGACCGAAGATGTAGCCTCAGTTACATCTGTAAGACTGCCGGCATAAAGAGCTTCAAGGTTGGAAAAATCGAGATTAAGTGATGGCTCACCTGACAGACTTGGCAAATGGGCTGTGTTATCTATAACAACACGGTAGGTTGTTGATTCGGCAAGTCCACCTGTAATATTAACAGCATAAGACTGCGAATTTGCTGTACTCACTGTAAATACAGGCGATGTGCTTCCTGTATCACCCTCATAAACATGTATTGCTGAATTTACAGAAGCACCATCCATAACCCTTGTAAAAACTATTGTTATGTCATTCGCGGTATCACCCGGAGTAATACCTGTCATAACTCCCGGTGACCCCGTGTGCGAAGTTAACCTGCCGGGGAAAACAGCATATATCTGGGGATATTCCGTGCCCGGATCGCCGGGAGTATTTGTTCCTGTCACAGCCATGGGATTAATAGTGGCAGCTTCACGGGTACATGACACAATCAGCGTCACCATGATAATTGACAATAAAATACCTGTTACCCTGTGAAGCCTGATCTTCATAAAACACCTTCTAAAGTTAATAACTACCGTATATAATTTTATAATTGATATTTCCGCATAGTTCTTTTAACTTATGTTACACTATTATGTCTATTAAAAATAGCATTTGTTATAATAAAATACAATAATTTCGGCATAATATAAGGCGATTTGGGCAATTATGATTAAAAAAAATAATATAATTACGGCCGTGATTATCCTTATTGCGGCATTATTTCTCCCTGCCGCTTCCATGGCAGCCATTACAGGCGTATATGTCACTGCTGCGGATCCAACACCAGTTTCAGGCGATCCTTATTACCTTGCATCCCGTTCCACATACTATGAATTTATTGTCACAGTTACAGACCCGGCTGCCGCGGCCAGGGATTATTATGATCATGTTGACCTTGTCATCCCGCTGGCAGGAGGCAACACCATAACCGCAAGGTGGAATGCAGATGCCGGGAACGGAACATTTGTTTTACAGGCCGGAAGTTACGGAGCATCCAAAATCGCAAGTGCTGACGGAACCACTGTTTCAGGAACTACCACACTGACTCTCAGGTTCAGAATAACCTTTGCGTGGGACATCCCGCTTAACCACAACAGCATGCCAGGACTAAAGACGATTACCGCAACAGCCTATGACGACGCGCCATCGAACATGAGCGGTTCCACATCAATAAGTTACGGATTCTGCAACCAGGTTAAAATAAACAATTTCGCCCAGAATGGCGAAGCATCTGACGGAATGGTCAATCCCTACTCCGCATTTAATGTTACAGGTCAAATATATTACAATATCACAGGCGCGTCCCTTCCCCTTACAGGCGCCGACATTAATACAGTAAAATTATACAGGGACGCCGCAGCTACATCTTTTTCAAACACCGGCGCTGCCCCAGATTTTAGTTTTTTAGTCAACCCTGAGGGCAGCACGCTGGGTGGTTTTAACTGGCGCATCGAGGTAACGCTGAATAATCCCAATGCGTCAACAAATCAATTATTTGCCGCTAACACCCTGCCATGCACCTATGACCGGGTACAGATAACATCAATTGAAATATCAAATCCCGGAAATGCCGGAAGGATAGACGGCGACACGCACTGGCGAAGCACTATTGTGCCGGGAACAACAATAACGATCAATGCGAAGATGCAGAATTCCGGAGCCAATATGCAGGGCGACACAATATTCAGGATCAACAACGGCTCAACAGACTGGGATGTTACCATATTAAACGGGGCAACCAGCGGGACCTTTGTTATACCATCATCAGCCCCTGACATGATAACAGAATCGGGGAGCGACACCTACACCATAACACGGATTGACAATCCCTATTACGGGGTACAGGCAGGAGACGTTCAGATTCGCGATACCAACTACCCTCCCCCCGCCCCTGAAACACAATACGCTAACCAGCTTGTCTGGTGGGACAATGCTGACGCACCCAATGGAGGAACAGCCCTTACAAACGGCGATGAACCCAGGAGGTCAGCAGCAAGTGCAACTATTTACTGGGAGCCTGTAAACACCTCAACAACTTCTGCCGACGGCAACTTTTATGAATACAGGGTATATATCCGCGAAACAGCAGGCGGCACGTGCCGCCAGTGGAACGGCAACAATGACCCTCTGTTAAGGGATACGGCGCCTGGAGCAATAGTCAATAATCCGCATGGCAGCGCCAGCGAAGCCCTGCATTTTACTTCAGACGGACAAAAATACACGACTGTAACCGGGCTAAAGGCTTTTACAAAATATGAATACTATATAACAGCCGTTGATATATTCGGTAATGAAACACCTGAACCGGGTACAATAAAAGATTTCATGACAACTCCATACTCCGTAGAGGCAATGGTCAGTGACGGGATCACAAGCATACCAAACACAACATTTGCAGACGGCCCCACAGGTTACGCAAACGCAGACCGCCAACTGAGGGAAACAGGCATCAGAGTGGCACTGCGTATTGTAACATCCGCTGGCGAGGGCCCGGACACTGTTAAAGTCTGGTTCACAAATAATCTAAATATAGATATAATTGATATTCCAAGTAATACTGTCAATGTAGCTCTATTCACAGATCCAAATATTCTGGAATGGGCCGAAGCAAGAAAGACAGCTCCCAATGAATGGGTGGCATATCTGCCATCAGAATCTGCCATTATAAATGATGGAAACTGCGTCAGGTTTATTGTTGAAACCACAAAAGGAGGGGCTTCTGTTTTTTCGGACTGGCAAACAGATGATGATAATGAGTTTAATAATGAGTTCGAATGGGCTTTCTCGATAGCAGCAGGCACGGTCTTTACACCCTGGCCCACGCGCATGCTTAACAACGTTATAACAAAAGATAATCCGGTTGCATACCCGTCCTATTATCTAACCGACGACGCTTATGTTACAATCACAGCTTATGACATCAAGGGAAGGCCCGTGGCTGTACTTCTTGAAAATGCCTGGAGGCCCGCAGGCCAGAACATTAAAGAGGATGGATGGGCTGGAACAAATAAGAACAAGAAAAAACTTGGAGTAGGCCTGTATTACATACGTATTTTTGCGAAGCGCGCCTCTGACGGCAAGGTTATAATAGATAAATACAGCAAAGTTGTAGTGTCAAAATAAACCGGCATACCTTTATCAGCCAGCCTCATGCAGATCGCGCAGTATCTGTTTCACCATGCCCGGAAGCTCATCCAGCGAGTGAACAATGTACTTCTCGCCGCCGATCTCCTCTATGCCCGCGTGCCCAAAGGCGCAGCCTATAAAGGGGATCGAATTATCGCGCGCCGCGTCCAGGTCGGTTATGCGGTCGCCGATCATGATAAATGTTCCGGGTTCAAGAGCCCGTATGTACTCCTTTACTATTCCGCTCTTTGTGCCGTAACCGTCGGCGGCATAAAGAAAAGGCTCTGAAAAATACTTTTTAATGTCATACGCCGCGAGCACTGCCTCGACGTATTCACGCGCACCATTGGACGCGACAAGCATGGTGTAGCCCTCCGCATAAAGCTGCGGCATGACCCTATCCGCGCAGTCTATGAGTATGCCTTCACGCGCCAGTATAAGATGCACAAGGTTCTCAGTCCAGATTTCGGCATACAGTCGCCGCCCTTCGGCATCAAGTTCAGGGTAGAGCATACTGAAGATTTCGGGCAGCGGGTAACCCAGGGTCGCGGTTATCTGCCGCATTGTGGGCGTGCTTATGTTCACGTCAGGCCGCAGCGCTTTAAGTTTATCCGAGCCCTGCTCTATGGCGGTCAGCAGTATTTCACCGGCGTCAAAGATTGTGCCGTCTATGTCGAACGCGAGGTATATGTTTTTCTGTTTCAAGGATTACTCTCTTTTCTAAATTCACATTTATTGCAAAACAGCCTGTACTATGCGTAGCATCAAGAGCCCGGCACTCAATGCCTCCGGCTGACATATAATTACTGATTCATTTCTACAAACTCAAAATCTTGGCCCCCAGCCGATTGACATTTACTGTTGTATTGACATTATTTCGGCTGCCCCCGGAGGGGGCTTATAAACTTAACATTGTCTCACACAGAGCGCACAGAGAAAAATTAAAAAAAGTTTTTATATAAGTAGTTCGGATTTTACACTGTGTTACAGGATAAAAAAGACAACTATCCTATTCTTTTCACTCTCCGTGCCTCTGCGTCTCCGTGTGAGGCTTGTTAAGTTCAGGCTTCAGCCCGTACCATGCGTAGCATAAAGATACCCGCCTTCGCGATGACGCACACTTCTCTAAAAAATCATTGACTCATATCCGGCGCTGTTGTTCCCTTGCACAAATCAAAGGACAAATCCGTTAAATTCATAAACCTCTTTCGGGGTGCCGGCCTTCTCCTTTCGTCAAAAGAGAAGTAATACATCCCCACTTACCTTGCAAGACAAAAACATATCATCTCTGTGCGCTCCGGATTTTTTGTCTCTCGGCTATCTGAATTTTTGTTTTTAAATATAAATATTTAATTGACATTACATCATATATGATGTAAGTTGAATAAGATGAAAAATTGGAAAATCATTTACTATGAAACAACACAAGGAGAATGCCCCGTTGAAGATTTTATTTCTACAAAAAGTATAAACAATCGGGCAAAAATTCTTGGATTACTTTCATTTCTTGAAGAAAAAGGCCCGAATCTTCCACGTCCATATGCTGATCTCCTGGTTGATGGTATACATGAACTACGAATAAAATTGTCCGGGAATCAATTAAGAATTTTATATTTTTTTTGCTACAAAGATTACATAATTCTTACTCATCCATTCATCAAAAGAGCCAAGAAAGTTCCTATATCGGAAATTGAAAAGGCAAAAAAAATCAGGGAAGATTTTCTAAAAAGATTTAATGAGAAAAAATTATTGGAGGTTTATAATGAAAACATTTAAAAAAAATATAAAAGAAGAATTAAAAGACGATAAATTTTCGCAATTATATAATGAAGAAAGAGAATTACTTGCTCTTTCAATAAAAATTTTAGAAGAAAGAAATAATCTTGGAATTTCACAAAAAGATTTAGCTAAAAAAGCTCGTGTAACTCAGCAACAACTTTCAAAAATTGAGAATGGCATTAATTGTAATATCACCACTTTTTTAAAAGTATGCGGAGCGCTTGGTTTAAAAATTAAGGTTGAAAATAAAAGATTAAGAATCTAAATTCAGTACCCCGCAAGACCCTGTTTAAACGGCCCCCAGCCGATTAACATCTCGGGAACATGCTCTGAGCCGGGGGACACGCTCTGACCCCGGGAACATGCTCTGAGCCGGGAATATGCTCTGAGCCGGGGGAACATGCTCTGACCCCGGGAACTGAAAAAAAGTAGCCGGGCACAACCCTTTTTTACAGTTCATTGACAACGCAGGTTGATGCATTAGAAAAAAGTTTTGGCCGCAACGATAATGGAGCGGCCAGGACGGCCGCGACAATGGCTGGATCCCACACGAGGTGAGGACTCAGCCTGTAGAAGTTAAGGAGACAGCAACAATGTCCACAAGTATATGCTAAAGCAGATTAATGCACAGTCAAGGTAACATTATACTTAAAGGAAGCCGCGCTGGCGTATGAAGCGATAGCCCCTGCGGCGCCTGAGCAGCGGCGCTGACGCACACTTCTCTAAAAAATCATTGACTCATATCCGGCGCTGTTGTTCCTTTACATAAATCAAAGGAAAAATCCGTGGACACAAGCGTAAAGATCGGGTCACTGACCCTTAAAAATCCAATAACAGTCGCGTCGGGCACCGCGGGCTACGGCGAAGAGCTCTCGCGCTTTGTGGACATTTCAAAAATAGGCGCTGTGTTTACCAAGGGGCTTTCGATGAAACCGCGCAGAGGCAACCCGGGCAACCGTATAGTTGAAACTCCTTCCGGTGTGCTGAACTCAATCGGCCTTGAAAACGTGGGGCTCGATGAATTTATCGAAAAGAAACTCCCCTTTCTTGTAAAATCCCGGACTGTTACCATACCCAATGTGGCCGCGCATTCAGTCGAAGAGAACGTCGAGCTATGCAGCATACTGTCAAAAACACCGGGCGTTGACGCCATCGAGCTTAATGTTTCATGCCCCAACGTAAAGCAGGGCGGAATGGCATTCGGCACCGACATGCGCGTCTTTACCGAACTGGTGGAACAGGCGCGCGAGGTTACTTCATGCCCGCTCATAGTCAAGCTTTCGCCCAATGTTACGGACATCGCGTCGTTCGCCCTTCGCGCAGAAGAGATTGGCGTTGACGCCCTCTCTGCCATTAACACTCTTCTCGGAATGAAGATTAACATAAAAAACCGCAGGCCGCACTTCGCGAACAGGGTCGCGGGTTTAAGCGGCCCCGCTATAAGGCCCGTGGCAGTGAGGATCGTGTACCAGATATGCGAGAAGGTCAGGATCCCCGTTGTGGGAATGGGCGGAATAATGAGCATAGAGGATGTGATTGAATTTATCATGGCTGGCGCGTCCGCGGTTTCAATAGGAACCGCAAGCATGATTGAACCTGCAATATCAGGAAAACTTGCAGGCCAGCTTGAAGACTACATGAAAAAAGAGGGGATCAACTCCCTTGATGAAATAAGAGGCGCGGCACACCGCGTATAACGGAGACTGAATGAAATTCTGGAACAGCACGCTCAAGGGCATGGAGGAGTACATCCCCGGAGAACAGCCCGCTAACATTGAGGAATACATAAAACTTAACACCAACGAAAACCCTTTCCCGCCGTCCGAAAAGGTGCTCGGGGCTATCCGTGAAACGGTAAATGCGGGACTCAGGCGTTACCCCGACTCGCTCAGCATCAGGCTAAGGCAGATCTTCGCGGAGCAGAACAATCTTTCACCTGAAAACGTTTTTGCGGGGAACGGGTCTGATGAAATCTTTACGCTCATATTCCGCGGGCTCATTGAAAAAGACGGAATAGCCGCCTTCCCCTATCCATCCTATTCCCTTTACGACACGCTGGCGCAGTCCAACGCCGTAAAATACGAAAAGACAGAGATGGAAAGCGGCTTTAACCTTAACTTAGACAGGTTCCTGGATAAAAAGTACGACATGGTCATTATAGCAAACCCGAACAATCCCACCGGCACCTTTATCGACAGCGGCATGATAAGGTCATTCCTAAATAAATTTAAGGGCCTGCTGATAATTGACGAGGCGTATATAGATTTTTACGGCGGCTCTGCCATTGCACTTACAAAGGAATATGACAACCTGTTGGTTACCCGTTCATTCTCGAAGTCCTATTCGCTTGCCGGGCTGCGGGCCGGACTCGCTGTCGCGCACAGGGATATTATCAGGGGCCTGAATAAGATAAAGGACTCTTACAATGTTGATTCACTCGCGCAGGCAGGCGCGGCCGCGGCCCTGCTCGACAGAAAAACCTTTGAATACAACATTAACATGCTCAGGAGCAACAAGGAGTACCTCGAAGACAGGCTTGATGACATGGGCTTTGAACGCGTACCCTCGCGGGCAAACTTTCTGCTTGCCCGGAACAGAAAAATCGCCTCGGAGGAACTTTATAAAAGACTGAAAGAGCGGAAGATACTGGTCCGCCACTTCAGCGGCCCGGTAATATCGGACTATGTACGCATAAGCGTGGGCACTATGATGGAGATTAAAAAGCTATGCGAGCTTATAAGTTCTATATTGGAAGAAGTATAACCCTGCCAGAACTGCCCGTTATGGTGCTTCGCTGGTACAGCTCGCTGGCCGTGATATTGCCATTATTATAAAGACGCAGATCCGCACTTTTAAGCCAGATCGTAAAGTTGCTCTCTTCGCCGCTGTTGTCCCACCTGAATGTGATCACCATGCCCGCGACATTCTTTTCCCTGAACACCCGCTCCAGTTGAACAGCCTCTTCGGCTATTCCGCTCACGTTCTCCCTTATAAGCCTGGTGCAGAACCTTCCGTAATCAAGTTTCCCGTCGTATTCGGCCGAGACGTCAAAACCAATATAATAAACACGGTCCCCTGAAGAGAGCCTGTCATGGTAAAAACCCACAGACTGTTTAACAAGGGAGATATCCTGTTTTTCACTCATGGAGAATGCAAGGCAGAGCAGTTCGTCACTGTATTTTTCGTGCAGCAGGTTGCCGCCGCCGGTGTAAAGGTTTATATCTATAAGGTAGTCGCGGTATTTTTTGCGTTCGCCATAACTACACTTTTTAATGACAGGCTCATCTTCGTCAGATGCTAAAAGCGGCCGGTAGGCATTATATGAAGTGAGCATTACAACCGACATAAGTATGGCTATCAAGCAATTTGTATGTTTCATTTTTTACCTGTTTTCAACCGGTCTAAGTATTTTCACGCTTATGACCCATCCGGACAACGCCAGTTTATATCCTGAGGTATTCAAAAAACTTTTCTATTTCGTCAGGATACTCTCCGGATTCATTCTGGTATTTCTTGAACTTGCGCTCAAACGCGGCAATCTCCCTGGCCTGCACATTTTTGTATCTTCCCGCGTACTTGCTGTAGGCGGGCATATTCTCCAGTGCTTCGCGCGTCTCTTTTTTAAACGGTATGTGCTTAAAGAACATCTCCCTTACCACATTGTTCAGCTTCATTATACCCTCGCGCTCAAACTCTATCCAGAGCATGTAGTCCGCCGCGAACCTGTCACGGTTCGTGCGCAAAGACTTGAAGCGCAGCGCTATCTGCTCCTTCATTTCGGGCGAAAGCCTGCTGTTCTTTTTAAAGGTATTAACATAATCAAAGTATTCACCCGAGATTCCGCCCTCGATGGGGTCCGCCCACATAGCTCCTTTCATGCTTCGGTTAAGTTCCCACCTGAAGCAGGCAAGGGTATGCATAAGGCTCTTCTCGAGTTCGCCCGCGAAGAATACAGGTATCATTATTCTTCCAAGGGATCTTTTATTGTTTCCAGAAATTTCCTGCCACAGAAGGGTCTTGGTGCCGTATATGGGGAGCAGCACGAAGTATGGAACAACCTCCTCCTCTATCACCTCGCGCGCCGAATCTAAGCGCAGGACTGTCTCCCTGTAAAAAACTGAAAAATCTATATCACGAAGTCTCTTTACTGTTTCAGAGACTATATGTTTATTTTTGTAAAGATTCCTGAAGCTCCCCTTAACAAGCTCGGACGTCAGTATTGGAAAGGCGGTTGCGGTTCCGCCGGAACAGACCGCAGCCGTACTCGCGAGCCGCTGGCTTATTTCGTGCAGGGTCTTGCTTATGGGCGAATTGGGATCCTCAACATCTTCTTCATCCTTATTTTTTCTCTGGTACTTCTCCTGCTCCCTGAGGAACGCATCGTAGGCAAGCCCCATTTCGGTTATGCTGGGCTCCTCATCGCCGTTATAGATCATAGACAGGAACTCGTACTCAGAGTAGACCGGAAATTCCGGCTGCCTTTCCCTCATACGCGCCAGGTCGTTAAGCTCGGCAATCTGTTCAGGCATAAGCATTGTATCGTCAAGAAATCCGTAATTAAGCATAAGCTTTGCCGCCTTGGGCGTGGTCGACGCGATCTTTGAGCGCACAAAAACCTGCTTATAAAGATCCCAGTACATCTGGGTAATGAACCTGCGCATCTTTCTTTCCTCGGACTCAGTGCCGAAGGGATTCTTGCTCATCTTGAAATCATTAAGCATCTTGAGAAGCCTGTTCTGGAACTCCTTCTCGACCATGGCAAACTCGAATATCTGGAAGACCGATTTCTGCAGCCCCGTACTTATGACTGAAGGCGCGCCCGCGAAGTCCCCCTCTGCCTCTGCCGATTCATTCGAAGCTGCAACCGCGCGTTCAGGCCTGCCTGCCAGCAGATTAAGCAATTTGTTATAGCTGTCAAACCTGCCGAAGCCCCTTCCGCTCACCTCAAGCGCCATTGCATCAAGCCGCTGTATAAGCCTTGCGAGCCCGGGCTGGAAATCCGGCGCCAGGCCTCCGCGCGACCAGTCCTTAAGCCCGTCCATGACAGTAAAATATTCGGACCAACTGTCCGGACCTTCAAAAAAAGTCTTTATCTTCTGTTCAAATTTTTCCATTACTAAAGAGGTATTGTCGAGCATCCTGTCAAATCCGCGCGTAATGGCCGTAAAAAGTGAGAGCGCTATGGCGGGATCGGATTTAAGCATGGCGGCGATTATCTGCGGATCAAGTTGCAGCACCCTTTTCGCAAGATCTGCATATTCAGGGGCAAGCGAATCCGTTGCTATTTTTTCGGTATATGATTTTTTGAACTGGGCAGACCTGTCCTCAAGAAGAAAGTCCACTGCAATGACAGGCGGAATCGTTCCGCGGTTCATGTTAAAGAGGGCGCGCAGGTCATCGCTTTTTTTTACGATGGAATCCGGGCCGCTCCCCTTTGCCAGGCTGCTGTGAGCAAGGGCCATGTTATCGTCCACCTGGCAAAGGCGCACGTACGCGCTCACTGCCTTATTCATGTAGGCCTTAGCGTTCATAAAATTGCTAAAGAGCTGACGGAGCATGTTGATCGACATGTTCATGTCATGCCCGGCGATTCCCCTGAATCCCCCCTGCGGAAGCGGGTACTCCAAGACCTGCGAAGCCGAAACAGCCCTGGCTGACCTTGTGTATGGTGAGGCAAGCAGGCCGGAAAAGCCCACCAGCATAACCTTGCCCTTAAGGCTGAAAACCCTTACGGATCTGTCTATGATGATACTTTTGTCAAGCCCGGCAAATTCAGCCGGCGCCGAAAGAATCTCGATCTCGCCATTCTGCAGAATATATATCCTGTCGGGATTACCCTCCTGTATAAAAAGTATTTCACCCTGCTTTAAATTTCTAATTTCAGGCATATTATACTCCAGGCTAAAGATATAGAGATACGAAGTCAGGCCTGAAATACCGGCCCGTACAAAACAAGTCTTATTATACTATATCGGCCGGTCTATTACAATCAAAAAACTTTTTATTCAGGGTATATTTACCAAGGCTAACATGGCAGGCGGAGGGAATCAGCAGTTTTTGAGCCTCTCCATGTACTCATCCCATTCGGCCGGGAGCATATACTTCTTTTTGTTATTGCATTCCTTGCATGCGGGGACTATGTTTATTTTTTCCGACATTCCCCCCCTTGCGAGCGGTATCTTGTGATCCATGGTCAGTTCAGCCGGGTTGAATTTTCTGCCGCAGTAGTAGCATTCGCCGCTGGAGATTTTTTCGCGCCACCAGGACGAACCGCGCAATTCCCTGGCCTTTGCCTTTTCCCTCGCGATGTGTGAATCCTTCTCTTCACCGCCAAAGATCCGGGCATTCTTTTCACGCCGCATCTTTTTTCTGTCAGGCTTTCTGTCTCTGTACGGCACTTCTATTCAAACCTTTCAGACGGGGACAGCCTGTAGCCGTTTATAAAGGATGACCCATCCATGCGCTTCTTTGTTTCAGGCTGCAGGGAAACAATTTCAATTGCGCCCCTGCCAGTCCCGGCTATAAGCCTTTTTTTATGCAGCGCCGCGACCTCTCCCGGTGCAAGCGCCGGCGCATCCTCTCTTAATATGCGGGTCTCCCATATCTTCAGGTGTTTGCCACGGAAGGTTGTCCATGCCACGGGTTTCGGGTTAAGCCCGCGCACTAAGTTGTGTATTTCCCCTGCGCTTTTATTCCAGTCGATGTGCGCCGTGTCATTATCTATCTTAGCGCACCAGGTTGCCTGCGAATGGTCCTGCTTAACAGGATTTATGCTGCCGCCGGAACAGAGAAGTTCAACAGCATCGACAACCAGTTCAGCTCCAAGCAGCATCACAATTTCATAAAGTTCTTCTGCGGTCATGTTGTCGCCGATTGCTATTTCGCGCGAAAGTACAATGTCGCCGGCGTCCAGTTCCTCGTTTATCATCTGTACGGTAACGCCTGTAACGGTTTCACCGTTTATAAGCGCCCACTCTACCGGCGCCGCGCCCCTGTACTCAGGCAGCAGAGATGGATGAAGGTTTATGGTGCCGTAGCGGGGTATGTTGAATACCGACGCGGGGATAAGCCTGCCGTAGGCAACTACTACAAATATATCGGCGCCGAAACCCTTTAGAATTTCTGCAAACGCGGGGTCTTTCAGCGACGCGGGCTGCAGCACCGGCACATCATGGCAGAGAGCGGTCTCTTTTGCCGCGCAGTGTTCCAGTTTAAGGTCACGGCCGCAGCGTTTATCAGAGGGCGCCACAAGGAACACAACGTCGAACCTGCAGCAGAGCTTCTCGAGTACGTATGAGGCAATCGGCGGTGTTCCGAAAAATCCAACCTTCATGTCAGGCCGTCTTCACATTCATCTTTTTAATCTTTTTTAATTCAAACTTCATCTCGTCACGGACGAATTTTTCTATGCGGTCAATAAAGAGTATGCCGTTAAGGTGGTCAATCTCGTGCTGGATTACCCGCGCCATTATTCCGCCGGCCTCTATCTCTATGTTCTTTCCCTTTGAATTAACCGCGCGCAGAAGAATCTCTGAGGGCCGTATAACAGCCGCAATAAGCCCGGGCAGTGAAAGGCATCCCTCATCATACGGTTCCGTGGTGTCCGACGATTCCAGTATTACCGGATTAATAAGGGCGATTTTATGCCTCGGGTCATTACCCGGATCAATCACAATAATTCTTTTTTTCAGGCCGACCTGGGGCCCCGCAAGGCCTACTCCCTTTTCTCTGTACATTACCCCGAACATTGAATCTATGGTTTCCAGCAGGTCATCGTTGATGTCCTGAACATCCTCTGCCACCTGTGACAGTATATCCTTCCCGTAATAGACAAGATCAAGTTTCATACTCTTCACCGTATCAGTTAAAATTTCTGTCATCGCGCAGGCCCTTCTCCGCGGCCATCAGGTCCTCCGGAGTGTCAACCTCGTACCAGCCGAAACCTGAAAGATCGCATATAGCCGGCGAATCCCCCCCCTTCGATGCCAGCACCTGGAGAATATTCTCAACAACCGCTTTTTCGCCAAACTGCTCTATTGTCTGGTCGATGGCCGCCCTGTAAATGGACTCCATTGTTTTGTCCACATAAGTCATTCCAATATAGCCGCAGTCAAAACTGTCCAACTGCTTGCTGATCTTTTCAACCCTGAATGTGCCGGGGACAAGCCTGACCTTCATGTCGTCAGCGCCGAGTTTCCGGTCAAAATCGCACATGGCGCGTATGCCGGAAAAACTCTCTTTCATTTTGCCGAACATTACGCGGGGGTAGATGTGATCCACGTTTGTCATAAGGAATGATTCGCCGCTGAATTGTCCGAGCGCGGCGAGCAGTGTATAGATGTTCCCCTTGAGATATTCCCTGTTTTCAATAACCCTGACGTTTTTACAACCCCTGGCCATTATGTGGGCCCTCAGGTCTTCGAAGCAGAACCCGCCCACTACAATAATCTCGTCAAAAAATCCGGGTTCAAAAAAATCGAGCAGATAGTCTATAAGCCGCCTTCCCCTGACCGGCACCATGCCCTTGGTCCTTGCCTTTGTCAGTTCACCAAGCCTGCTTCCTGTCCCTGCTGCCAGTACAATTGCCTTCATAAGTATAATAGTTCCTTCATAGATTCAATAGTTACAATATCTTCGCGGATTTTACGGAAATCTTCGGCCCTGAATGTTCCGCATATCCCCACAAAAGCGATCCCGTAATCGAATGCCTTTTCGGCATCCTTTAGTGAATCCCCCACAAAGGTGAGGTCAGCCTTTGACAGACCGTATTTGCGGCGCACAAAATCGAAGTGCTGCGGGCCCTTTTCAAATCCGGGCCTGAAGCCCAGTACAATGTCGAACTCAAGACCTCCCGCGGCCACGAACCTGTCGATCAGCTCCTGAAAATTATTCGATGCTATGCCCGCGATATGCCCCGTTGAACGCAGGGCATTAATCGCATCCCTGACCTCGCTGGTAAAGCGCGAATTAAAGAATCCTTCGATCTTGGTCTCTTCAAAAATCCTGGCCTTCTCGGGATTTGTCGGGTCACCGGGGAATATCATCTCAAGCTGTTTAAAGAAAGGATTGCCGGATGTTTCAAGATATCGCTGCCTGGCGTGTTCAAATGACATCTCCGGGTGGTACTGGTGCATAACCCTGGCCGCGATGTCCGCAAAGCCGGGCATTGTGTCCACCAGTGTTCCGTCAAAATCAAAAAGATAGGCTTTTGTTTTTGCCATAATTCCTTTCCGTGAAGAATATCAGTTCATTCAAAAAAAAACGGCCATTACCGCAGACTGCCAGAGGCAAAGCCGGGAGAATTAAACCGCATAATCTGTTTTAAAGAGGCGTCTTTTCACGTCAAGAAGAAACTGCCCTGCCCTGGAATCAGGCAGCCCGCATGGTCTTTTTTTAAAAAATTACTTGTCTTGCCCGGCAGCTCAATGTACTATTACTTTATTTAAATAAATTATTTCAGGAGTCGCCGATGCTGCGTAAAATAACCCTGCCGATGCTGTTCATTGTATTCTTTTCTGTTTCAATCTCAGCGCTTGAAGTCGATGTGGATGAAATCTATAAAGCTAAAAAAATTGACTTCGTTAACTACGAGGGAACTGGCGGGAAAGTTGAGACCGTTGACCAGATACAGTCCATAGGATATCAACTGGCATACCTCGCATCAAAGGGCGGGTACAACGAACGGTTCCGTTATCACATGAAGTACTCGGTTGTACGCGCGGACGGTGCGGGCGAAGAAGAAAAATACTCCGCAGATATAATTTTTATTGATAAAGACGCGCGCGTGGATCACATTAAGAACGTGCGCCGCATAATATCCTCTTATCTTGAACAGCTCTACGGCTACACGCCCGCCCAGGCGCGCGCGCTCGCGGTTTATGTTACCTACTACAACGCGCTTCACAGGGGTGACATGGAATACTTCAGATCCAGATACAAAAAAAAGGTTATGGACTTCATAACCGAAAAGAACGCGGGAATAGACGTCAGGTATGACCAGTGGCCGGGTAAAACAGCGCTCCTTGTCCCGCTGACAGTTGAATCGAAGAGAGGAAAAATCGGCACAATTGATCCATTTGAAATTTCCGATGATAAAGTAAAAAAAGAAGTCAAAAAGGAACAGGGCACAACCGGTGACCGCGGCGAACTTGTAAAGATCAAAGAGAAAGAGATTGAAAAACGTAAAGATGAACTTGGCAGGGACAAAAAGATAACTGACGAAAAAAAGGCTGAAGTTGAAAAGAGACGCGCTGATCTTGAAAAGAAAAAGGAGGAGGTGCGCAGGGAGAAAGAGGAGATAAAAAAGATCGCTGACCCCGAAGAAAGAAAGAAGAGAGAGGACGAGGTCAAAAAGAAGGAGATTACCAACAGGGTTGCCGAAGAGGGGCTAAAGAAGGACGAGGAAGAGATAAGGAAAAAGGAATCCGAAGTCAGCAAAACCGAAGAGGATCTGCGGAAAAAAGAGAAAGAAACAAAGAAAGATAAAGAGGAACTGGCCAGCGGCACCTCCGATGATAAAACAGACGAAAGGGCTAAAGATAAAACCGCAACAGCAGAAATAACCAAAAAAGAGGAGGAGCTTCAGAAAAAAGAGCAGGAACTGGATAAACGTGAAGACAGGCTCCGTGACAAACAGACAGACGAAAACGTTTACGGTCTTAAGATATACTACCTTGAAATAAAGGAATACCTTGAGGGGGGGCACTACAACAACACGCTTTACATGATCAATGCCGCGACAAAAAAAATTGACTTCAAATCACCGGTAACCAACATCTGCGGCAGAAGATATGATATATATTCAGGCGGAATAGTTGTAATCACTCACCGGGGCAGCCACATAGCCGGCCACAGGCTGACGCTTATTGACAGGGAAAAACTTACTCTGATAAAGACAGGCACTGATAATATATTCTGGAGAAGCTTTTTAGAGATAAAAGACGGGTTTATCTATGTAATAGTAAAAGATGAGGAGGATTATTACTTAGGCAAATTTGATACCGATCTGAAACTTGTCGCGAAATCAAAGGACAGGGTACATCAGAACTCTTTCATCACCTTCTATGAAGACAGCATATTTATAAACAGAGATGACATGACAATAATTGTCCTTAAAAAAAGCGACCTGTCGCTGGAGGGGGTAATTAAACCCTGATCAGTTAAGCTTTATTATAATCTCAACCCTGCGGTTTTTACGTCTGCCCTCGGGGGTACTGTTGTCGGTTAGGGGCATGTTTTGCCCAAGCCCCCTGTACGAAATTTTGTCGTGCCCGACACGTCCCTTGAGGAACTCCGAAACAGTCCTTGCCCTCTTTTCAGAGAGCGTATGATTATAATCCCTTTTGCCCGTGTTGTCGGTGTGACCCTCTACTATGATCTCCCTGTCGGGGTATTTCTCTTTTATTATGCCTGATATCTTCTCAAGCTTCTCCGCGGTGTCCGGCCTGAGAGTGTAACTGTCAAAATCGAAAAGTACATCGTCCATCCTTAAAACGATTCCGCGGTCTTCGCTGTCCACCTGTGTCCCTTCGGGAAGTTTTGTCTTCAGTTCATCCCTGTCCCTGTCTTTATCTTCGTCGGTATAGTTCACGTACGATTTACTCGTTGTATTTATGTCCATTGAGAACTCAATCAGTGTCTGCCCGCCGCCCTTCCCGGCAAAAAGGAAAGCGACGTAATAGAGGTCACGCATGTCTCCGGGCTTGTTATGCGTCAGATCCCAGTAGAGGACGCCGTCGTTACGGCCTGCTATGCGCACGGGAAAATCCGGAGGATTTTTACCTTTTGAAAGGTCAAGGTCGATTATGTAAGTGTAGTTGATAACGGCTATTTCGTTCCCATCCTGCCGTATAGTCTTCACCCAGGCATATTCCACGGGAAACGTAAGTTTAAAAGGTTTCGAAAAATCCCGGATCACAAGTTCGCCGTCTGCTGTCCATCTATCATTCTCTTTTATTTCTCTCAGGGGAAACTCGGGTATGTGACGCAGATTAGGCATGTAATCAGTGCGCTTAACAATAAAGCGGCCGGTGGGAACTATGTTAAAATCAACCGCGAACCTCTCTCTCTGCCTGAAGACGCTCTCCCCGGAATCTCGCATAAAAACCGTGAACGCGCCGTCAACCCTGCAGCTTTCGGCAAACTGCTCAACGCAGGTGAGGTCAATTATATTCCTCTCCTCATAAACTTTCTGCACCTTTCTGTTTACCGCGTACTTTACCACCGCGGTCTTGACCATTTCTATGCGTTCGCTTTTGTCGATTTTCCACGAGAGCCTTGCAGCGGAAAGCGGTAAAGAGAAAGTCACAAGCAGTATAGTCATGGGAATCAGTTTCTTCATCGGCAGTCTCCGGGGGGATTATATCCTTTCAGGAATATCGGAATATTCTTCAGCTTTAATCAGCATTATTTATGGGCAATTTTTTCCTGAAACGCTTTTAAAGCAAGCTCCCTTTTGAAAAAATTTCCCCATTGCACCGCATTCAACGGTGGAATTAAATCATTTTATCATACTGACCGTCCCCTGAGCATTACACATAAAAATTTTCAAAATAATTGCCGGGAAAATTTAAGAAACTTACGATGATTAAAATAGAATTTGAGGATTTGCCCGACCCTAAGGTCAAAAATCAATTGACTTAAAAGAATATAAAAAAGATTATAAAAAAGAGTAACATTTTTGTCTATAATAATAGAATGTACAGCTTCAAAATTGCTCCAATCATAATATGGCGGAATTGAACTGTAAATTATAAAAATAATAACACCGCAAAAGATGCGGGATTACACAAAAACTTTTAACAAGTGATCCAATAATGCTTAAAACACTCAAAAAAAAGCTAAGCGGAGAATATATAGTAGAACCCAGGCATGACATAGTGATCTATGACATACTGGTACGGGACGAATTCATTCCGGTCACACTAACAATGGCCCTTACTGTTATCTGTTCATTAATAATAATAAGAGCCCTGAACGGCATAAGCCCTTTTTCATTAGTCAATGCCGTATACATAACCACTTGCATAATGCTGCTGCTGCTATACAGAATATTCCCAAGGCAGAATTTTTTCAGATCGGTAATATTCGTCGCCTTGATTGTTTCAATGATTCACAGCATAACCGGCACCGAATTTGGATCCGGCGAATTTATAATTATACTTATATTCCCTGTTATAGCCTATAACCTTGCAGGTAAAAAAACAGGCACCGTATGGAATATTGTCTTTGCCGCATGCTTTATTGCAATAATTTCCCTCTCGGCCGTCGGGCAGATCCATTCATCCTACCCGGCCATAAATCTGATAATGGCCTTTCTGCTTTTTCTTTACCTTGCAATTTTTTCATACTACGCGGAAATTCGCCATTCCGCTGTAGAAAAACTGCTGCTTGAGCAGTTGTATTATGACAATACAAGCGGACTTCCGAACAAAAAAATGCTCATGGAGGATATACAGCTCAAAATCTATCCAGTTGTCTTTATTCTGAGGATCAACAACTTTCATGACATATACACATTTTTCGGATACTCAGTCGCCGACACCCTGATGCAATTTATAGGCAAAAGGATACAGTTGTTTGAACAAACTCATGCGATCAAAGCCTACAATCTTTCAAGCGGTGAATTCGCGCTGCTTCTTGACCATGACAATCCAGATCCCGAGAATCACAAACATTTAAAGATAATAGCGCAGGAGATACTGCAGCACATAAACAGCGAGGAGTTCATTCACGAAAACAACCACATACCGCTCAGCGCCTATGTAGGGATCGCTCCATACAACGATGAAACAGAACACCTTATATCCAGGGCAGACATGGCGCTGCACCACGCGATTAGCATGAAACTCCCCTTTCACATCTACACAGACCATGATAACGACCGGATTAAATACATGCAGAATATAAACACACTGGCCGAACTTAACAGCGCCGCATATTACGACAGAATTGTTCCGTATTTTCAGCCCATACTTAATAACAGCACCGGAATTATTGAAAAGCACGAAGCGCTCTTGAGAATTATGACCCCGGAGGACATTCCTCATCTCCCCGGTAGGTTTCTGAAGGCCGCAAGAAAGACCACGGTATACCATGAAATAACGAAAATTATTATCAGAAAAGTTTTCGATTTTATGCAGAATGACCCGCGCAGTTTTTCCATAAATATAACAGCTTCAGATATCCAGGATCCGGAATTTACAATGTTTCTTGAAAAGATGATGGACCTGTACCCCGACAACCGGGGCAGGGTCATACTCGAGATTGTTGAATCTGAAGGTTTTTACAGCTACTCGCTGGTGGGCGACTTTATAAGGTCAGCCCGCAATATGGGTTATAGTTTTGCCATAGATGATTTCGGTTCGGGATTCTCGAACTTATCACACCTCACCAAACTGCACATCGACTACATTAAATTTGACGGCGGGCTTATAAACGGCATAAACACCAATAAAATAAAAATGGTCATTGTCAAAAACATTGCCGGAATCTGCCGGGAACTGGGCATAAAGACAATCGCCGAATATGTGGAAAGTGAAGATATATTCAACCGGGTAAAGGAATTCGGAATAGATTACTCACAGGGATTTTACATCGGGCCGCCTGGCCCAGGCACAAACGGCGGCAGGGCCAGACCATGAGCCGCAGATTGCCGCTGTTGCTTGTAATACCTCACGGCGGACGCGAAATACCAGATGAACTTTCAGGTTATGAAAACGTCAGCGCGGCGGATATATTTTTTGAATCTGACGCCGGCGCTGAAATTATTTACGATACTGAAACAACAATGGAGCGCCCCATAAGCGCCTCAGTATCTAAGCTCTTTGTCGACCCGGACAGGGAATTCTCGCAGTTGCACCCCGGGACAACGGACGGCGTAATAAAAATGATAACCTCGATGAACAGGGAGGTCTTCAGAAAGAACTGCTACCCTGACGAAATTGCCATTTCAAATATACTGGACAGATACTACTTCCCGTTCCATGAAGCGGTGCGCGAAGCCGTGAACCGCAGAAAAATTAAAATGCTCATCGAATGCCACACCCATGCGGCCGTGGGGCCTCTCAATTCAGACGACGCCGGAATGCCCCGCCCGCTGGTGATTACTTCATACGCGCCGCATACAGGGCCAGGCAGCGCCGGACGGTCTGTCGCAGATGCGGCCATGGAGCTATCTGCCATAACCGGAAAGCTGATGATGAAAGAGGGGGACACCGTCGCGGAAAAATTCAGGGCTGAAGCTGCTGGAACCGGCGGATACATAATGAAGCTTTACGGCGAGTCGATTCCGGTAATCCGGCTTTCAGTTTCCCGGGCGCTTTTTCTTAATGACCGGGATTTCAGCATCAATGAACTCGACATAGACAGGTCCAGGCTTTTAAGGCTGGGCAGGATTATCAGTTCAGGCCTGGAAAAATTCTGCTCAAGGTTCAGACAGGGATAAAGGGGACTTGCAGGTTAAAGGAAATTCACTGAATCAATGGTTTGTGCAAGTTTCATAAAGGCTTCCCTTACTTCAGGATCATAAAGCATGCGCCGGTACGACTGGCTGCCGGATATCTCAAACTTCCAGCGCTCCTCGAACTCATGCCACTTTACATGAAACCTGTTCCAGGCATCTTTAAGAGACTCGGGAGGCGCAGATTCCCAGCCTGTACTTTCGGGATATTTTTCTTTAAGCGATCTGCCGGTTGCATCAAGCTCTAAAAGCCTCCCTCTGAACCATTCAGCCGACGCCGCGACATCTTTCGCGCCTGATGCCGAACTTATCCGTAAAAGAAACTCATCCTGCGCATTGATTATATCATTGATATACTGCTCGTAATCAGGATACTTATTGCCGCACCCCGCAGCAATAAGTATCATCAGAAACAGAGCAGAAGCAAACTTCAGGTATTTCATATCAGCATCCCCATTAATGCAATTCTGTTTATTTTATCAGACTCTTTACCGCCGCGCTGCCAGAGATGGAGTCAGGGAACAATGCCCATACTACCTGCTGGAAAGCCCGTTAAGATAATCATAAGCAGACATCGCAGCCGTCGCTCCGTCAGCGCAGGCCATAACTATCTGCCGTCTGGAACCGCTGCGAATATCCCCTGCCGCAAATAAACCTTCAACCTTTGTGCGCATGTTCATATCCACCTCGACCTCTTTGCTGCTGTTAAGCAGTTCAGCGCCGAGGAACGCGGTGTTGGGATCATATCCTATAAAGACAAAAACGCCGTCAGTCTTTATCATCTCTTTTTTGCCGGTCACAAGGTTTTTGACCGAAACTGAACTGACCGCTTCGTCACCGTTAACCGATTCCACCACGCTGTTATACACCGGAACTATTCTGTCATTCGAGAGAACCCTCTTTTGCAGTATATCCGCGCCCCTGAAGTTTTCACGCCTGTGAACAAGGTAAACCCTTGACGAGAACCGCGTGAGAAAATGGGCCTCTTCGAGCGCCACATCGCCTCCGCCAATAACCACAGTGACACGATCCTTATAGAACGCGCCGTCACATGTCGCGCAGTACGAAACACCCCGCCCGGTATATTTGTCTTCGCCGGGCGCCCCTAATTTTCTCTGGCTTGCGCCTGCCGCGACAATAACACTTTTAGCTTTCATAACAGCCCCGTCCGTCCTGACAGAAAAGACATCGCCGTTTTTATCAACAGAGATGATGTCGCCGTTAATGATCTCAGTTCCGAGTCTGCGGGCCTGTTCCTCCATGCGCGACATAAGCTCCCATCCCGCAACGGGTTCGGCAAATCCGGGATAGTTTTCAATTTCGTAAGAATTTATCACCTGCCCCCCT